>Ga0115567_10002614_pt1 | contig 17838 bp, 21 predicted proteins | sample COGITO_mtgs_1204_2_FD_88679 | JGI IMG/M metagenome (GOLD analysis project Ga0115567, IMG submission 88679) | Pelagic marine microbial communities from North Sea - COGITO_mtgs_120412 | ecosystem: Environmental > Aquatic > Marine > Epipelagic | place: Germany:Helgoland, sampling site Kabeltonne... | reverse complement strand
GTGCGAGCGCCTCGCTGCCGGCCTCGCCCGCGCCGCCGGCGGGCGGCGGCACTGCACCCTGGCCGGTGGAGCGCACGGCGCGCTCCGTCCGCTCGAGAATCGACGGCAGGGGTGCCCCGAACCCCCCGGCCGCGTCCTCGCCCGCAGGCTCCCCGGAGCCCTCGCCGCGCGGCGCGGCACGGTCCCCGCCCTGCTGCTCCGCGGCGCGCTGCTCGAGCGCGGCAGCACGCTGGTCTGAGACCGCAGCGGCCTGCGCGTGGTCCTCTCCCATCTCGTCTGCGCGCAGCCGCGCCTCGGCGCGGCGGTCCGCCTGCTGGTCCGCGAGGGCCTCCAGCTCCCGCTGCGCGGCACGGGGAGAGAGTCATGGCGCCGCGCGCGCGCGTTCAACGCCGGCGAAAGGGATTTGCCGCGGAATGATGAGAGAAACATCGGGTGCAAGCAGCGCACAACGAAATAAAGAGAGAAATATCGGGTGCAAGCAGCGCACGGTGAACCAGGGCGTCGAGCAGGGAGGAGCGCGCGGGAGATGCCTGCGCTCGTCGCTCTGCCATCTGGCGTGTGAGGTCGATGTTGAGCTGACGCTGCCGTGCCATCTGGCGCCGAGAGGGCGTTAGTACGTCAGTGCAGGTTGCTCAGGCTCGAGGCAAGAGACAAGCTTCTGCAAGGGTGGTGCAGGCGCCATTCTCTCGGGTGGCGCTGCTGCAGGCGCCTTTCTGTGCGGGGCGCGTGCCTTCTCCAGCGCATCGACCCGCGCGTCGAGCGCCGCCGCCGCAGGATGCTCGGGTCCGAGCACGGCGAGCGCCCCCGCGGCGCGCCCGCGCCCCGCGAGCCGGTTGCGGAAGGGCGACCCCACCGACGGCGCGTTGGGATCGCGGCGCCGGGGAGTGTCCCGCGGCCCCGCCTCGTGTCCGAAGAAACGTTCCATGCCGTTCTGGTCTGCGAGGGGCCCCGAGATCCCGACGGCCCCCGCGGCGCGGAGGTCCGCCACGACCGCGCCCTGCGGGTCCCGGTGGGGCGCGCCGGCCCCCGCGCGGCCGTAGGGGTTATAGCCCTCCATGAGGCGGTCCTCGCGCTCTGAAAGCACGCGCTCCCGCTCCCGCTCCGCGGCCTGCCGCCGCGCGGCCCCGGTTGAGCCCCCGCGACCAAGCTGGGTCCTGGGTTCTCGTGTCCTGCAACCTGCACGCGAGGGTGCAGGAGGGGCAGGGCGGGGGCGCTCGCCTGCCGCGCGCGCTTCTCGTCAACCTGCGCCTGAAGATCTAGCGCGTACTGCTCCGCGCGCCGCGCACGCTCGCTCGGCGCCGGCTCGTTGGCCCCTCGCCAGTTGGGGTCACGCTTGGGCGGCGAGGCGTTCGACTGCGCGCGCGCAAACGACGGCGCGCGGGGCTCATCCGCGCCCCACGCCCCACCCCACGCCCCTTGCTGCGCCGGGCGCGCGTGGCGCTGCGGGGGCGACGGCGGCGGCGCAGCGCCCTGGTCGCTCGCATACCGCGCTGGCGCGCCCTGCCGCCCTGCTGCGTCGCGGGGTGACGCGTGCGGCTGTCGCGTGGGTAGGCCCCTCGCACCCGCGTCGGAGGCGGCGGCTGACGCGGCTTTGTGCGCAGGTGCGGCGTGCGGCCCCCACAGCCCGTGCAACTCGCGCTCTCTGAGCGACCGGTCGCGCGAGCGCGCGCGCCGCTCATTGTCCGCCGCCGCCTGCGCCGCGACCGAGGTTACACAGCTAGAACACTAGCGACGAACGCTCCGAGAAAAATAAGTTTCTCCAAAATAAAGTTTTCCAAATGAAGGTTTTCCAGAACGCGCGCCGGGTGCGCTGTCTGCGTGAATGTGTGCGCTGAGCCAGTAACGCTGGGCGGGTCTAAGCCTGCGCGCGGAGCTCTGCGGCGTAGCGGCGCTTCGCATCCTGCGGGTTGGAACCTGCCGCTGCGGCGCTAGGAACGGGCTGCAGAGCAGCGATTGAAAGCGGTGGGTCGGCAAGGCCGATGGCCAGCGGCTGCTGTGCGAAGCCGTACAGACCAAAATCCTGCCCCCCTTCTTGCTGCGGGCGAGGGCGCCCCTCGTTGCGTTTCGCGCGGTCCGCGGCTGCCTGCTCCTGCAGCTCTTGTAGATACCGCCGTTTTACGTCAGGGTTGTTCCCCAATGGTCGCTCGAAGTTGCCAAAACCGCCGCCAGGGCGCGGCGGCTGCATCGCATGTTGTCCTGGTGCCTGTGCGGCATATGCGGCAGGATGCGGGAGGCCGCTTCGGACAGCAATCCCCATGGGGGGATAGGACTGCTGGACAGGCACATCAACTTGCGGCGGTTCTGGCATCCTGCAAGCGAGGGCAGCGTTAGGAAACTGGGAATAGAGCGAGATGCGAATCCATGTGGACTTGTCCGACCAGAGGAAGTTTGCAACGCTGGGGACAGCACGTACCACGTAGCCAGGTTCTTCTCAAAGTGCAGCCGCTCCACTTTCCTTCGATGCTGCTCAGCCATCTGTTCTTGGAGCTCCCGCGCCATTTCTTGCTTGGAGAGTGGCTCAGGGCGCGCGTGTGCATGCGAGTTCGCCGGGCCGCTGGGAGGGTGCGACGAGCGCAGGCGCTGCATTTGAGCCAAGAACATCGAGATCGCTGTGTCTTGGGCAGAGTCTGAAGCTGGAAGAAATGTCCCTAGCTGGCCTCTGGCGCCGGTGAGGTCACGGGACCCAGCCAAGCCCCCTAGCAATGGCAGGGCCCTAAAGACGATAAAAGCTCTCGCACAAAGTAACTGGCGGAAACATGTTCAGTGGACGCGCACGCTGCTTATTTTAATTAAGTAAACAACCAATCTTATTATTTTAATTATTAATAAGATTGGTTAAATACAACTTTTAATTATTAATAAGATTGGTTAATCAGGCCGTTTCACAGTACAGGACACGACATTTGTGTACAACTCTGGGCCAAAGGAGCGCTGCCCGTCGCGGTCCCACATGTCGGCCGCATCCCACATGTCGGCCTTGGTAAATGCTGGCGCAGTCAATAGGTATTTCCCTTGCACTGTGCGACTCGTTACTCACGCTGGCTACCGGCCTGGCACATTGCAATACCTCCTCCGATGGGAGTGCTTCTCGATGAGCTGGAATAGAAAGATGGTCTCGTGGGGCCCCACCTAGCGCTTGTTGCTTGGGGCATGTGTCATGTCCTCGTCGACTCGGGGCATGCACTCATCGAAACTTATGCTGCAGAGAAATGGCGCCAGAAAGTATTGCCCGGGTCCGCAGCGCAGGGTCAATCGCAGAGGACGCTGGCGCCGAAATCATCGAGGACCTTCAGCTCGAGGCTGTTACCGGGTAGAACTGCCCCCCAGCATTTTTGCTCAGGGTCTGCCAATCCACAACTTATGTTTGAATACCGAGTTTATGTTACCAACACATCAGCAACTCAGTTCTCTAGGCTACTTACTACCTTTTCGTGGGCGCATGCAACCGAAATAGCATGGGCCGACTTTGTTCCTGCCGACTTTGTTCGTGTCATTGCACTCGTGAATGGAATTTCCTAATAGCATTCGTGAATGGAATTTCCTGAGCCCGTCTGATCCTCATTATGTCTCAATGCAGACCTGGGATCGTCTTTACGACAGAGGATTCCAAGGATGTCCTAATGTGGGGGATGCCCGGAGTCGGCCGGGGTGCATCTGTCGGGTCGATGAAGAGTGAACCGGAGATGGCGGGGAATACGTTGTCACCTATGCACCTGAATTCATTCTCGAAGCGTAACGACAGCTTCTTTCAGCGGAAGGATGTCGAGAAGCAGACTCGCGTACTCACTCGCAGAAGATCTGACTGGGACTGGAAGCGCAAGATATTCGGTATCGGTCCTCAGACCTGGAGCACGCCCAAGTCCGACCTCATCCACCCAGAGTCGCCGTTTGCGCAAGGCGTGATCATGATGTCATCGCTTCTATTGGTGCGACTCGTCACCAGCGCTTCCGAGAAAAGCTGCCGCATACTCGCCATCCGAGCGCCTCACAACTCAAGCCCGAGCGTCGCATGACTGCTTGCCTTTTTTGCTATTTTTTTTCTCGTCGCCTGATTGTCGCACCTACAGGTGTACACCGCTGCAGTCATCCCCATAAGTGTGGCCTTCTACTGGGGGCGCGACATCTGCAACCCGCTCCCGACACTCAACTTCGAGGTTTTCCTAGACGTCTTCTTCATGCTCGAAATTGTACGCCCCCAAGCCACCCGCCTTGCTCTGCATGCGCGATCTCTATTCGCAGCCCGTCTCATGCTTCGGCGCGTCGCAGTTTGTTACTTTTTTCACCGGGCTTGAGCGGCCGGGCATCCACGGGGACGAGTATGTGGACACAATGAAAGGAGTTGCCTGGATTTATCTGCGTTCTGGCCAGCTCCCCTTCGACGTTCTTACATCAATACCCGTCGCTGTCATGGAGGCGTCAATGCTGTGGACTTGTGACGGTGGAAACTCTCCTGATGCCGCCCACGTGGCGGGACTCAAATTTGTACGTATGCTGAAGCCGCTGAGATTGCTGAAGATGCTGCGTCTTGTCAAGACGGTCAAGATCATGCAGGCACTGGACTGGTTGGAGTCGGCCATTCGCCCACCGCCGATGATCTGGAAGATGCTTCGAGTCTTCTTTGGCATCATGCTTATTGTGCATATCACTGCTTGCTTCTACTGGCTTATCAAGAGCCTTACAGAGCCAGCGGAGAACACTGAAATTCTCCTCGATCAGTTTGGGTACAGCGACCACGACGCAGATCAAACCTTCGTGAAGTACGTTTTGAGTGCATATTTCATCAATTCAATTTTTACCACCATCGGCTTCGGAGACATCTCTGCCGTGAACGAGTACGAAATGATCTTCACAATTGGTGGAATGTACATTGGTACCCTAGTCTTCGGAACCCTCCTGTCGGAAGTGCAATCGATTGTCTCGGACATCCGCGACGACTCGCGTGCAGTCGGGCGTGTGGTTGGAAGCGTGCAGAATTACCTCCGTGAACAGAAAATTGAAGCCAAGCTCGAGAAGCGGATCCTCAAGTGGGTTATCTTCGACGTTACTGAAAAGCGCCGACAGCGCCGCGAGCGCAGTGTGCTCAGCACCATGCCTGAGGATCTTGGGAACCAAGTAATCATGCAAACTCGGGGGCAGCACCTCGCAAGGATGGATTTCATCTGGGGCATCTCGAGCATAGCCAGTGTGGAGGTGACCAAGCTCATTACTGAGCTGGCGAAGAAAATGGTGTCTGTCAACTTCCCGCAAGACCACCTCATCACTCATCGCGAATCAGCCCAGGGGCTGTACTTGATTGTGTGCGGGGTTGTGTATATCGACGATGGCGGCTCGCGCTCAGAGGGTTCAACTCGCAGAGACACCGTACTGTGCAAAGGACAAAGTTTCGGTGCCGAGGCACTTGTGCATAAGAATGATGCCGTTGCAGAAGGAGCACTCGCCGCACAGGCGTTCATTGCAAGGACGTGTGTGTCGTGTCTTGTCCTCCGCACTGCAGACTTTGAAGTTGTTATGGACCTTTATCCACCGGAGCTTCGCCAGGAAATTGAGGATATCATCTCGAGAGACCTTCGGGAGAGCAGGAATCTGTATGCGGCTGAACTTACAGGGGACTCATCGTCGCGTGCGATTGGTCGCTGGCGTAAGCTCTTTTTCGAGGTGCTCAAGGCAGAACGGCGCTTGACTTCACGCTCTGGCACGACACAATTTCTCTCTGCGATTTCGACTACATTTGCACGTGAAGACGAGGATGGCGATAGTGCGGCAGCATGCCCTCCGGATGTGCATGTCTCGTCGCAGCCTGCAGCAGTTTCGACGTCAGCATCGCCTGCGGAAAGCTCTCATGACACTTCAATTGGGGGTGCAGAACAACGCTTTCCGCTCGACCCACCTTCGCAGGGCCCGGCGTCGTCTTTCCTCAACCCGCATCTTTCCATGGGCGACACGCCCAACGCCTCGGCTCTCATGAGTCTCATTGCACAGCAAGGAGCGCTCCTCGTAGACATATCAGCGCGGGTCAGCGCCATCGATGCGTCTCTCCACGAGCGCCGCGGGTCGCACGAGCACGGCAGCTGGGTTGGCGAGGCTCCAGCCGGGGCGAGGAGCCGGGGTCAGTCACCCGGGAGATCAACGGGCGATCGCAAGCCGTGTACAGCCAGCGTGTCGCAGGTGCTGCATCAGCTTGAGGAGAGGCGGCACGAGCACCTGCACGGCACTTATCCGCAGAGGGCAGCCGCGTCAGATCATAAGATTGGGACTCAGAAGGCGAGGGAGGACCCCGCGAGCGATCGGCCGATGCCCAACGTTGCAGGCACCATGCGAGTGCAGATGCAGCAGCAAGCGGAGAGGGGGGCTTTCCCGTCCAGCCCTCGTGACAGCGACGAATCGCCCCGCCATGGGGATGCCGAATCCTCGGGCGGCGAACATCACCGTAGGGATAATACGGGGAAGTAAAGGCTGACGGGGATCTGAAATGGCAGTAACTCTGCAACGCGTGTGACGACCAGACGGTCGAGTCTGTGAAGTGCGCTGTGTACTGAGACACGAGAGACGATGAGACATGACTTGGAGGAGAAGACATGACTTACGGGAAGTGACTTATGTGTGCTAGCCATGACTTATGTGTGCTAGCCGGTCACATCCTCTGAACGCGCGAAGACAATTGAGGCCTTTGGTTCTTTCGGACGAGGTTTGGCCCTCAATCCCGACGTTGAACACGCGGCTGACCGAAACGTAAGCCATAGCGGGGTGCTACAGGAAATGACTATACCATAAGTTTTTGATATGACCAGTGCTCCGTTGCACCCTGCACCACTCCCGCACCCCGCACTGCTTCCAAGCAGTGATGCTCGGACAAAGCACTGGGGGATTTTCCACGCAGGGAGGCTGTCCTTCGTTGGCAACGTTTCGGTGAGATAGAAATGCTCGGTGTGAAAACAACGTTCATCTTCGTGTTATCTTCCTGTACAAAACACACATCGCCCAAAAACGTACTAGTGCTACTCGACCGCACGAAAAAATCCCCGTAGCTTCGCGCGCACTCCAGTCACTCAAGTCTTTCGGCGCGTCACGTGGTCGTAAATGACAACTTGGAGATACTCATGAGTCTTGATCTCGATGCGCCGCGAGTTGTCGCCGGGCAGCGACTTGGGGTCCACGTTGATCACCTTCCGATCGCGCTTGTTCTTGAAGAGTAGTCCTGCCTCGTTGTCCGCTATTACTTGAAAGTTTGGAGTGGAGTTGGACGTGGAGTGCTGAGTCTCCCAATTGTAGTACGAGAGGTCCGATGGCTTCGGCATGAGTTTCTTGCGACGCTCAAAGTAAGGCTCGAAGTTTTCTGTCTTGAGACGATGGGCATAATCGATGTACCCTGATACCTCCTGCCCCTTTGAGTTCTTGTCGCGCACGAAAATAATCGAGGTCAACTTCCCATTACGCACCAAATCCTCGCGTTCGGCGAGGTTGTGAAGAAAAGGGAAGTGAGAAAGGTCCTTGTCTGCGCTAGCCAGCTTCTTCGGGGCGTTCCGTAGCCTGCCCGGGTCACATTGGAGTTATCAAACCCATCGTGGAAGCGCAACGGGTGGGACCAAAAATCCAGTGATGTTTTGAACACATGCGAGGGTCTACGCACTTCGAAGCCTTGGCCTCCTCTGCCGCCTTTTTCCGCGCTTCGAACTCCTCCCGCTTCAGCGTCTCGCCGCTCCCACGGTACCCAAGCTCAACCAGTTGCCTTGCAAGATCCTGGTCCTCGAGGTAGTAGAGGTCCATCGGAGAAATCTAGGTCACGCAGGAGAATGTCAGAGACAAGCAGCGCATTGCCGCCATACCATCGGGGGGCTGAGTGATGCAGGGCCCAGCAGCGCCTTGCGGTTTCACACAGGCATAGGCATACGAGGGGCCTCGGGCGGCTTCTGGCCAGCGGTTACCGAACCTGCGAGTCAAGGTACTGCTCATAGGTCTCGTATTTCAGCGCATCGTCGGCAATGTCGGCGATGTCGTCCCCAGCCATGATGAGGCGCGACCGAGGTTGGCCCCAGCTGGTGCTCCCCAAACCGTTGGGGGTGAACAGCGATTTCAAGGCAAAAGGCTCGTAACCTGAGGGGAACAAAAAGCAAGTCGCCAGACCCCGCAGAGAACAGCAGGTAAAGGATGCAGTCGTCCATGGAGCCATGGATGGAGCTTCACGACCACAGTGATATGAATCACCCGGGCTACATGGCTGCATCTCGCCCAGGTAGCCTTTTAAATCCACTCCTTAACGCTGCAACAGACTGAAGTTGCTTCAAGTTGTTGAGGAGTTGAGACGCGCGAGCTGCGCTTCTCTGCCTGTACACCGCTCTGCGTGCTGACGTGCGTCCCCTATCAGCTGGCAGGAACAGCAGAAGAAACCAGCAGGGTCTTCGGGGCCTCATTTCAGGAGGTCTTATCGTCTTGGCGCTTGTCATTGTCCCGCATCTCATCGCTTCACCTTCAACACAACCACGTTCTACACCGAAACTCGCAGACCACAGCCATTCGCTGGGACCTACTAAGAAGACGCGACCACTACGCAGTGATTCAGCCAGCCAGAAAGTAGGAAAGACCCACCCGCACCACATTAGTACTTCCACGGATAATAATGGAGTGGACGAAAACGCGAATGCAAAGGCGAGGCTGCTTCACAAATGGACGCACAGCGGGCATGAGGCGGTGGCTGAGAAGGGCTCGAAGGGCGCAAATGTGCACTCTAGTACATCAGTACGAGAGCAGGGACGCGCCAAGACAAAGACGCTGATCGATGGGCTTCGGAAGGGGGCGCTGCTGAAGCCGGGAACGACAGAGTGGGAACGGCGCTCAGACAACCGGTTTTTCGACCACATCGATACCAAGCGTGTCCCTGGGCAGGAGCAGACGATTCGCGACGGCCTTAAAAGCGTGTGGCAAACGGAGCGGGCGCGGGCGCAAGAGCGAGCGCAGGAGGTCCTTCCCAATGCAACACTTGGCCTGACGTTACGAAACCCATCCGGTGATTGTCGGACTCATCCAAGTGTGCCTGCCCGCGCCGATCACGCCGTCCCCGTGCGTAGGAGGAGTGGGTTCGGGGGCAGACACGGAGCCGCGCACAGAGGGACGAGGCTGCGCAAGCGGCGGCGCGTAAGTCGGCTGCGCAGACATTCGCGTCCATCGACTCGCATCGAGAGAGCATCAAGCAACAGTCTGTGCAGGTGCACGCCCAGTTCATCTCTTCTGCGCTTATGTGACTGGCTTCGACTGGGCTCAACCGACTCCAGCGTTCTCGTGAGGCCACTTCTGACTGCCCTGCCTCCCTTCGCGCGCACAGGGATGGAAGAGCATGGAGGCTCAGTCACTTGCTCGAGAGGTCGGACACCTGCTCCCGTGGCCACTTCCTTGCTGCGTGATACCGAACCTGGTGTCTTGGCCGCTAATGGTTGAAGGCTGTCTGAAAGAGCGTTGCTTTCATTGTCGGCTCATGCCTGGTCTTGTACCGTGTCCCACATGCCCACTAATTCGGATCGTGCTATCCAGGTGGAGCGTGAAAACCCCAACATGACACCCGAGGAGATCGCGAAGCGCTCCATGAGACTTCTGAATAGTGTGATCAAGGATCGTGGGAGGATGCCAGCGGTCTAGCTGGCTGCTGCAGCTATCGGGTGGTGACTTTTGAAAAGAGAATCGCTAATCGAAGGCTACGGGCGCAGCAGAAGCGGTGGGGCAGCGGCGCCTCTGCCCCATCTTGAATACTCCATCCAACATTTGATATCGCACATTGACCTGTCACCGTGACTCAAGAAAGGCAGCCACGGCCGGCTGCATCTGCTTTCGGCTCGCCTTGCCATTGCTTTGCGAAAAAGCAAGCAGCGAAGTGTCCGATAGCTTCAGCGATTCAAGGGACAGGCTCGGTGCGATGCCGAGCTGCGCCTCCCAGTCCAGGAATGTTGCCGACACAAGGAAAGATGCACACTCCCCCGCAAGTGATGAGTCGGGGGCCCAGACGATGAGCTGTCGCCGCAGCCCGCTACCGGATGCGTCCATAAACGTGGTCATGACCAGCAGCAGCGAGAGACCCTCATCACGCGCAGTCGCCGCGAGTGCGCCTGAAATGTCCCCCGCTTCAGGATCGTCCAGCCATTCCTGCAACGCGCAGGGGACGGTTGCAATTCCGTAGTCAACGCCGCCATGCCGCCAGCGCTTGTAGTCCTTGCGAAGCCGCTGCCGTGATGACAATCCGTCTACTTGAGTGCGACCGTCGAGCAAGGCTCGGTACAACTCAGCGGCAGTGCCACTCGCAGCTGGGCCCTCCATCAGATCCAGTTTCTCGGCAAGAGCACGGTCTGTATCTGCATTAAAAATCATTCGTACCCGAAACTCCAGTCAGCCTCTTTTGAAAGCTAGAGGAGCGGCCCAAAACCACATAAGGATGTACGCGACGGGCGAGCCTTACCACTGAACTTGGTCGCGAAGAGCCCCGTATCGAGCAGTAGCGGTGCAGAGAGTAATGATCGTACAGTGGAAACTTGTAGCAGAGCACGACCTGCCTCGCTCTCACCCAGAAGCTTGCCGACAAGAGCCGCGCAGCTCCCCACGGCAGGCTCCACGATGCGCAGGCGTGCTCTGGTGAACGTGCCCGAGTCCTCGTGGTGGTCCACCACACCTATGACTGCGTCAGCCAGCCATGACTGGCGCTCTGTGAGAGCGTTGTGATCCACCTGCGAGCACCCTGCCACATCAGCGCGGCGCGGCGGCGGCGCTGCTGCGCTGCCCCACACGGGAGGCGCACCAGCAGTACGGCGAGGCGCTGTTGCACGATCAGCGTTCGAAGGGTCGATTCATCTAGAGTAGGAAAGAAGATCAAAGATGCAGGTGAAATATCCTGCCTGCGGAGCATAAGCATCGCGTCCTGTCGTAGCGCAAGATCCTCCGACGGAATGTTCACAACAGGCGCGCATCGGTACTCGGAGGACAGGTTCCGCAGCACATCGTCAAGTGCGCCAGATGAAGCCCCCAGTGCAAGTGTGAGTGCGCATACGATTGAGTCGACGTCTGAAGCCTCGTTCCCCATCACCAGAAGAAGCTTCTCCTTTGACCCACTGCCCTGTGAGATCACCTCTTGGACTGCTGCGCGTGACATCGGAAGAAAAGCAGAAAGATGCTGGCATTCGGGCATCACTGAAAGAGACTTCGCTCTATCTGATAGACGCCGCGCGCCAGGCCTGTCAGCCTGTTCCTGGCCCTTGGTACTGAAAACCCGGCTACCTGTCGATGACTGGGGGCTGCGTCGCAGAGCTGCCACGTAGAACTTGCTCAACGCCCCGTGGCCGATCACTTGGAGAAGGAAAGGGCGCGTTAGTGACCGCAGCACAACAAACGATGATGCCGGAGGTGTCGTTGCGAATAATATTAGCAAGAAACTGGCCAGGACCGGAGACAAGCTCGCGCCCATACAAAGACTGTGCTGCTGGCGATTCTCTCACTCGGCAAAAGCCGAGAACCCGGCAGGATCAAAGATTTTCAAGAACAGCGTCTACCCAGCGTTCCATAGCGAGAACAGCACATCGGCTCTGGTGACAGATCTATCACCAGATCAGCAAGTGCAGAGGATCAGGTAGATTTGAGGGCGCCAGACAGTCGAGCTTCAGTGTGACTCGACAATCGAGGCGACCCTGTGAACGTTCTCTCAATCTGGAGGGTGCCTTCCCAGAGAGGCATCCATGAGCAGCACCAGCCCCAACGGCGGTGCAGAATGGGTTCATCCGAATTCGCTGCGCGTTCTGCCGCATCGGAGTCCTGCAAAGCCTTCCAAGCAGTTCCAGAAGGGGCTCGACATGGTCTTCAGTGGTGCAGGTCCAGCAGCGGCTGCAGTCCTGACGAACCCCTTTGACGTGGCAAAGGTGGGATGTGCTCCTTATTCTTTTGATGGCTTATGTTTCAAATGCGTGTTATCTCGACATTCTGTTCAGTGAGACCACGTCCGGGATATTCAGGTGCGCATGCAGCTGCAGGGCGAGGTTTCTTCAGGTGGCGCGAAGGCATACAACGGAAGCTTTGACTGCATCTTCAAAACGTTCAAGGAAGAAGGTGCTGCTGGAATTCAGCGCGGGTTGACCGCCTCGGTATTACCCCGGGTCGTGTCAAGCCAAAGGCTGGTGCAGCGTGCTCCTCTCGGAGTTTAGGTCTGACGCGCCGGATGGGCAACCAGATTATCCGTGAGGGCTCCAAGAACTTTTTCCGGATCGGACTATTTCACCCCGTGCTTGATTATCTGCACACGGACGAGCAAACTTCAGCGCCAGTCTGGAAAAGACTGATCGCAGGAAGCATCTCAGGCGCATCAGGGGCCATCATCTGCAACCCTATCGAGATCGCAAAGACGCGTCTACAGGCGTCTAGCATCGCAGGATCGACCGTTGGATACCAGGGTTACAAATACAATGGGCTGACAGATGCCCTCAAGGTGATCAGCAGGGACGAAGGAGTCAAGGCGCTGTGGGTCGGAACAGCAATTTCCACCGTCCGCTCCATCCTGGCCACGTCTGCGAACATGACAGTGAATTCAATAGCAAAGGAATCGCTTGTTCAGGACCCACGGTAAAGATCTGGGCCTTGTTTCCATCATCAGTCATGAAACAGCCACAAGAAAACTTTCGAAACGTGCGCCAATACGTTCATTGTGCTATCAAACCAGTCTCTTTTCAAAGAAGCTGTCTGACTTTCTCACCGGGCGCAGTCTCAGCTTCCTGGGCCTGACGACGGGCGTACTTACGGATGGTATCGCGTCGATGCTTTCGGCCTTTGCAGCTGTGGCCGCCAACAATCCTGCGGACGTTGTCCGGACCCGGCTGTACAACCAGCCCTTCAAGGTAAACATTTGCGGGTGTCACCCTCACTCCGTCGACTGTGAAATCATGCAGCGGCTCAGTGCCTGCATTTTTGCACCACACTGCCAGATTGTAGATGGAGTGCGCGTTGGAGAGTACTACAGTGGCATGGGGCAGTGCGCGGGGGCGATTTTCAAAACCGAGGGCCTTCTCGCCTTCTGGAAGGGTTTGCACCGCTCTCAGCCAGCAGATGAACAATAGCACGTTGCGCTCCATGTTTGGTTCGGGATTAAGCAGATGAACAATAGCCAGGGTGTTGTTTTAATCTGTCACCATCAGGTTTTACGGGACACTTCATGCGCACAGGGCCGCACTACATTGTTTCCTTCATTCTGATCGGCTACATGCAGCGCGCCAGTCGAAATGTCATTGACAAGAGGGGGTCTTCTGCGTGGGATCAAAGGTGGGGCCCACATATTTGCTTGCGTCTTTCGACTCGGACAGTTGAATGGTGCTATTTCTTCTTTTCAGTATGCTGGCGTCGTTTGCACGCTTCAACGCGGAGGACAACAGTGGCTGGGGTGCCAAGGAGGTAGCCGCTGCGCTCAAGGAAGCGTGTCATGAGCGAGTGCCGACAGGGACGGACGCCAAGGAGCTACAACGCGCTGCGGCACTCGAAATGCGTTTCAAGGCACGCGCCCATTTCCGACACGGCACGGTGGCCCGAGTGTGATTCCCTCGCATCTCTCTGCGAATGGTCTTACGCTGCTGCGTACTCCCCGCAGCTCGAAGCAACTGCGATTCTGCGTGAGAGCGGCGTCGCGCCGAGCGGGCGCATGTCGTTCGACACCTTCAGGACTCGGTAAGCCTCCCGCCGCGTGAACCCCGCCCCGTGCATGCATGTGACGGTGCTCGAATGCCTCCAGAAGGGTTCGCCCCTCACGAGGCGCTGGCTCTTTCCCAGGGGTGCCCCCGCGCTAGATGCGGCCGTCGCGCGTATCTTCGCAACTACTTCGAGCTCCCCTGCTGCGGCTGCTCGCTAGCCTGCCGGTGCATGCCAGCGCGCGAGACTTCGTCCCACACTGTCACTCCGCACCTGGGAACACAGGCATGTGCCAGCGATTGCGTGCATGAAAAGCTTCTTTTATTCACATTCGCGAGCGTGCTTGCTCCGCTCCCCATTCAGCCATACCTGTTTCGCGTAAGAAGGATGAGGGTGTGATGTCAGTGCTCGGGGCCATGAAAACAACAATACCGGGCATTCGATGCACAAGCCACGGCCTGGCTTCAGGTACAGCGGGTTCCGGCCATCAAAAACCTCGTCGCGTGGCGCCACCACTGGGCACTCGAATACGTCGTGTAACCCGGTGTCAGCTTCAGTGCGCTGCGCCACAGCATCTCGTCACGACGTCAACAGCTGCAGGGCCGGGCTGCAGAAATCGGCTCAGTGCACGGCAATTCGCAAGCGCGTCGTGAGTTCAAGGGCCATACCCATTCTTTTCCTCACTTCCCGCTTCCTTGAGCTCCTGGAAGCGCTGGATGAGCGCGAACATGGCCCAAGCGCGGATGGTCTCCCGATTCAGCGCGACAAGAGATCCAATCCGCTTTTGGGAAATCAGCTTTTGGGGAAGGCAACAGAACTTTCAAAACAAGACGCGTGGACAAAGGAATCGACGCACTTCGAGGATGCCAAAGGGGAAAGGGGGCGGCGACGACCGCACAAAGCCTGTCGCAGAACAGATCCTGGTCGAGGCTGCACGCATCTATGATGCACGTGAGGGAGAGGACGCTGAGAGTAAGGACCTGAAGACCTATGCCGAGTTCCTGTCGAAGCAGGACGCCTTCACCAAGGTTTGCTCCCCGGCCCAACTGTGCACGTGTTGCGACACTAGGTGCGTCCTGTAGACCCGAAACGATCGTTTCCAGCTTTTGATCTTCACTAAGCCTGACTGTGCAAGAGAAGCTACATGACAGCTATTATCCGGCTCGAACAGCATCTTCCGCCCCAGCTTCTGGAGCGAGCGCTCAACATGAGGCCTCCGCGGGACAGAATCACCTGCCTTTTGATCGGTACTTGCGCCCCCCGTTGACTTCAATCTAGCAAGTGATTCTGGGTCGTATCGAAATCAAGACAGAGACAAGAACCTTTCCATGAGGACGATGTTTGTGGCAGGCAATCACTCTGCGGGCAAGTCATCCTTCGTCAACTGGTAGGGACCCCTTCCCTTCGACCACGAAAAGATTGCGTTCGAACATTGTGAGAGAACAAGATGTTCCAATTGCCTATCCTCTGTTCTGAGTGCAGTCGCTTGCAGGTACGTTGGCGAGAACATCCAGAACGAGAGCGTTGCAATCGAGACTGCGGGCGTGACTATTGTGCGGCGGGGGCGGCAAAGGGCCACGTGGAAAGGGCCTCAGACCGTAAGGTCGATGCCAATCTATCCCTTCTTGTAACCTGCACTGTTTCAAGACCACATAGTTTTGCAGCGCTGCAGCTGGAAAAAAGCGCCGCCGGCATCCGATCAATGCCGCGCTCAGTACAGCATGGACTGAATACGTTTTCGGTTGCAGTGCATTTCCGCATCTGCAGACGCTGGGAGATATGGAGGGTGTCAAAGACTTCATCACGACTGAGTTTTGCCTGTCGCTGGAGCGAAACTTCCCACTTGTCGAGTTCATCGACACACCGGGCCTCACCGACGGTACCCTCAAGTATCCTTTCGACGTCGACCAGGTCATTTACGAGCTTGCGGAGCATGCTACCATGATCATGGTGTTTTTGGACCCAATCGGAAAGGCGCTTGTTTCGCGCTGCATGAATGTTGTGGAAAAGCTTGCCCTGAACCACTCGGCGAAGATGAGCTACTATCTCACCAAGTTCGACACCGCGGGCAACGAGGTCGATCGCACAAACGTTGTGTCGCAGATCGTCCAGGAGTTGCAGGGACGCGTGCGCGCGACGCATGCCCTGAAGCTGCATACCATGTACCTTCCCGAGCGCGCCGACGAGAACACGCGTAAGACAGTGCCGAACAAGATCACAGACCTCTGCCAGAACATCAGCAAGGAGATCGACTCGCGCGTGCAGGATGTTCTTGACCAGCTGAGCAAAGACAGCAAGGCTCTGTCGCAGATTGTCGACGCAAAGGTGGATCGAAACAAGAATTGTGTCTCCCACAACACTTGGGCCACCGTGTGGCGCTATACGCTCTCCGCCCTGTTCGCGGCCTTCTTTTCGCTTGCCGCGTACTGGGGAATCCTGAACTTCATCGGTCGGGCGCACGATCCGCTCGGGTTCTGCCTCGCCTCCCAGGTCTGCAATATCCCCCCAAAAGCCCCAGGCGCGCGCGGGGCCACGCCAGAGGCGAGCGTGTTGAACAGACGCGCCTGTCCTGTGGTAGAAACCTGCCTCGGCCCAGCAAGTGCTCGCCGATGGGACAATTGTGCAGGTGCCAGAATGCCCCTGGCTTGGATTCATCCCGGATGGATGCGGCAGTGAGAATTCGCGTGGTTCGCCTCGGCCCGCCTCTCATCCAAACCTGACCACTGGAACGTGGTCGCAGGTTACTGCTGATGCGGCGCAGGACAAGTTGTACTGTGTGTTGCTCACGGCCGCGAAAGGCATTCCGGCCGGAGTGGCTCTTGCGCTTCTATTTGTGTGGATGGTAGTGATGTACTTCCAGAAGACGAAGAACGGCGAGCAGCTCTCTGCGCAAGAGATGAAGCGCCTCATGGATATCCAGGCAGACATCAACGGCAACATCGCCAAGAAGCACAAGGATCTCAAGAAGCGGCTCACCGAAGACGCGCTGGATGACCACCTTGCCTGAAGGCCTACATGCACGGCGTCCGTAGATTTCAACACAGCTCGCGGCAGCCGCAAAGTTGCGCGCTCTCGAACGAGCGGGAATTCACCGAACTCCTATAGAATCCTTCATCGCCTCCTCCCGCAACCCTTTCTCTCACCTCATCGTGTGTGCAGTGCTCTGCGCTGCACGTGGTATGTTGTGCGCTGGGCGCGTGCCATTCCTGCCTTCGCAAAAGAGCGGCGACGGCACTGTGATGGTGCCTTCGACCTAATGCAAAACCTCATCAATCACACCACACACCGCACCAGTTGGGGCTGGCAACCGTCGCGCCTCGCCCACGCCCCCCGCACACCCAACACGCAGCAGCGCGCGGCGCCGGCGCAGGAAACCTTTATTGTACATACAAAGAGGGCCCGGCAGGCTCGACGACTTGCGCGGGGATCGCAGGGTCCGCGAAGACCGCGAGGTACTGCAGCGGCTGCCCGAGCAGCGTGCCCGCTGGGGGCGCGGCGAGGTTCGCCTGCAGCGCAACGTGCCCTGCCGCGAACGCGCCGATGGGCCCCTGCCAGACCTGGGCGAGGTCGAGCCCGCCGCGCCCCGAGGCCCCAGCATACTGGTCGAGGGTGAGCAGGCCGCCAGCGCCCTGCTGCACTGCGCGCTGCATGTAGACCCCCAGCAGCGCGTGCGGGTCGAGCGGCGGCTCCTTCCATTTCCCACCGAGCGGGACGGTCGCCCCGCCCACCTGGCGCGCCTGCCGTGCTCAGGGTCGCGGCGCGCGGCGCGCGTGGAAATTGAGGGCAAAATTGGACTAGTGCCGAGAATGCAATTCGCTGGGGCGGGTCATGGTTGCAACATCAATCGGAGAATGCAATTCGCTGGTGCGGGTCATGGTTGCAACATCAATCGGTCCGTTTACGTGAGTGGGCGGCAGGGACCTTGAGCGCCACAGGAGGCTGGTATGCGACGAGCGGGCGAGCGACCCCAGGCTGCGGTGCGGCCAGGGGGGGAAGCGCCGGCGGGTGGGCGGCGAGCTGGGCGACGACAGCAGGCGCGAGGTGGGCGGCGACGGACTCGGGGGGCGCTGCCGCGGGCGGCACAATGGTTGCTGTGAAGAGCGGGCGGCTGGCGGGGACGATCGGCGCTGGCGCGAGCAAGTGCGCGGCGTGCTGTGGAAGCAGCGGGCTTGGGCGCAGGCACGACGGCAAGATGACTGGAGG
>Ga0115567_10002613_pt1 | contig 17839 bp, 16 predicted proteins | sample COGITO_mtgs_1204_2_FD_88679 | JGI IMG/M metagenome (GOLD analysis project Ga0115567, IMG submission 88679) | Pelagic marine microbial communities from North Sea - COGITO_mtgs_120412 | ecosystem: Environmental > Aquatic > Marine > Epipelagic | place: Germany:Helgoland, sampling site Kabeltonne... | reverse complement strand
TATGGCTTTTGATTTAGCCTGAAATAGCTGGGCCATGGCCAGGCTGGTCACTAAATTAGCGGTGAGCTTTAAACCTAATCGACTAACGGCTGATTTTAAATCTTCGTTAGGCTTCACGCCTCGATAGGTAGGAGAATTGGCCACTTTGATCAATCGGGCGGATATAGATACGTCTTGTTCAATTACTTTAACGAGCTCTGCCACTGATGCTTCGGGATTAGCAGCTGTGTCACGTACCTTATACGCAACTTCAGGTAACGAGGGCATTACCAACGAATCTGCTTTAATAGAGAGTCTAAGTTCCTCAACGATTTGTTCTGGGTTTAGCATTCTCTGTCCCTTGTCTAAATCTAATTGTACATTTTACACGACAACCTTACTGGTTTTATTATATGCCAGATCTGCGATTTTAGCCTGGGCTTGCCACCATGGTAGCTCAAGCTCAGTATCACTCTTAGCATCAAGCATTGCATCTAGCCGCAGTTTAGCCAGGCCAAGCCAGCCATGGTCTGTTGCCACCCAATCTAATAAAGCACCAATTTTTTTCTCATCTTTTTTAACCTGTATCATGTCCGGCGACGCAGTAGATTGCTCAAGCGTTGCATTAGCTTGTAAGCTTTGCCACTCGATAAGTTTACATTCAAATTTTGCAACTCCTTTGAAATGCAATCGAGCGATAGGCTCTTGACCGGTGTAACACCCTTTCTTATAGCTTACGCCACCAAGCCAGTCAAAATGAAGCTCGTGGGGCATAAACTGGCCATTCAGAGATTGATCATAAAGTGGTAAACCCTGTTGCAACCAGTGTAAATGCCAGGCTTGCTGTTTGCAGAGCGTAGCATTTGGTGTAAACGGTTGTGATGTGATCACAAAAGCAGAAGCGGTCATCTCATGTGCTGCAGGCTGGGCAATAGAGAAGTACTTAGTTTGATCGCTCTGAAGCGAAAGCTGAGCTTGGCTTGAAATATGCCAGCAGCCATAAAGTGATAGCTGATGAGGATTTTGCGTAATGGTGACTTTTGAAAAGACACTGTATTTTGCCAGGTGGGCCAAAAACTGAGCCGTGTTATTTTTTGGCAAAATAAACCAGAGCGTATCTTTAGATGGCTTCATGATGTGAAAGACTGCGATCATTCGACCTTGAACATTACAACAGCTTCCAAGTATGGCGCTGCTATGGTATTTATCATCGTCGAGTAAACGCACATCACAAGTGAGCTGGCCTTGTAAAAAGACGAGCGCATCAGGGCCGGAGCATTCGATGAGCTCATAATTATCCAATTGGGTGTAGCATAGTGCTGATGCAGAGGTTGTCATGTGGACGCCACTCCTGACCATGCCTTAAAACAGCTGGCAATAGGTTGAGGGGTTCGTGCCGGCGGTTGCTTTGACGGTGTACCTACATATAGAAAACCTATAATCGCATCTTGCGCTTGAAAACCTAAAGCGGCTTTGACTGCATCAGAAAATGCAAATTCACCAGTTCGCCAAATACAACCAAAGCCAAGATCCGTCAATGCAAGCTGAGCATTTTGAGTGGCGGCAGCAGTTGCAGCAATTTGCTCAATAACTGGAATTTTATGATCAGGTATAATTTGGGCCACGACCACTAAAATAGATGGCGCTCGTAATGGCAATTCTCGAGATCGTTGCAACTGTTGCTCGGTAGGTGTTTCGCCTTTAAGCGAATAAGCGTGAGTTTGGGCTTTGGCAAAAACATCACCCAAGTGCTTTAAGCTTGTTTCACCTTCAATTAAACGGAAATGCCAAGGTCTTAGTTTGCCATGGTCTGGTGCTGTGCAGGCGGTTTGTATAACTTGATGCCATTGATGAAGCGAAGGGGCTGGATCGGTCACGATAGGCGTGCTTTGACGTTGTTGGATATGTTGTATAAGTTCAGCCATAGGTTGTCTTCCATTGTTGTATTTGCACTTGTTGTTTAAGCACTTCGATAGTATCAAGCAAAATTGTTTGCACCAAGTGATTGGCTTCACTTTCCGGATCTGCTAGAGATTGACAAAGGGTGTCCAAAGCTTCTCGAATAACGGCTGTGCTTAAATCGCTACGCATGTAATCCATAATTTGATCTGTTATATCAAAAATCATGTCGCGTACTGTGCGTTCGAGCATTTCTGCTGCCATATCGCCAAATACTGGCAGCTTTGTCATTTTTTTGAGCTCAGTATTACGGTGCGCAGCTTCTGAGACGAGTTTACCGATTTCTTGATGCAGTGAAGATTTTCTAGTGTCATAGGACTCGTGGATGAGTTTAGTGACACTGCTTGATAGCCATTGGCCAATTTCGTCAGTCCGAGGTGCAATGGCTCGTTCAATCACTTGATGCAGCACTGGTGTACCTTGTTTAAGCTCTACCGACATACCTGACAGTACTTGAGCGACAACCCGGTCTGAAATTTCTTCGGTAATAATCGCCATGTATTTTCGATAGACTTGGATAAGATAGGTATCTTGCCATTGAATAATATGCAGGTCTTGTAGCTTTCGCAAAATAATAATAATGCGAAGTACTCGCAGAAAGTGAAATGCGCCGATTGGAATGCAGCCAAGAAGATCATACCAATGTGTAAAAGGAAAAATATACCACTTTTTATAAGTTTTGCGGTGCACGGCGAGTACCCAGCGGCTGACAAACTCGAGTACGTAAATTGTCACAAAAAACAGATCGTATTTTATGAAATCTTGATGTATTGGTGTATAAAATTCAAAAAAGGCTGGCGAAAGCCATTTAATTAAGTCACGTAGACTTTGGCTCTCAAATAGATAGTCAAAAAAAATCCAACTCAAATTAAAAATAATGAGCGACAGCATTATAATATCGAGGAGCAGTGAAACTGTAGTGCTGCGCTTTGGTTGGGCCATTTAAAAGTTCTTGCTCTTGTTTATGCCATCTGCCCGGTTGGCAAGCGAGCTTGATTATCTTGTGGCTTTTGTGGTTTTTGCGCCATGAGTCTTAAACACCTTGCGACTAAGCCAAGTCGACCAAAGCTTGATTGGGTTAAGTCTTCTCGTAGTGTTTGTTGGCATTCTACAGACAAGCCTAGAGTTGCTAATTCGCTGTAGTTGTTTGGTTCCACAAGTTGAACGTTTTTATCCCAAGTATATTGTAACATAACGGCGCTTTGAGTTTGCTCTTGTGTTTTCAACATGAAAGTAACATCGTTTCGACTTATGTGAACAATAATGCTGGTAACTTTTGGGTAGGTGCCAGTTGTTATTTTACGCGCAAGTGATGTGCAGGTTAAAACTGCTTGATCCATAGCACGGGTAAAATTTCGCGGTAAGTCGGTTTCTAGCCACTGGTCGCCAGCAATTAAATTTGGTGCGCGTTCGGTCGGAGTCCAGGCTTGGTTATAGCTCCGATGAAAAAAGGGATCCAACACTGAGAGTTGAAATTGATGACTTTCGATTTTAAGATTAACGTGTTTTCTTGGCATACAGGACACTCCTTTTTAAAGTTTCTTTAAAACAAGCAATGCACCTTATTAAATTAAAGGTTTAATCTAATTGAGGTTGTTGTGCTTATCCGAAATAAAATTAGCCCCCACTTGTGAGTAATGTCGCTGGCGCAAGAATAGCGTGCATTGGATTTTCTTAATGATTGAGCAGCCCAATTTGCCATACCTTGGGCGCTTGTTTTTAACATGAAAACTGAATCCAAAATGAACGACGCCCACATTTTCTACGCCCCTCACATTTTATAACAGTGTTTCAAAATAAAAAAAAGGGTTTGTAATGCCTTCATGGGGCGTTTCTTCTTGTTTTTTAAGCGCTTTTAGCTATTCAGACTGCATTCAGCTAAAAAATAATCAATGTCGGTCTATTTTTAGCTGATCTATACGCTTGAGAATTTCACCTGAGAGTTGCGCCATTCGATAATCGCCAAAGGGGGCGCACCAAAGAGAGTTCACCACAAAACCCACAGCGAGATGACGGCTTGGATCACACCAAGCGCCAGAGCCGCCGTAGCCATAATGACCAAAACCCTGAGGAGCTGATCTTTTGGTGTTTAAAATTCGATGATAGCCAAGGCGCCAGTGCATCGGTATATGAATAATTCTATCCCGTCCAGTGTTTTGAATGTCTTGGATTTGAGTTAATCGCTCAAGCGGTATAAGCCGTTTGGTGTTATCGGTATGAATAAGCCCATTATAAAATTGCGCCAGACCTCTGGCGGTAAACACGCCGTTCATTGAGGGTAATTGAGCTTGTAAAAATTGAGTATCGTTAAAATTAAGCAGTTCCGAGGTGGGCGGTCGAAGAGCCGCAGTAAAGCTTTTGCCTTTGAACAATAAAGTTGATAATTTTTTATTCGCCTTATTCTGAATGGTTTTGACTATTGATTGAGTGACATCTGATTGCTCCAAATGCTGTGTAATATGAGCACAGGCAGTTAGCGCTTTGTTCGGCACACCTATAAAACAGTTGCGCCCAAGCACGCTGCGTAATTCGTGATTTAAAAATTCACCAGGCAGCTGGCCTGTTAAACGATGAATCAGTTCACCTATCAGCCAACCTATAGTGACAGCATGATAGCTTGGCTCGCCAAGATGTTTAAATGATGGAGTTGCTTTTGCCATACGCCATACCATTTGATCCCAATCATAAATATCGTGTATGTGGTCTATATTATGTTGAAGGTTAAACAATCCGGCTTCATGACATAAAAGCTGACGAATAGTAATATGGCCTTTATTATTTTGTTTGAAACTTGGCCATATTTGTTGCACCTGAGTTTCATAATCTAGGTGTGCGTCCTCTAAAATCATGTGCAAAATGCCTGCAAGGATTCCTTTGGTTGTTGAAAAACTTACAGCTGTGGTATCTTTGAGCCATGGCTCATTAAGAGGGTTGCGAGTGCCTGCCCAGATGTCTGCTATTGGTTCGCCATTATGATATATGCATAGCGCAGCGCCTCCGCCTCGTTGAATAATTTGATTTTTAAAGATGGTCGCAACTGATTTAAAAGCAGGCTCGATAAAACCATTAATTGTATGCAACATAGATAGACTAAAGCCTCCTGAAAGTGTGATTGCGTGAAATGATACACCATGTAGATGTATTGCAAGGTAGCGTACACTGACTATAAGAGAGATTAATCCTTGCAGGCAAACTCACAAAGCTTTATAGCGTAGCAGTCGTCCTCCTTGGATAGCGAGTTTCTATAGACTTTATTACTTTGAAGGTATTCTAATTGTATGCAGATTCGTCATTTTAATACGCCCTGGTGGCTTGGCAACGGTCATTTACAGACATCTTGGGGTTCATTTTTTCGGCCTGAGGTGGATGTGGTTGCTCAAAAGTTGAGTATTCCATTGCGTGATCAAGCTTGCTTAAATGCAGATGCCATGGGCCCAGATATTCAAGCAGCAGCGGCTGAACAGCCTAAGCAAGTGTGTATTTTAATGCACGGCTTAAGCGGCTCATCTGCATCTCACTATATTCGAGGCATTCAAAAAACAATTTTTGAGCAAGAGCCATCGCTACTGACTTTAGCCATTAATCATCGAGGCTCTTTAGGCCATGCTTGTCCTGCTATAGAAACTCCCATTCTTTATCATGCAGGTCTGGTGACAGACTTACAGGATATATGCGCTTTCGTGGCTAAAAAATGGCCGAACGCCTCAATAAGTATGGTTGGTATTTCCTTAAGCGGCAATATGCTCGTTCGTGCGCTTGGCTTGGGATGTCTGCCTTTACTGTCTAAAGCAATGGCCATCTCAGTGCCTTTTGAATTGGCAATGGTGTCGGATCAAGTGGACAAGGGCATGGGTTTGTTGTACCGTCGCTACTTAATTAATCGTATGAAAAAAATAGTGCTGCAAAAACAAGCCCACACACCATTTTTAACGCAGCCAGACGCTATACATCAGTACAATAGCTTTTGGGCCTTTGATAATTTTGTTATTGCGCCAATGCATGGCTTTCGTAACGTCCATCACTATTATCGCGAGGCGAGTAGTCGCCAGTATGTTGGTGCAATTGAGCAGCCTCTCCTGATTGTGCAAGCGTTAGATGATCCACTGGTACCTGTTAAAGCCTGGCCAAGCCCCAAACAAATTCCAAAAAATGTTGAATTTGAAGCCTACGATCGAGGCGGCCATGTAGGCTTTATATCACCACAAGGCTATTGGCTTGAACAGCGAATACTGCAATGGCTTGTGGATAAGCCTATGGAGCCTTAATTAAGCCAGTTTTTGTTATCGTGCTATTCAACCATTTAAATTTTATTTTATTTTTTGGGAAAGATAATTCGAACTGCAAGCCCTTTGCCGGCAAAGCCATCATCTAATTGAATTGAACCTGCGTGCTGTTTGACAATAGCTTGCACAATTGCAAGCCCTAGACCTGTGCCCGATTCTTCGCTGCCAGGAATCCGATAAAAACGATCAAATACGCGCGCTCGTTCTGCTACTGCTATGCCTATACCATTGTCAATTATTTGCATTACCATCTCAGTGGTCGTTTCGTCAAGGACAATTTGAATTTTGCCGCCAGCGGTTGTGTAGCGAATGCTATTGTCGAGTAAGTTATCAATTAAAATACGGATTGAGGACCGTTTGCCAAAAATTGCCATTATGTTGGTATTGTTCGGGCCAATAAGTGAAATATTTTTTTTGCTCGCAATATCTTGAACGACAGATAAGCACTCACTCAAAAGGAGTGATAGGTTTAGTTTTTCAAAATTATGTGTGTTAGCTTCTGGCTCTTGATGGGCTAAGGCTAAAAGCTGACGTACTACATGAATACTACGCTTAACGCCCGCATTGAGCTTGGTTAATGCTTCCTGCTTATCATTTTTTGATTGGCTTCGATTTAAAAGGTCGAGCTGTAACTGCACTGCTGTAAGCGGTGTTCGCAGCTCATGGGCTGCATCAGCAGTAAATCTTCGTTGGACCTTGAGAGCTTGGTCTAGACGTTCTAAAAGTTCATTCAATGCTTGAATGGTTGGCTTAATTTCTTCTGGCAATGAATCAATTGCCAGTGGTTGTAAAGCTTCTGAATCACGAGATCGTATTGCATTTGAGACTTGAATCATGGGTTTAAGACCTTGACCGACTACGATCCAGATTAACAGGCCTAAAATGGGTATTTGTAATAAAAGCGGGACTAAAAATTGAGATGATACTTCCAGTATTACGCGTTCTCGAGCAAGAGTAGGTTGAGAAATTTGCACTGTTATATCATCTACAGTATCGCTAAAATAACGCCATGGCTCATGCTTAAAATTCACGAACCCAAAACCTAGTGTTGACTGAAGTGGAAGAGTCAAAAGGCTATGAGAGCTATAGAGTAGAGTGCGATCTTTTTGCCAAATTTGAATGAGAAATTCTTCTTCACCTTCAAGGTTTGCTCTAATTTTTTGTTGAATCGAATGTGCTTTTAATGTTGCAGGTGTTTGGTTTAAAAGCACCGTTGTGATTTGCTGCATGTTTTTATCGTAGAGTTCTTCGAGCTCTTGTCCAGCAATATAATGAGTGAGCACGGAGATAAAAGCCGATGTGACCAGAAGCCCTAAAATCAAATACGTGATTAATGTGCCTCGGATGGAGTTTCTCATAGTTGACCCACTTTATAGCCAGCCCCACGTAAGTTAACGATTGCCTGTTTGCCGAGTTTTTTGCGAATTTGATAAATATGCACTTCTATGGCATTGCTCTCAATTTCTTCGTTCCAGCCATACAGCTGCTCTTCCAATTCAGACACTGATAACACAGCGCCCGGTCTGCGCATGAGAGCTTGTATTAGAGCAAACTCTTTAGCTGACAGAATTTTCGGTTCGCCAGCAACACAGACTTCATGAGTTAGTGGATTGAGCGTCAAGGCGCCAATACGCATAATGGACTCGGTGCGTCCCTCTCTACGTCGCAATAACGCTCGAATACGAGCTTCTAATTCCTCAAGGTCGAAGGGTTTGACTAGATAATCGTCTGCACCTGCGTCTAGCCCGATAACTCTATCTGAAATTTGATCTCTTGCTGTCAGGATTAATACTGGAAGTGTGCTTTTTCGTTGCCTAAGATTATTCAGCACTTCTATGCCCGACTTTTTCGGAAGGCCAAGATCAAGCAATGCTAAATCATACGCTTGTTGTTTCAGGCCCTCTTCAGCTGTATTGCCGTCTTTTGCCCAATCTACGGTATAGCCACTTTGAGTCAAAGCCTTTTGAAGACTATCGCCAATCATTTGATCATCTTCAATTAATAGAATACGCATCAATAACAGGTCCTAATAAGTATTAACGTTAATTACTTTCAAAAGTCTAGTCATCAATTCTGATGACAGACTTAAGACTCAGTGATTTTTTTTGACGTTGGCGCTGTAGTTTATGCCTTCAGTAAACCTTAAGAAAAAACGACTACTGTGAAATCTCAAAGCGTTTGCTCAATAGTCGATTGAAGAGGTTAAACCGTGTTAGCTCAAAAACAATATCAGCATTTTTATTTACACCGGAAAAATAAGCAAACGGCTCAAGTTACTTCATTGGCGAATTGGCTCACCTTACCTATGCTTTTAATACTTTCAACTCTCACACTTTTGACTTTATCCACCCGTGGTGAGTTAAGCGCAACCGCTTACTGGGCCTTTCAGCTCAATGAGTTTTTATTGCTTAATCATTATTTTGCAGGCTATTCTCAATCATTTTGGTCTAACGTTACCTTATTTGGTGATGCTAGCGTTCTTTTACCGTTATGTTCGCTTGTGCTTTTCGTCCGGCCCAGTGCTTTGTTGGCAGTGCTTACCTCAGTGCCAATGGCAGCGCTTTCTACCCAGTTAGGCAAAGCCTTTTGGTCTGTTCCACGACCGGGTGCTATTTTAGACCAGGCTCACTTTAGGGTGATCGGCGAGGTGTTATCCGGACATAATAGCTTACCTTCGGGTCATACCATTACCATCTTTACTGCCACTATAGCCATGTTGGTCATTTTTTTTCCTAAAATTCAAACTGCTTATGATTGGTGTCTGGTGTATTTGGTCGTTGGTTTTGCAGCGGTTGTTGGTGTCTCTCGGATAGCAGTGGGCGCTCACTGGCCCATGGATGTGTTGAACGGATGCGCCTTCGGTTGGTTAGCGGGTATTTCCGGAGCCTTGATCGTTCAAAAGTGGGCCTGTGGCTGGAGTCTATGGTCAAGCCGTAAACAGTGTTTCGGTGCTGGTCTTGTTTTAGGTCTCATGAGTGGCCATCTAATTATCCGAGCATGGTTTACGTTTTCAGGCAGCACGATTCTATGGATCTCTGGAAGTATTGGGCTGGTGGTAACCGCGGTACTTTTTTTTCACAATTCTTATGTGTTTAAAAATGGTTTGGCGCTTTTTAGTGATCGAAGAGTGTTATACCAGCTGGTTCCTATTAATAATATTGCTGGCAAGGGGTTCAAAATATGAAATCTCTGACTGCTTTAAAAGCTATTTTTATCTTTTCCATGGTTAACTTAATTGCATATCACTTGCCATTATTGACCTATGCGTTGAATAACCTTGATTTCATGAATGTCCAGAGTTTGATGACCTTGCTCACGCTACTACTCATTGGGTTTGTTGTAAGTATTGTTGCACTGTCATTTTTGTATTTAGTATCACACCATTTGATAAAGCCTTTTTGCATTCTTGTGGTGTGTATAAATTCCATAGCCTTTTATTTTATATACACTTATCAAATTGTGCTAGATAAGTCGATGATTGGTAATATATTAAATACAGATTTAGGCGAAGCGAGTAGCTATTTTCATCCGAAGCTTGTTGGATTTTTTGTGTGTCTTGGACTAATACCAAGTTATTTGCTGTGGAAAACTAAGCTAGAGCCGGCGTCAAGAGGGAAAGTCCTCGTGTGTGTTTGCATAACATTGATCATGAGTGGTGGATGGCTATACGCAACTTCAAGTTGTTGGTTATGGATTGATAAGCACGCGAAAAAAGTCGGCAGTCTTATTCTACCTTGGTCTTACGTGTTTAATCTTGCGCGTTTTGGTCAAGCCCAACGCAGGTTTGATCAACCACAGCTGTTGTTGCCACTGGCTACATCCAGCAGCGGTCAAAAGACCGTAGTTGTCCTTGTTATTGGCGAATCTGCAAGAGCGGCGAGCTTTTCATTGTATGGTTATAAAAATACAACTAACCCAGAGATGGCTTTGCTGGACGTTCAAGCTCTTCCAAATGTACATGCTTGCTCCACTTATACGACTGCGTCTTTGAGGTGTATTTTATCTCACACGGACAGTAGCTCGGAAATAGCAACTACCTATGAGCCCTTGCCAAGTTATCTCCATCGGCACGGAGTCGACGTTATTTGGCGAACCAATAATTGGGGAGAACCCAAGGTCGATGTTGATGAGTACATCAAAGGTGATCAATTGCGGCAAAATTGTGAGGCTGACAGCTGCAATTATGATGAGGTGTTGTTAACCGGACTGCTTGAGAGAATTAAAAACTCAAAAAAGAATAAAGTGTTTGTGATCCTGCATCAATCTGGAAGTCATGGTCCAGCTTATTCCACAAAGTACCCGCCACAGTTTGAAAAATTCACACCGGTTTGTCGATCGGTTGAACTGCATCAATGTACTCAGCAAGAATTAAACAATGCTTATGATAATACGATTGTATATACAGACCATTTTCTAGCGCAAGTGATTCAGGGTTTGTCATCCATCGAAGATAGAGCTTCAATGCTGATGTATATCTCGGATCATGGCGAATCTTTAGGTGAGAAAGGGCTTTACCTTCACGGTACCCCAGTATTGATCGCACCAAGCGAACAAACAAAAGTACCATTTATTTTTTGGGCATCAACCCTATTCAAAAACAAATTTAATCTAAAGGATAGGCCATTGCAAAAGGCGTCAGGGTATTCCCAACACAATATATTTCATACAGTGATGGGCGCTTTTGATATGACCAGTACTATTTATGATGAGTCACTCAACATACTACAGCCCTCGAATACAGCGAGTCATTAGTAATGCTGAGGTTCTTACGAATGAATTCTTACATATACTCCAAATTTTAAACGCTTTGGATATATTGCTCTTCACTTTTTAGAGGTTTTTACCATGGTTACTTTGGTCACAAAGAGTAAATCAAGCGTCGTTCTGAACACGACTCTAAATCGAGTACCACATATTGCTATTTCATACTGGATTATTAAAATTGCAGCCACAACGCTCGGTGAAACAGGAGCAGATCATTTTTCTCATACTTTGAATTTGGGTTATGCCAAAGCTTCTTTATTATTCATGGGTGTTTTTTTTGCATTATTGTTGATTAAATTAGCCATTAAAAAATACGATCCCATTATATACTGGCTAGTGTTTACGTCCACCAGTATTGTTGGGACTGCTTTATCCGATTACATGGATCGTACCTTGGGTTTAGGGTACATGTGGGGCTCTATAGTTCTTATGGCTGGATTATTGTTAACTTTAAGTGTTTGGTATGTTTGTGAAAAATCGATTGCAGTTGAATATATCATGACAGCTCGAGCGGAAATTGTGTACTGGGTGGCGTTCTTGTTTGCAAATACTTTAGGTACCGCAGCCGGTGATTACCTTGCCGATGACGCAGGTCTTGGTTTTGCTATGAGTGCAGGTATTATTAGTGTCATTTTGTTCATGACAGTATTGCTGCATTTTTATACTCGGTTATCTACCGTTTTATTGTTTTGGATTGCATTCATTTTTACTCGTCCATTTGGGGCTACTTTTGGTGACTTTTTAACTAAAAACGCTGATCAAGGTGGATTAGATTTAGGCACTTTAGGCTCTTCAGTCGTATTTGTAGTGATGCTGGTTATTTTTGTTGGCATGGAACATCGCGCTCATCAAACCCGTCAACTTAAATAGAATTTAATTCATTTTTTTCCTCAGTAAACCTTAAGTATTGAGCCCTAGACTTAAATTATGCTCAACTTTTTTTGGGTGAAAGCCGTAAATTTAATTAGAGGTGACAAGACTTTGGATTTACTAAAAAAAGTTGAATGCAAAGGAGTACGAGTATTTATTCTTAAGCCTGTTTTTGCTCAGTGTGTCTTCTTTGTCTTTTTATTGGCTTCGAGCTCTAGTTTTGCAGTTAAACCAGGGTTTAGCGCTATAGAACCCTTCGAGGCAGAATTTAGTTTAATATCAAGAAAAAATTTTTCGAATTTTGGACAAGTGACTTATCGCTTGCAAGCTGTAGGAGATGGTTACTATTTGTCGGAGCGATCGTCGCGGTCAATGTTTCGTTCCCGCCGTGAGGTTTCGGAGTTTACGATAGATGGCTGTAAAGTGACGCCGAGTGGATATTGGTTAGATCAATCTGGTTTTGGTCCTGACCTTCGCTACAGTTTAAAATTCAGTACAAAGGACAATTCTGTCACCTACAAGGCCAATAAACGTGAGCATCCGGTTATTGTATCGAAACAGCAGCAATACTATGATCCATTGACTGAAATTATTGCGCTACAATGCTCATTGCTTTCGTCCAAGCCTCGAGTGGATCTTGATAACCCCGTTCTACAAGCGAGTGTTTTACATAAAGCTGTACTCGAAAAACATGACTTTTATGTGGTAGCGCATGAGACGCTCAGTATTTCTAATCGTAATCTAAACACTGTTCGAGTTGAGCGGCAAATTGACTCCAATACACCACCGGATATATTTTGGTTCTCCGTGCAAGATAGGTACGCTTTAGTCAAGATGTTCACCATGCAGGGTAATAAACCTTTAATTTTTGAGATTGACTCAATCAAATGGAAATTTTGACGAGAGCCATACGGGCTAATATTGCGAGTGTTGTGAGTGTTGTGAGTGTTGTGAGTGTTGTCATGAATTTTATCTGTAGATGTTTGTTGTATAGCGTTGCTTTTTTTTGGTCCCAAGTGGTAGTTGCTGCAGAGCCGTCGCTTGGTCTCCATGATCTTGGGGATGAGACTTGTGATTCAAAACCTTTAGATGCAAAGGCGAATGGTATTATTAAGACCATCAATATTAATATTAAGCCAATTTTTGATATGGATGATCCTACAGAAGATAAATGGCTTTTTAGAACTGCCAATGCTTTGCATCTTGATACCCATTCGACTGTTATTCGACGTGATTTACTCTTTAAAGAAGGCGACGTTTTTAACTCTGGCCTGCTAAGCCAAACCGAACGAAAGTTACGATCGCGCCCATATTTAAATTCAGCGTCTGTGATTTCAAGGGTAGATTGTAATAGTAATATTATTATAGATGTTATGGTCAAAGAAGTCTGGACCTTTGAGCCTAGTTTGCATTTTTCAAGTGCAGGATCAAACTCTCGATTTGGCTATGGCATTAAGGATGCTAATATTTTTGGTCTAGGTAAGACCGTTAATTTGTCTCACTCTACAGATGATCTTCGAAGCAATACTAATCTGCAATATCTGGATCCGAATACAGGTATTATGAACAGTGAGTTTGAGCTGAATTATGGTTCTAACAGCGATGGCTTTCATCATCGAGTTCGGCTTGAGAAACCATTTGAATCCCTTCATGCACAATGGACTGCTGGTTTTAATTTAGACACCGCTAGGTATGAAGATCGACTTTACGATGCTGGTGATGAAGTTGATAAATTTTTAGTAGACAGCCATTTTTTTACGCTTTTTTATGGCCAGAATATATCGAATACTCAAGCGGACAGAGCTGGTCGCCTAATCGTTGGCGTTACTCGACAGAGCGCAAGGTACGCCGAGCTTGAGGGGGTCGATCAGTTTGGAGCGGCCACGAGTACGTTATTTGTTCCTAACGACACAGAGTACAGCTATCCATGGGTCGAATTTCAATACATTGAAGAAGATTTTATTGAAACGAGTAATTTGCGGCAAATTAACAGAATCGAAGATGTAAATTTAGGTCTGGAGTTTAGGGCAAAACTTGGGTATGTCTTTTCTGATTTTGACGCTTTGGATCAAAATATTGTGTTCGATGCCGCTGTGTCGAAAACCAAGGCCTTGACTGAAAATCAATTTATTACCATCAATACAAGCGTGTCAGGACTCTATTCTAGTGATGCACTGTTAAATGGTGTAATTGCTGGTGAAGGCGCCTATTATTGGAAAAATGGTAAATCAGCTCAATTGTATGCTCATATTCTTGATCAAAGAGCGTTAAATCCGTTCGGCAATAACTATTTAAGATTGGGCGGTGAGACTGGGCTGCGAGGCTACCCTGCAAATTTTCAAACCGGTGATCACCTTCAACTGGTTAATCTTGAGCAGCGATTTTATGGTTCAAAAGAGCTATGGTCACTTTTTTATCCCGGTGCTGCTGTGTTCTTTGATGGTGGTCAAGCCAGCGGCGAGTCTGTTATTGCTCAATCTTATCCTGGTTGGTTATATGACGTTGGATTTGGTTTGCGTTTTTCTAACACTCGGCTTGGCGGCGATTCAGATGGTGGACATAGCGTTATTCATTTAGATTTAGCGTTTCCTGTAGGCGCGGATGAAAGCATAGATCCTGTGCAATTTTTGGTAAAAGTAAAATCAAGTTTTTAGGTAATAAAAGCAGTAGAGGGTGCAATGTTACAGGTGTTTAAAAAATTAAGTTGGTTTAAAACGCGAAAAATAAGCTTAGTCCCATTGATCATGATGACTTCATTTTTTATTCTTGCGACAGGTAATTTAACCTTTGGTGAAACTCTCGTCTCGATCTATCCCATGCAAGACCATTTGGTGTTCATTGTTCTTGCATGGGCTATCGTTTATTGCGCAATTACAGCTTTTATGGCTATTTGCATAATTTTTTTGCCGGTGTATTTTGTGCTACCGTTTTTTTTGATAGTCGCGTCTGTGTGTGGGTATTTCGCCGATACCTATGGCGTTATTATTGATGTAATCATGATTCAAAATTCATTAGAAACGAATTTTGCAGAAACATCAAATTTACTGACCGTCAAATATCAGGGCCGGATCTTTATATTGGGTGTAGTGCCGGCCATTCTATTGCTTTTACCAAGAGTGCGTAAAACGAGCATTGTAAGGCGTACTGTCTCACTTGTTCTTTTTATCATTGGATTAAGCTTAACTATGATCACACTTATGTTTACCTCTAGCGAGCAATTTGCAAGCTTTTTTCGAGAACATCGAACAGTTCGGTTTTTTGTTAATCCAGTGTATCCAATATATTCTTTAGGGCGTTATATTGAGTTGGAATTTTTGAGTCAGTCCGCGAAATTTAACAAAGCTAATTTAAAAGTAGAAAGGCAAGCATCTGATGAGAGCCATGATTTAGTGATTATGATTGTCGGAGAAACTGCAAGATCAGATCATTTTGCCTTAAACAACTACAAGCGTGATACCAATCCATTGCTGTCAAAAATTCCTAACATTGTTAGCTTTTCAAACGTAAGCTCTTGTGGTACTTCAACTGCTATCTCCGTGCCTTGTCTTTTTTCACTGTCGCCTCGCAAAACTTTTGATCAAGCGCAAGCAAAACGAAGCGAGAATATACTGGACCTTGCTAAAAATGCTGGTGTTAGTGTACTGTGGCGGGATAATAATTCGGACTCAAAAGGTGTTGCTGATCGACTGCCATATGAAAGTTATATGACTGACCAGGTTAATACGAAATGTGATCATGGCGAATGCCGAGACATAGGTATGTTAGACGGCTTGCAAGACTATCTTAATGAGCAAACTAGTGATGTTTTGATTGTTCTTCATCAGATGGGTAGCCACGGGCCGGCGTATTATTTACGGTATCCACCTGAGTTTGATCATTTTAAACCAAGCTGTCATACCCTTGAACTTGCAGATTGTTCACAAGATCAAATTATCAATGCTTACGACAATACACTTCGGTATACAGATTACTTTCTATCAGAAGTGATAAAATTACTTGAAAATAATATTGATAAGTACGAACCAATGATGCTGTACGTCAGTGATCATGGTGAATCCCTTGGTGAAAACGGTGTGTATTTACACGGCTTGCCCTATTTAATTGCCCCTGAAGCTCAAACAAAGGTACCAGTATTAGTGTGGGCGGCGTCCACATCCGATGTTGATATTAACGCTACTCGAAAACTTAAGGATGAGGCGTTCTCTCATGATTCAATTGTTTCAACTATTGCAACTCTTTTTGAGCTCAATATTGTAGGTAAAGGTAAAAGCACTAACCGTGAATTTGTGGTTTTAAAACCAGAATTAGAGTGATCGCTATAAATGGTTGCATGATTTTTCAGTGCTTTGAGTATATTGCTAAGGTATTTACACAAAGCGCTTAGAAACACGGATGCAGCACTAATTTTCTTGCATTGCACTTTCAAGAAGAGGCAGTAAGTCTTTGAATTGAGACTCAAGCTGCCAAGGTGGATTTATAATAAACACGCCACTGCCAAACATGCCTTCACTTCGTCGACGAACTGTAAGTTGCAACGAAAGACTGTCTACTGGTTTGCCTTGAATCTTAAGTGTTGTGAGTTTGCGGTGTAAGTGATCGACTTCTTGTTTGATTAACAGTGGGTACCAAACCATGTAGACGCCATTCGCAAATTTAACCATTGCCTTTTTGAGACATTCTATCACCTGATGGTAATCGTTGGTGGTTTCGTAGGAAGGGTCTATAAGAATAAAGCCACGTTTTGATTGCGGGGGTACTTGCGAAATCAAACCTTGAAAACCGTCGCTTGAAAAACATTTAACTCGTTTGTCACCAGCAGTATTATCACTGAGTCGGGTAAAATCTGTGGGGTGCATTTCAAAACAGCGCAGTCGATCTTCATCCCTAAGGATATCTTGTGCAATGGCCACTGAGCCCAAATAAAAATCATTGTCAAAGTACCGTTGGTATCGTTCAATTAATGGATGTTTAAGAATGCGTATCTTATGAAAACCTTGTTCATATTCTTTGTTTTTGCTGGCAAGGGCGCTATTGAGCGTATAGATTGCCTGACCTGCATGAGTATCGATGTAAGTGATAGGTTTATCTTTTTGAATCATATAATCCAGAATTGCTATTTGCACTAAATGCTTAAGTACATCTGCATGATTGCCAGCGTGGTATTCGTGACGATAACTTAACATGCTGGCACACCGTACAAATCATATTCATCAGCGTCAACAATTTTAGCTTGAACTATAGAGCCTTCACGCCAATGACTGGTTTGATCTGCAAAATTCGTAGGATCAATGTACAGCTGACCATCGATTTCAGGTGCATCACCTTTGGTTCTTGCAACCCAAAGTAAACTACCATCTTCTGCTTCGGTTTGTCCGTCTAAGATTGCATCTTGCAGACTGTCGACTTTAAGCTGCAATCGATCGTAGCTTACTTGTTGTTGTCGTTCCATAAAGCGTGCATAGCGCTCTTCTTTAACTTCTTCTGGAATATGATCTTGCAAGTTATTGGCCTTCGCACCTTCAACCTGGGAATATTTGAAGCAACCGGCTCGATCAATTTGTGCTTCACCCAAATAATCTAATAGCTGCTGAAAATCTTGTTCTGTTTCACCCGGAAAACCGACAATAAAAGTACTACGAATGGTAAGTTCAGGGCAAATAGAGCGCCATTCCTGAATTCGCTTCAGAGTGTTTTCTGCAGCTGCGGGTCGTTTCATTGCCTTTAAAATTGAGTGACTAGCATGTTGAAAGGGAATATCTAAATATGGCAGTATCTTACCTTCAGCCATTAGGGGGATAATGTCACTGACATGAGGATAAGGATACACATAGTGTAAACGTACCCATACCCCAAGCTGACCAAGAGTTTCGCACAAATCTTGAAAACGAGTTTTAATAGGTCGGCCTTGCCACATGCCAAGGGCATATTTAGTGTCTATGCCATATGCGCTAGTGTCTTGGGATACAACTAATAATTCTTTAACG
>Ga0115567_10002605_pt1 | contig 17868 bp, 13 predicted proteins | sample COGITO_mtgs_1204_2_FD_88679 | JGI IMG/M metagenome (GOLD analysis project Ga0115567, IMG submission 88679) | Pelagic marine microbial communities from North Sea - COGITO_mtgs_120412 | ecosystem: Environmental > Aquatic > Marine > Epipelagic | place: Germany:Helgoland, sampling site Kabeltonne... | reverse complement strand
TGGCCCTTCTCCCGCTCAATCTTGACAAAACGCATGTTGCTCATTGCCCCTGAGAGGAAATCCCCAGCCGGTAGGTCACATGCTTCGACCACAAACACCTTGAGGTATCCGATCAGACCTGTGTCAAGTGTCCACATCAGCACATTTTCGTCGAAACTACCCGTGAAGAGACGGTTGTTTGGGAACAAATAGCCAGCCGAGACGGTATGCGAGTGCGCGCGGAGGGTTTGCAGCGCTTGTCCAGCCATGACATCCCATACGATAATAGTCTGGTCGTCTCCTCCTGAAATAAGACGCTTCGAGTCGTGTGAGAAGTGGCACCAACGAACCCATGATGTATGTCCCAGAAGCGGGCGCTCGTCGCTTTTAAATGGAAAGTACTTCCAGACACGCAGGGACATATCAGAGGATCCTGATGCCACGTACTTGTTGTTGAAGGAAGTGGCTACCGCGCGTACATACCCACTGTGTGCCATTTCAGAGCCGAGAAAGGAAAGGTCCTCGGCAGACCAGATTGAGACCATCCAGTCGCCGCCCCCTGTCACAATCATGCTACCGTCTTGAGTCCATTCCAGGCAAAGACAAAAGTGATCGTTGACCTCAACTGTCGCGATCAACTTTGCCTTGGGGCTGCAAATGTCATAGATGCGTAAGGTCCCATCGTGACAGGACACGGCCAGGCGCTGTCCATTTGGCGCGAAGCGCGCCGAGGTGACAGTTCCCGCATCTTTTGCACAGGTGATGGCCCAGGGACGTGAGAGAATCTTCTTTTCTAAGCGCAGTTGGAGAATCGGCATTGATGCATCGAAAAGCGAGTGTTTGAAGGCGAGTTTTCCGAATTGCCCGTAGTCCTGGTACACAAATTCTGCCTTCTCCTTCGCCTCAAGAGCCTTCTCAGCACCTTCTTCTATGTGTCGCGAGAGATGGAAAGACTTCTTCCACGCAGCAGGTGCGAGTCGGTCCACTGTGAGTCGGCGGCGTTGCGTCCCAATCTGCTGATCAAGTATCAATGGCTGCACACGGTGAGCCTGCAGCATCTCCATGAGGTCCTCCTCCGAGTGTCCCAAGACGTACAGGCAGAAGCTCTCGAAGTCGATGTCACCTGTGTGCCGCTCATCCGCAAGTGCAACCATTTTGGCCACCGTGTACATGTCGACAGAATGTCCGATCGCGCGCATTGCGAAGGAAATTTTGGCGACGTCGATTGCCCCACGCCCATCAACGTCGAAGGTATGAAAGGTTGTGAGGGCCTCGAGGAGCAGATGCCGTCGCTCCTGCAACGCCGCGCGAATGTACGCATCGTCCCCACCGCTGAATCCCATCAACGACTCGAAGAATGCAAAGTCGAGCCCCTTCTTCAGTCCTGTGCCCAACCACTGGTGAACCGACAAGTTTTGCTCGGGCACGATGACGCGTACAACCGGGCGCTGGTTCAGGCAGAGAGCGCACCAGTGCCGTATTCGATGCTCAGTTGGGAAAAGATTTCACGTACGTTCGCCTCCTCAAAGTCGTCGACTTTAGCCTCACGAAGTGCCTCGACTAACTCGTCTTCTGCAATGACCTGTGACACAACGAAGCGAAGTCAGTGACGGTGAGAGGTCACGCAATACAGGAACGCAGGAGCGGGTCAGGCGCACGATTACTTTATCGCTGTTCTTGTCGAGACGCTTGAAGACCCGGTACAAATGTACGAGTGGGTCTACCTCACCAGCACCTTGGGAGAGGCGCTGCATAAGAGCCACAAATTCTTCTAAGTCGAGCTCGTCGTACACAGGTGTCTTGAGAGACACCCCCACGCCCTCCCAACGATCTGGCCCCCGCCCTCGCTTCACGCACACCTCGTGGATGATCTGCTGCAGCTGTGCCGCTTCAACCGCAATCCCAAGGCGTATGAGCGCTTCGCCGAGATCATCGAGCACTGAAATCTTGCCGCCTGGCGCCGTGTCGTGCCGCAGAGTGTCGAAAAGCTCCCAACAGTGCTCACGGTGCAGTTCCGCGTGTTCGCGTTTCAGACGAGACGAAATTTGCCCGACCAACTGCTTCATCTGCTCCCGCGGGGTCTGCTTAGCTTCACTTGCTTCCTTTGTCCGCGCTGCTCGGCGTCGGATCCAGCTCCCGACTACCTTGTTGTTCTCCAGCCCCGAGCTTGGCGCGCGCGAAAAGTCGCTACCCGGCTGCCCAGGAGCGCCCCCTGTCTCATTTGATGAGGGCCTCCTTCCAAGAAGGTCGCGCCAGCTACCCGAGGAGCTCGACTGACGCTGAAACGCCCCACTTGGCGGCACCTTGCCGTCATCCTCTGTCCCCGCGCTCGCGAGGTTCTTCGAAGATCCACTAAAGAGATTGAACTGTGATGCGTGGAACGTGCCCGACATCGAAAACATAGACCCGCTCCACCCAGCACTACGAGCTAATTCTGCATCTTGGCTCGTGGTCCTGCCCACTGCGCTGTTGTCGCTCACAGTTCGCGCTGACTGGTTCGCATCACTCGCTCGCCTCCAACCCATAGGAAACCAACCACTACCAGACGCCTGTCGCACTGGCGGTTCTAAACGTGCACCGGAAGCCACTGACGGCGTTGCCGTTGCCTCTTCCTCGGCCGCAGGTTTTGTGGCCCCACACGACTTGGTGTGCGCCGAAGCCGACGTATCATGACGAATCTCACCAGCCTGCTCGTTAGAAAGAAGAGAGTCCTTATCGGAAGCTGTCCCAGCTGGTTCCATTTCAGCTCGTCGAGCAACTGTAGAGCAACAGGTACGTCTCCGGATGGGCCTGTCCGTGCCCACACTCGAGGGACCGGATCACGTACGGCGTATTATCAAAACATCAATGCACTTGCCTGTGAAAACCTCTGCCCCCTTCGTTCCTGGTGCAGTGCAGCGCGCAGCTTTGTCTCCGACCTCGAGAGCGCCAGGTCAGCGTCCTCTTGCGGATCGACCAGTCGGGTGACTGACTCCGTGGTCGGGTGCGTTCAGGCAAAGCAACTGCCGGGGCTCTGGATATTGGCTCCAGCAGCACCGACCCGCCTCAGAACGTTTTCCGCCTAGAGCTGCGGATTTTTTTTAACGCTGTCTCCCGGCCACAGCTATCCTGCTGTTCTTCGCTCTGCGATGTTCGACTGTTGTCAGTAAACGTATGTTATCTCCCTAGAGAGGGTCGGACAGTGTCGGAGAGGCCTGGTTGTGCCCGGTGCAATGGTGGACCGTCCCGACACGCGTCGCGGCTGCACCGCCACATAGCCGGAGTCAAATGGGGGAGAGCGGTGCGTGGAATTCTTGTTGGACGATAAGTACCACCCCCTAGTCTCCTTGCTTACTCCTCAGTATGGGGGGCACGCTGGCCCGACAGCTTGGCCGGCGAGCAGCGAGTTCCAGAGTGCGATCACACGCAGTGCCCTCAGGGCACTACGTGTGTTTCACACGGCGAGGGGTCCCCGTGTGAAACAGCCTCGTTGGGGTCGGGCATGCTGCATCTGCCTAGCAGTTGTGGACTCTCTCGTCGGGCATCTTTGAATTGAGGGGTTTATCGCGTTTGCGTCAATAACGTATGTCTTTCCAAGTTTGTGGCATCTCAAATTAATGTCACTTTCTTCCAAGCTTCTCGCCGCAGGCAACCTCCACGGCGCAGATGTAGTCAAGGTGCTGCTGCAGTTCTGCAAGCTGCCTATCTATGAGGCGCTTGATCTCAGCCTTTTCTTCGTTGCTCTTGTCTGTCAGCTGCCGAAAAAGCTCGAGCCGCAGCTGCCACCAGTTTGGATCGTGGGTATCGACCGCATCAAGTGGCGGAAAGCACGGGAATGGATGCTGCAGCGCAACGGGAGGCGGAGGGAGCGGCTTGCCAATCGCGAAAAGGCAGCCTGCCACCAGCGAATAGCCCCCTGTAGAGCACTCGGAGGTGTCAAGGACTTTGATGAATCGTAGTTCGAGGATCTGCTGTGGAATATCCATAGTGACTGACAGCTGCCACCACTCCTTCGGCCACTGCACCACCTTTCCTGTGGGTTTGTAGTCACTTCCCTCCAGCTTCAGCAAATTCGGACCGTCCCCTGTATGCGTCGCGCGTGTCTCCGTCATGATGTGCACATGTCGCACATCCTTGCCCCCAATATTGTCGTGATCCCACTGCTCCTCGTCGATCTGCCCTCGCAGCACCAGGGCTTAGGCTGCTTGGCACGCATGGGCCAGGGAGCAAGCTCAGCACTGCCTTGAATCGGGCGACGCGGTACTGAATTGGGGGGGGGCGACAAAGAGATGTTAGGGGGAGGACCGGTCGCCAGATTCTTCCCCGGTGGTCAAGATCGGGCAGCCCGCGCGCGAATGCCTGCATCATTAAAGAGCAAAGAAGTTCAGGCGGGCCTCGCCCCACGCATGGATATCACATGCGCATGCCTTCGCACACCAACTAATCGACAAACAAAAGAATGAACTCCACGCAAGATTTGCCTATGCGGACATCCAGACTCAGATCGGGCGGTGAACCTTCTGCAGGTCAATCCACTCTTCTTTGTCCATCTCGACCAGCGTCCCGATATCTCCACGAGCAGCGGGCACGACCGCCTTGAAGTCATCAGCGTAGCTGCGGTCGTAAAACTCCATCTGATCATTGGAGAGCTGGTTCGGGAACCCCAGGAATACCTGCGCAGTTTGCGGTTAGCGCGCGGTCATCGCGCCCCTAGCAGATCCTCCAGCACGGACATCATCCAGCGACAGAATGCTGAATACAGACATGCCGGCACATGGAGAGACTGAACCTTGGCAAGCTCAGGCTGCTTGTCTTCTGCCATTGCGACTTTTTGCCCTGGCCTGGCGACCTCTCCTCACAGGCACGTCGGGACGTCCGTTGCCTTCAACTTGGAAGAAAAGTTGGCTCTAGTCAAAATTAACTTATACCGATAACCGATAAAGTCGACATCTCGTAGTGTGCACACTACGTGAACTTGGGCCGCACGGACCCTTGCGCCGCTGACAAGGAGAGACCGAGATTGAGCTTGTTGCCAGATGCAGGGTACAGGTGAGCCTTACTTGAACCACGCCGCCTCACATCAGAAGTACTCTGCGCAGGGATCGACCTAGCTCTTTAGCTGAGGGCAGGAGCTGCTGCCACCGCGCGCGCTATGGTAGGTCGCGCTGACTTTTCTGTGCCTCTTTTGCATTCGGCTGTGGAAACTCATCAGACCATGAGGTATTGCTCACGTCCCGCGTCACAACACTTGCAACACGTGCCAGTCCTTCGGCTGAGACGGCAGCCACGCATTCCCTCCGAATTTTGATGCTCCTGAGGAATCCCCCGTCGTGCAGTGTACCTGCTTATCCCAGCGTGTGATTCAGATGGATAATTGTGCGCATGCGCTGGCAGGTGAAGCCTTCACCTGGGGATACGGTTCAATGCCTCAAATTTTCCCCCAACCAGAACATGTTCCTCACGGCTGCCTGGTGAGGATTCTGAAACACGTTCGCCACTATCTGTCGTTGACTGGATAATGTTCTCAGTGTGAGCTGGCTGCGAGGGGTTCCCTCACCTGGGATCCTTGTCAGGGACAACTCTGTACAAGTCTACAGCTTCCAAAAGTCGGGAAACTCACTAATGTAGGTTTCCACGACTTGCCAACCCTGCCCCCAGGGTTTCGCTGTTTGGAGATGATGTAGTGCCGACCGCAGCCCGATGATCGGGCAACATTGCTGAAATGATGCCTATGGCTGATTCAGGTCTCAAGGAATCAAGCAGATGACGAGCAATCCGCACACGCAGGCGCGACAGTCTTTTCATCCTTGCTTGTTATTATTTCACCACAGGGGTATCATGGGGCTCACTGCTTGGCTCCAAGCAGGCGGTGTTGTCTGCATGCTGGGACAGCGACGGGACCAAGATCTACACAGGATCGGCGGACAAACAAGGGAAGGCTTGGGATTTGCAGAGTGACCAAGCCGTGCAGTTTGCGCAGCATGATCAGCCGATCAAGTCGGTACACTATGTTCCTGCCCTCAACATGATTTGTACAGCGTCTTGGGACAAGACCCTCAAATTCTGGGCCAAGAATCAGTTGACAAGCGGAACGCCTGCGGGCACTGTGCAATTGAGCGAGCGCATCTACGCAATGGACGTGCGCGATGAGGTAGCGGTAGTTGCTTGTGCGGATCGCAACATCCACGTTTTCGACCTGCGTAACCCATCCGCGCCCGTTAATACGCACCAATCGCCCTTGAGACACCAGATCCGAACCGTGGCACTCTTCAGCGACAACAAGGGCTACGCGATTGGTTCGATCGAGGGCCGAGTTCAGATCTACCACATTTCCGACGCAGACAAACACTTGAACTTCGCATTCAAGTGTCACCGTGATAGCAACACTCAAGACATCTATGCTGTCAACGCCATCGTCTTTCATCGCCTCGGCACATTTGCCACTGCTGGCTCCGACGGCACTTTCAACTTTTGGGACAAGGATGCCAAGACGCGCCTGAAGAATTTTCCCAAAATGTCGAATTCTATCACGGCGGTAGACTTCAACCACACAGGGGACGTCTTCGGATACGCTGTTGGCTGTGACTGGTCCAAGGGCTACGACCAGCAAAACCGGGTGGGCGAGGCCGTCTGGTTGCACGCCGTCCAGGAAAGTGAGGTGAAGCCAAAGGCCCGATGAGTGCAGGCTATTCGCCGACGACAATGGCTGCAGCCCATCGTCTGCGTCCCTGCAGCTTTCAGTGTGGCGATTTCAGGGCTGAAGGCAGAAGTTGCGAGCCCCCAAGAGGTGCGCTAGCAAGTGGAGACGCGAGCATCAATTGTATCCACCTCCAAGTGCTCGGGCGTCTCAATACACGTGTTCTTGGGGATCCAAGCTCGCGCCCCCCCAATAACCTTGCGAGCAATTTACACCTCATCCCACAGCGACTCCCGGACCACAGCGACTCTAGGCGCTGGAACATGTTTGGGGCGCATACAGTCGCTAAATCCTTCTGCCCACTCTCACGTCACCCTTGAATCGAGGAACACGCGTGTAGGCTTCGTGGAAGCAGGCGTCAAGGACTCATGCGGCGCGGAGCGCGGCGATGCGTGCCTGCATTTCCGAGATGTCGTCCTCTTCCTCCTCGGCTGGCGCCTCTTCCTCAGCTGCGGCAGCGGGGCGCGCGGCCATCTGTGGAGCACTGGCGGGCGAGCTTCCAGCAACCGCCATCTTTTCACCGAGAATCTCGTTCAAAATTGCATCAACCACAGCTTCTTGCTCTTCCTCTGCCTCCTCTGGCTCCTGCAAGTACGAACACTCAGGGAGGGCTCGAATGCTGATAGGGTCATAAGGTGATTGAAAGATGGGCCAGACCAGGTCATCGAACATCTCTTGCACGTTTTCTTGCATGAATTCCGCCTTGGCCATCTCCTTCGACATGCCCATCATCGTTTCTCGCACTTCTGCCACCTTGATCAACTCGTTCATGGTAGCCATCATCTCCGAACTGGCCTTCAATACCCCAAGCACTTTACTCTCAGCAATCTGATGCTGTAGATTCATCTCCATAGTGTTGAGGTTTGCCTTCGTGCACATCATACGCTCTCGCGCCCGTCGGCTCCGAGCGATCTCTTTACTGCAAGGCACAACGCCGCCGTGAGACCTTCCTGCAGTCCGGCCTCAAAATTGCGCGTTCTTTAGCACTGAAGCCAGTCGGGCCCTGGGGACGGCGATGGGCAAGTACGCAAGGATTTTTGCATTGTCGACCCGTCCCTCCTTTACTAACTTCTTGGCCTCCATGTGGATCTTCTGCTCCCAAAAATGTAGGTTCAGCTGTACAGTCTGTGTTGGGCGTTTTTGTTGTGCGGGCGAGTGACCTGCTCTTCGCGCTTGATCTTGGTCGTTTCGCGCTCAATTTTGCGCTGCTCCTTTCGCAAAGTGCTCTTCCATTCACGTGCCTGTTCGCCCAATCTCTCTTTCAGGAAACCAGTTCCCTGCGGTCTGCGTTGCAACTCAGCGCGCTGCGAGGACAGAAACGGCTGATCTTTGCCACGATCCGCACAAATGAGAGGGACAGAGAGTGAGAGGGAAGCGAGAATAGAGGGAGGGAGGGCGGATAGGACTGAAGACTGAAACCTGCTCCTTCGGATCCACCTTCTTGCCCCCGAATAGCCATGACATATCGTCGACACGAATGTTCGGGGACGATCTGCTGATGTCGCGTCAGAGCTACGTTCGCGTTTTCCACAACAGCACGCGCCCACTGCCCTGGCTACTGTAGCTTACCAATTGACTTGACACAGAGAAAGCAGCGGCCAGGAATGGCGAATTATCTGGGCTCCCTCCCTGGTCAGGACGAAGCCCTCACTAATAATCCTGGATCTAATTTAGATTCGTTTTACACAGATGAAAATTGGATTTTGGAAAGTTTGTGCCGACAAAGCATCAAAGGAGAGCCGTGACGTTATTGTCCATTAAACAGTACTGATCGCCTCTGTCGCGTGCAGTGTGTATGAATACTTTGCACAAGCGTCCGGCACTCGCAACAGCGTGATTCCGTGTGAGACCGTGCATTGCTCAGGAACTTGAGTCCTGTATTCTTATGAGGATATCTGAATGCGGAAGCAATGCCAGATGTGCGCACCTAACCTTGGCAGCTGCTGCATCGATGCGCTGCCGTGCTCCTCCAGATAGCGCTGATCCCACCGGTGGCGCACACTTTTTGCAGCGATGCTTTCGGAAAGATTGCATTTCCCACTTCTGACACCGTCGCCTGCGTAATCCTTGCAGTAACCCCTGCGGGATAAAGCAGCGGTACATGTCATGCAGCGCGGGGAGAGCTAGTGCCTGCTGCAACGATTTGCGAGAGCACGCGACCTGCCAAAAGAGAGGGCGCGGTCCATGTGTCGCTGGGGCGACCTCCAATTCCACGGCACACAGAGGTGCAAGTGCCTGCGAAAGAATTGATTACAAGTGAGGCGATGTCACCTTGAATCCGATACAGTTTGTTGACTGCGCTGGAGATACCTCCCGACGGGCATGGGCATGCTCTGATGTTGCAGCGCTGAGGAGTAGGGCGTAGAGCACTCGGCGCTGAAGAGTCTCTGCCCGGTACTGCGATGCTGCGGCGAGGTTGTGACGAATCGCCAACTTCCATGGCATAAGTGCTTGTCGCTGTACCATTAGCCTCCCCAAGTAGCAGAGCTCGCGGTTATGCATCCTCAGTGCAACGTTGTCCGCCCAACATAGTAGGCATGTGCTCCGCAGTCGCGTACGCCAATTCTCCATTAAGAGAGCTTTCGTTTTGCTACGCACCGTTGCTTCTGCAAAGCGCATCATACAGCGTGCTGCGAAGCGCGGGCGGAACCATGCAGCGAAGCGCGTCTCGAGTGCCCATAATTCCTCCTCGCGTGAAGGCCACTCAGCCGACTCACCATACCGGAATTGGGGGCTCCCCCCTGCACCCCGTGCACTCTCGCACGAGTCATCCCGGAGAAGCTCCGAGTTCACACGCTCCATCTCTACGCAGCGCCGCCCAAGTGGACTCATCGGCGGGGGCGGCAAGCTCTCTGTCACGTCTAGGAAAGTGCGCAATAGCTCTTCTCGCGAAACTTCGCAAAAGTCTGCTTGCTGCACCTCATCAGCATAGGGAAAAAGAAGCAGGAACGTTCTTTGCTTCAATCGAGCTTCCCTCTTCGCCCGCAGGGCCCGTACGATTTCCCGACGCGTCCCGATGAGACACCAACTCAGCAAGACCTTCTCACACAGTGCCCATCCTCGGAATTTCCGGAGCCGAGACAACCTCTTCGAGTCGTTCAAACTCCTTTTTCCCGCGAAGTGTTGCTGCAAGAGCGACAGACGCCCTTTTGCTATCCAGCTTTCCTCGGCGCTGTGTGACGGGACGTCTTCCCAATTGATTGTGTGACTTCTACGCCAGTACTGGCCCTGTGAAACTTTGTTCCACGAAATAGACTTCAAACACTGCTCCGGCGGCAAACGCGGAGCGAACGGGCGCGGCACGAGAATGGGGGACGACGCGTCAGCCTGACCGACTCCGGCACTTTCAACGCCCAGAATGAACTTTGCGCCGTTCCCAGGACGCGAATCAGGCAAATCTATCATCACTGTATAAGATAATGAACCAGATGAAAGCTCCATACCTGCCCATCCATCCCACGACCCCGGTCGGGATAACTCGTTACACCCCTTTAGTTGGCCGGTCAAATCCTTGAATGTAAAGCTTATTAGAAAAACGGCGAGAGATCGTTGATTGAAGTTGAGGGTATGTTCCTTGTGCAAGGCCGATAGGGTGCCCTCCTGCAAACTCAAGCAGGAAAGCTGCGCCTGGAACCCATCCTCTGGCTAAGGAACTGCTTGGTGCATTTGGGGCGACCTCGATTGGAGGATGTCGCGCGTCATGGCCAAGCCCCCTGCGGAAGAAGTACTGGTTCGTTTTGCGCAGCGTCTTGGAGCGCGAACCTACGACCTGCGTGGGGTAGAGGGAGAGCGGATTCGCCCACTCATCGTTGAGACTCTGGTGTCCTGGTGCGCTGCGACCCAGCGCCACAGGTAAGAGCGCCCTGTCTATAAGAGCGCGACATCATTTAGAACATTGAATTCACAGTTGGTCGTTGCCGTGGAACAGGAGCGTCCCACTGATGATGCAGGCTTGCTCAGCGATCGCGGGACTGGTGCTGAACAGCGAGATTGATGCAAAACTGCTAGTTGAGCGCGGTGCGGTCGAAGTGGTAATCCAAATGATGCGCTTCGGATTAGAGGACGAGATACCTGAGGGCGGCGAGGATCATGCGGCGGGTCGCTATGCTGTGTCCGCACAGAATGTTCCATGGCGCAAGGGGAGCGGAGCAGCAGCGGTCAGTGCCATCTGGGCTTTCATACAAGTTCGATCGACTGTAAAGAGGGCGACTGCCGCTGGTGCAATCAAGCCGCTAATCCAGCTGTGTATCGAGGCTAAGGAAGAGTCCCAACTGCGGCAGACGACCGGTGCGATCATGGACGTATGTTTCTGCGACAAGAACCGCGAGGCAGTGGAGCAGGAAGGTGGCCTTGAGGCGCTGCGCCTTGCGATGGATAAGTGCGTGAAGCTCAAACACCTCGAGCGCGGCACGTCCATTATTCGAAAACACGTGGCGCAGGCGCTGCAGAACCTCTCGCTTTCGCGCAAGGTACGGAGGGCATTCATCCGCGCCGGGCTAGTCCCCGCAATCGTGAACACTTGCCTTCTCAAGGACAAGGACAACAAGCTTGTGCTCCCGCACCCAGTCCTCGCCTACTTCCTCGGCGTGATTGCGAATTTGACGTTTGAACCGCTGAATCGTGTGGCGCTGCTCGACTTGGATTTGCACAAGCTGCTGGTGCAGATGCTGGACCACTGCAAGAATGGCCTCGTCGTCATTCACGTCGCTATTGCAGTGCGCAACCTTGCACTTCGTAAGTCGACCCCGGACTTCCAGCGTTTCCTCTCGACCGACGATGAGCGCAACCAGCTCGACTTTGCGACGCATAATGGACTACGATCGCTCGTCGATCTCTGTGCACGCTACATGCCGCCGCACAACGACGATGCAGTCATCGAGCAGGTCCTCTCTGCGCTCGTTGCGCTCATTTGGAACTGCCCCAAAAATCGACTACGCATGAGCAACAAAGATGTGATCGATCTGTCTGTACTTACGACCCTCGCGTCGCACGGGCACCGCCTCTCGCCGGTGATCCGGCAACGTCTGGCGATTCTGCTCGCCGACCTCGCGCAGTCCGCCACGATGCAGGCCAAGCTAGCAGAGCTCGGGCTCGTTGAGACCATGTTCAAGTGGCTGCAGCTGCCGCCTCAAGAAGCCATCACACGCTACTGCGCCGCAGGCGCCATCATGAACATGGTGGCGAACGAGGCTCTTTCGCAGAAGTTTGGCAAGGCTGTCGACCCGCTGACTCTCAAGCCCACGATTACGTTGATTGCAGAGATTTTCGACGAGCGCCCTGTGATGGACACTCTCGTTATGAATCTGTGCGGTGCGCTTGCAAATCTCGCACACAAGAACGATGCGAACCGCGCTCGGATCTGGAAGACGGGCATCGTCGAGAAGTTGCTCGCACAGGTAGACCAGTCGATGCACGATACGGGATCTGCGCAACTTTCGCGTGCAACGCAGAACCGCAACCTCATGATTGCAGCTCTACTCATGAACATCTCGGCGGGCCAGACATTCCGAGCTAAAATAATTAAGATTCGGGTGCATGCGCTTCTGATTTTTATCGTCTCGTCTGGCGAAAACCGTGAGATGGTGCGATACGCTCTTGGCGCCCTCCGCAACCTTTCATTTGAGCCAAAAGTGCAGATGGAACTCGTGGATGCGGGAATCCTTGACGCCTGCACGCATGTGTACACCGCATACACAGAGGCCGACGTGTATGCGGACGGCACGTCAGCTCACCAACACGGCGCTGCGATCCTGCGCGGGCTTTCGATCAACGAGGCAATCCGACATCAGGTGCGCAAGAGCAACGCTTTACAGAAGCTCTCCAAGGTTGTGGACCCAGCTGCCAAAAATGTGTGCGAGGAGTACGTCCGCATCAAGCCTGAGCTGAACCCGGAGGAAGTCATGATCGCCTCGCTCTGTGCCCACGGTGTCGTGCTGAAGGAACGAATTGGAACCACGGACGAGGACTCGTGGGCATTCCCTGTTGGCAAGTTCGATGGCGACCTGAGCGTGGACCACCTCCAAGGGGAACCCGCTGCAGTCGCTGCTTGGGACTGTCTCGTTCTGTCCCACCCGTGTAGTTAGCATGGCGCTGCGGCCTGCTCGACGCAGGCAGAGGAGTTTGATGTGATGCGGGGTGGCTGCGACGCAGGTGGATATTATGAATGTGCTTTGGCTGCGGCAGGATGCCATCGATCGCCGAAACGAGGCTGCTGCGAGGTTTCCAGCCCACTTCACCCCAACGCGCATCAGTGCGGAAAGTGCATTCATTTTTCCATGGACATGATCCTCTGGTCTCTGGTAGTACCGGGCAGTCAGTCAGTGAAGGGCGACAAGACTGACTATTCTGTGACTGATACGTAATAACGTGCGCAGAGACGGGACAGAGAAACGAATGGAGGGCGAACCAGATGGGGTGGAGGGAGGCAAGAAAGAGATTGAACAGAATGCGGGTAAAGATGATGGTTCTGATGTGAACGGTGCATCCGCAGATGCCGAGGGATCATGCGGCGGAAGCAAGGAGAAGGTTTCGATGACAGCGGAGCCTGAATTTCCGACGTCAGAAGTGTCTGACAAAGGAGGAAGGGTAGAGAGAAGTCGGGCACGGCTAGATCTGCCGGCTGGGGCTGCAAAGGGTACCGAGGATGGGGAACTGCAGGGAGAAGAGAGTGATCGGCCGGGAGCTCAACTGCCCCCAGCCAAGGGGGGTCAAGTCGCCGAGAACTTTCATGAACAAGATGATGAGCGATCTGAGTCGCTGCTGCAAGCGGCACTTTCTTCGCCTGCTGGGAGCGAGCCGCGAATGAGACTTCTGTTCTCTGCTTTGTCGGATGTGGAAGCCCTTTGCAACGACGAGAGCGCAACCCTCGCTCGGTCGCCGAGCAGCGAGCGCGCGGCACTGAAGGAGCAGCCACGCTTCGTGCAAGTCATGCGTCTCCGCGATACGTTGCGCAAGGCGGCGGCAGCGCTCTTGGCGCCTATTTCAGACATTCCAGACGTTGTAGCCCCAACCCCGATTGCTGCTCTGCCCGTGACGGGTGCCTCTGCCGCGGATGACACAGAAGCACTCGGCGACTGGGGCAACAGTGAGCGGGTGGACGAGCGATTTCGAGCGAGTGTGCGCGAGCGAGAGGCGGATCTGATGCCAGGAGATACGCCGAAAGGGGTGGCCGAGGAGCCACTGATCGGAATGTTTCCAAACAACGGCGATGGCGGCGAGTCACTCCAGCTGCCGCTGTCTCTGTTGAGCGACAAGGAGGGTGCGGAGCCTGCCTCTGGCGGGGAAATAACGGCGCGGACCACCGGGGCTGTTGAGGAGATGGAACACGAGCTGCGCACTCTTCTGCTCCGTCTGGGGCAAGTTTCGCCGGCGCTGCACACAGTGCTTCTCTCTGCATTACGCGACGCTCCGGGTCCACTACCAGCACTCACCCGCCAAGTTGCAGTTTTGACCCTGCAGTGTGCCTTTCGCAGCTCCGCGGCGCGGTTGCGACTTCGTCGCCGCCTTCCGGGTCCATCGACTAAAGGTGATATTGGGCTGGAAAGGCGCGGAGAGGTTGACGCATTGCAGCTGGCGAAGCACGACAAGTCCAAGCCTACTGCTACGTGCAGCACGGAGACACAAACACGTGCTGAGAGAGACGCTGATGGACCCAGCGCTGCCGTAGAGGTTGACCAGTCAGAGTTTCCCAAATTACAAGAAGGAAACTACTCTCCGCCAGTTGTCGAAGAGTCAGTGGGGCCAGCAGACACGGTGTTGGAACAAACTGAGGCGAAGGAGCAGCAGATGCAGTGAACCAGGCGAAAACAAAACAGTTCCGAGGAAATAGATGAGAAGTCAAAAGGCAAGAACGCGAGCTCGAAGGGTATGGCGAAGACGAGGGTGACTTCGGTAGAACAAAAATACTTCCAGTAGATGCTGGGCCACTCGTGTCGAGCCGTGCCAAATCTTCCTGATGCATGCAGGGTTCGCTGTAGAAAATTTCACCAGTAGCGGAGAAATCGGAGCGGCAGTCGAAGTGAGATAAACAGGGGTCGTTGAGTAAATATTAGCTGTAATTGAAGTAGCAAGTAACGTTGTGTGAATCAGATTGAATATGCGATCATGCTGTGAAGTGACTGTTTGTCATTAAACGTATCTGTCTCTCTTGAAGCAGGATCTGTCTGAGATCCTGTGAATTGAAATGTGAAGGCACCAGGATCGGGCGATGCAGCGGCAATCTACTGATCTGACCAACCTTTTGAGGCTACATCAATTCACATGCATGTACATGTACTATCTTCAGAGCAGCTGAGCAGCTAGGCTCGGTGGTTCAACTCGAAGGTCTTGAGGACGATTGTGGTCGAGCCATGCCTTACCCACGATGGTACAATTGAAGACCTCTAATCGCCCTCGTTCGACCTGGGAATCGAAATGGTCAGGAAACGGCAATCGACTCAATGATGGGATGCAAATGTGAGGGCTCTCAAGTGCCTCCTCGCCCGGGACATTAGGCCAGTCTCCTTGTGCTGCTGGATGGAACCGCATGTTGCTTTCAGATATTCCTTGGATCTGCGAGGAATTCCATGCTGATTTATCAATAATTCATTTATGCGTCGTAGGGGTATACACCATATTGCAGATAAATTCTGAGATTTCTCGCTGTCTCTATCTTTGAAGGCTTGAACGAACCGGGTCGGGCCACTCTTCTAAATTCACCAGATCCTTGAACTCTGCCATGCAAGACTCAGGAATGGTCTGGTAACACTCAGACCAGAAGGCACCATCTTCAGCTTCCTCTATGATGCTCTCTTGCATCTGTTCCATTATTGTCGGGTTTTCAGCATCTCTCACATGGTCATACTTAGTAAATCCTGTCGCCCTTGTTCATTATTGATCTCTCTCTCTAGAGTCTTTCACGCAAATTCAGAACTTTGATGGAAGCAGAGGAGACCTTCACATGAGCAACGAAGTTGATTTGAAGAGCAACGCGTGCATGTCGTATGGTGCATCGGAGAAGATTCGTAAACGAGTACATGCATGCATGAACCGCAGAGCCACTTTGCCAACTGGTTGAAAATGCTCTTATGATTTGCTAAAATTCGAATTTAATTGAAACGATTGGATGTCGGAGAGGAGCTCACCCGACATTCTCGAGCACTGAGTCAAGAAGAGTGATGTTTCCGTTGTATCTCACGTCCACTGCAATCCTGATGCGCGCTTGGAAGATTTCAAAAACATGGCCAGACAATACCGTCATTTTTAATTGATGGAAGCAGAGTAGGACACGTACCTGGCGCAGGAGGGTTTGTCGATTTCGGTCGGTTTGAATTCTACCGAGGTTCCACCGATGAAGCTGTCGTGCACTTCCACCAACCCACAGGCCGATACCTGGCAACGACGGAGCGATTGGTAATGTGAGCTTGAGAAGGATTCTGACTGTGCATAGCGATGGCATCATTGCAATGCACCTGGACACAGATTCCATTTGGACAGCGAATATCTGTCTCGGAGAGTAGCCAAGGTCCGCTGAAAATCTGTGGGTCTCCTCCCGACTTATCAGCAATTCTTGATCCTCACTATTCCAGCCATGGAAATTGTGAGCAGACCTGAAAGACTGGTTGCATTTGAAGAGTAGAGTAGGAGAAGGAAGATTGAGAGAAGGTTCCGTGCGAGGCGTTGCTGCAGCAACACACAAATTTGGTAACCAGGATGACAGTGGGACCGTTCACCGAATTGTACGTCGGCAGGAGAAAGAAGGGTGAAGACTCAAATGGAGAGGGAAAATGTGGAGACCTCAACCGCCACTGTCCTTGAAGGACAGAAACGTTGATGCCAGCCCCCTGCTCACCCATAGACATAAGATACATCCCTCGATTTCTGTGTGGAAAAGAGTAAGTAAATGCCTCAATTGATGCAACCAGTCTACACGGAGAGAGGACCCGCAATCGACCTCGAGGTGGAAGAGACGCTGTTTCATCTGCAAACTAGACGATTCTGGCAACTCTGCGACTTCGATCGACCACCTTGGATAGACCTGTTTTTGTCGCATCCGTTGGCTGATTCTTGCAATCCTGCACAGGAATCCTTTGCGTGGCACGAGTGAGAAGGAGAGAACTGCTCATTCTGGCGCGTACCTCTGACGCGATGCCCCAGCAGCGCGTTCCAGGGTCGCAGATCACTCGCTGTCCATTTTGGCAGGCCTCCACCGCCTGGAAAACGAATTCGAAATCTTGCGGCACATGAACAGCAACACCCTTTGTCATCATCGCCGCCTGGAAAACGCACCAACATCTGTGGGTCGAACACGCGGCTGGCCAGGAAAAAAGAGGTGCGCTCAAAATATGAAATACGTACCAACGCAGCCGCGCCGCCGACCCCTTCCGCGTAGGCGCACGTCACGTCTGAGCCGATCGGCATCGGGCCCGGCTCAAAGGTGCCGTTTGGGCCTTGGGGAAACACCACGCCTCGTCGCACACGCTCTTCGGTTAGGTGCCTGCACCGGCACTCATACGTAGCTCACTTGCTGGGCGCAAGCGGGTTGAGGTGTAGAGGAAGGTGGGGTTGGCGAGGGAGTAGGGGCTTTGAAATGCTGACCGGAAAAAGGCTGCCGCCTCTCTACCACCGAGCTCCTCCTCCATCTCCTCGGGCTGCCACTCTGCTCCGTCATTCCCCGTGTCCTTTCGGAAAGAATATGCCATTACCGGCCCCCGCGGCGACTCTAGGCGCGCTACAACCGAGTCTGCACTCACCCACCAGCATCCTCAGACACGTCCATGGCCAGCACATCTGGCTGCTGAGGTGGCACGCCTAGAGCGGGGCACAGCATCACATAGACCTCCGCAGGAAGAGGGGGCAGTCGTTCTATACCAGGTGGCGGCCCTTTCCATGCTGCAAATTTGGAGGCCAGGGTGACGGGTGGTAACAACCTACAGGGTCAAGGAGCAGGAGGCTTAGGAGCTGCCAGCAGAATGTTCCGATTGCACAAAGATGCGCAAGTACCCCGGACGCACTCCTGGCGGCGGGCGCAGAGGTAGGGAGGGTTGCGGGAGAGACGTGTCGAGGGGCTGCACGCCCGTGGGCCAATGGAAGAATTCAGGGAGCTCTTCTGCGGGGACACGCAGCAGCGAGTGCGGCTGGTCCCACACCGTCTTGTCCTGCACACCTCGAAACCTTGAGCGGGGGGGGGGGGGGGGGCCGGGACACCGACCCCGCGCGGGCCCCCCCCCTCCCCC
>Ga0115567_10002601_pt1 | contig 17888 bp, 16 predicted proteins | sample COGITO_mtgs_1204_2_FD_88679 | JGI IMG/M metagenome (GOLD analysis project Ga0115567, IMG submission 88679) | Pelagic marine microbial communities from North Sea - COGITO_mtgs_120412 | ecosystem: Environmental > Aquatic > Marine > Epipelagic | place: Germany:Helgoland, sampling site Kabeltonne... | reverse complement strand
TCGTTATTGATTATCAGCAACGTATCTACGTTTTCTCGAATGTCTTCGATTCCTTGCTCGGCTTGTTGTCTTCTCTTCTTGCCTTCAAAAAAGAAAGGCATGGTAACAATACCTACTGTCAAGACACCCATTTCACGAGCAGTTTTTGCGATTACAGGCGCAGCTCCGGTACCCGTTCCACCACCCATTCCGGCAGTGATGAACAGCATTTTAGTGTTATTGGAAATGATGCTTTTAATATCATCTATTGTTTCAATAGCTGCATTCTTGCCTACTTCGGCTATTGAACCAGCTCCACGCCCTTCGGTTAAGGTGGAACCGAGTTGTACTTTTAAGGGCACCGGGCTAATATCCAAAGCTTGTTGATCGGTGTTGCAAACAAGGAAATCTACGCCATCTATACCCGCACGGTACATGTGATTAACTGCGTTACTTCCGCCTCCACCAACACCAAGAACCTTGATGATATTGGAGTTTTCTTTTGGTAGGTCAAATTTCATAACTGGTTATTTTAATGAATTAAGGCTGCTTTAATCAAGCCGCTTATAATTCCATTCGCTTTTATTTCTGTTCTACTTTCTTAAAACTGATCGTCTTCTTCGAACCACTCTTTGCCTTTGCTTAGAATCTTATCGAACAAGCCATTTTTCTTTTGAATTTTCTTTGTTCCAACGCTCGACACTCGTCTCTGCTGACGATCAGAGTATTCAAAGCCCTTTAATACTAGACCCACTCCCGTTGCATACATTGGACTCGCAACTTTATCGTTGCCAGAAGCTAGATGCTCGGTTGGATAACCAATTCGCGTATCCATTCCAGTCAAATATTCGAAGAGCTGAGTTATATGCTTTAGCTGCGAACCACCACCGGTGATTACGATTCCTGCAATGAGTTTGCGTTCGAAACCTGAATTTCTTATTTCGAAATAAACTTGTTCGATTATTTCTTCCATCCGTGCTTGGATGATGTGCGCTAAATTTTTGACGCTGATTTCCTTTGGTTCGCGACCGCTTAATCCGGGGATAACAACGATATCATTGGCTTGGTTTTCACTCGCCAAAGCAGAGCCAAACTTCACTTTCAACAATTCCGCTTGCTTTCTAATGATGGTGCAACCTTCTTTAATATCATCCGTGATGATGTTTCCACCAAAAGGTATAACCGCTGTGTGACGAATGATGCCATCTTGAAAAATTGCCACGTCTGTTGTTCCGCCACCAATATCTACCAGTGCAACTCCGGCTTCCTTCTCCTCAGCGCTTAAAACCGCATCGGCTGAAGCTAATGGCTCTAGGGTCAAATCAGCGACTTCTAAATCTGCCTTTCGAACACATTTATAGATATTTTGTACGGCAGTTACTAAACCTGTAATGATGTGAAAATTCGCCTCCAATCGAATTCCGCTCATCCCGATCGGATCTTTAATTCCGCTTTCGTTATCTACGATAAAATCTTGCGGCAACACGTGAATAATCGATTCACCTGGAGGCAACACCAATTTATGCATGTCGGCAATTAAAGCATCTACATCTTTTTGAGAAATCTCGTCTTCAAGATTGTCAAGCGTAATAACACCTCTATGTTGTAAGCTCTTGATGTGTTGGCCAGCAATTCCGACATTAACCACAACAATTTCAAATCCTGAGTTAAGCTTTGCATCTTCAACGGCCAACCTTATCGCTTGGACTGCAGGAGTAATGTGGGACACAACTCCTCTGCGCACACCTACGGATTCGGACTTACCCATTCCGAGCAATTCCAGCTTACCAAATTCATTTTTTCTTCCGACAAGGCAGGCAATTTTAGTTGTCCCAATGTCTAAACCAACGATGATTTGTTCGTTTGACTCCATAGATTAGCTTTTAGTGCAAACCACTTGGTTTGCATACTTGAGGTTAATGGTTTTGTATTCATTCCAGCCGGTCATATCCAATCCTTTGGCATAGAACAGGGCTAGTTTGTTTAGTTTTTTATCGATGTCTTGTGCGTTTCCAACAATTACGATATGATCTCCAACTCTTGGGATCATTTCGATTTCTGAATTTGAATTCACATAGAATTGATTGAATTGTGCTTTCCAAAATTTGTCTGCTCTGCAGGTCATGACAATGTCAAAAAGATCTTCAATCACCTTAATGTCCTTATGTGTCAAGCTATCTGCCAATTGACGAATATCTCCGCCAATTAAATCCTTGAGCCCAATGGTCAAAAACCCATTTGCAATTGGTGCTCGAGCTGTATATGCCTTGCTTAACGGCATGAACTGGCCTTGTTCGTCAACATAAACGCTCTCGCCTTGGCTATTATACAACCGCAATACGGGTTGTCTGATATCAACATCTACATGTAATACACCATTCAACTCTTCATAGACTTGAGCATCGTTTATGAAGGCATTGTTTTTCAACACATGTTCAATCTTAGTAGGATCAATATCGATCATCAAAGTTGAGTCCTTGAGATAGCCGAGATCCGAGACTACTTCTTTCACTTCATCTTCATTTATGAAAAAATTGCCCTCTCCAAAGTTTAAATCCACGCTAACATCTAATAAATGCGCACGGTTGGAAGTGGCAACAGACGCACCTAAAAGGACAAACAGGCATAAAATGCCAATGACCCAACTTGCAATATGTAAAACTCTACTCCACATTAACCTCTGATTTAAAAGCGTTTGCCAGCGGTTTGACCAATCGATCAATGTCTCCAGCACCTAGCATTAAAACAATTTCTGGTGATAGCGATAATACAGCATTAACCAAGTCTGATTTCTCTACTAACAGCTTAGTTTTCAACGTGAGTTTATTCAAAAGATTAGCGCTCGACACACCTGTGATAGGTTCTTCTCGAGCGGGATAAATTGGCAGCAAAACCACCTGATCGGCTCGGTTCAAACTATGAACAAAATCATCCAATAAATCACGTGTTCGAGAGTATAAATGTGGCTGAAAAATCACCGTCAATTGGCGATTTGGATAGAGCTCGCGAGCAGCGTTTATAACTGCTTCAATTTCTTTCGGATGATGCGCGTAGTCATCAATTAGTACAAGGTTTCCTCTTTCAAGTACACGCTCAAACCTTCGATGAACCCCTTTAAAGCTCGAAACAGCATCTTGAATATCAGACGATTTACAACCTGAATAATGCGCTACAACAATGGCGGCTAGGGCATTTTCAACATTATGCCTACCTGGTAATTTTGACTTGAATTGACCCACTTTTATTTGGTCATCGAAAGCGTCAAAAACGAAACACCCGTTTTCTACACCTATCATCTTTGCTCGAAACCTAGCCTTATCCGAAAGTCCGTAAGTCAGCGTATTGGGATGATTAATGACAGAAGTCAGCGAATGATGTAGCACAAGTTTTTCAGCTGATGAAGCAAAGGTCTTATAATCTTCCTTCATCGCTTCAAATGTTCCGTAGATGTCTAGATGATCGGGATCTAGACTTGTAATGATGGCGGTTTGAGGATGCAATCTCAAGAACGAACGATCGTATTCATCTGCTTCAACAACGATATGAGTAGAATCATCTTTGGCAATTAAGTTTGAATTGTAATTCGTCATGACACCGCCAACAAACCCTGAGATCGTACCCAAACAATGATTCAGAATGTGCGTCAAGAAAGCCGAAGTGGTTGTTTTTCCATGCGTGCCCGAAACGGCAATGGTAGTTTTTTGGGCGGTAATCCACTCAAGTACCTGCGATCGTTTGTACCACGTTCTACCAGCAGCCTCTATCACAGCAAAAGCTGGGTGATTTTTAGGAATTGCCGGAGTGAAAACATATAAATCCGCAACAAGATCTTTGGGATTCAATTGTTCTGAAAAGCCGACTTCAATGCCCTCTTGAATGAGTTCATCGGTCAAATCGCTTGGCGTTTTATCGTATCCAGAAACAGATGCTCCATTGGCCTTGAAGTAGCGTGCAATCGCACTCATTCCGATTCCTCCAATGCCTAAAAAATAGACGCTTTTGATGTGATCTAACTTCATGGCTTAGCAAGATCAATTACATGTTGCGCAATGTCCTTCGCAGCGTTTGGATAGCCATGTTTCAGAATATTGATGCCGAGTCGCTGTTTCAATTGCTCATCTGCATTCAGTTTTAAGACGGCAGGTACTAAATCGTTCATAACCCTAGCGTCAGCGATATGTATGGCAGCATCTTCATTTACCAAAGCCATGGCGTTTTTTGTTTGATGGTCTTCGGCAGCATGTGGAAATGGAACTAAAATAACGGGCTTACCAATTAAGCAAAGCTCACTAACTGCAATGGCTCCAGCGCGACTAACAACAATATCTGCTGCTGCATAAGCCTCGTCCATTTCATAGATAAAATCAGTTATAACAATCGGTTTATCAATAAATTTTCTCCTCAACGCATCCGATTCCGATGCAAAAAGTTTTCCGGTTTGCCATAAAACTTGCACTCCATTATCCAGCAACTGACCCACGTGTTGCTCTAAAGCTAAGTTGATGGATCGGGCACCTAAACTTCCGCCAACAATGAGCAGAACCGGCTTATCCTTAACGAATCCATATTCCTTAAGAGCGGCTTCTCTTTTTCCTTCAATTTGAACCACATTTTGCCGCACCGGATTGCCCGTTTTTATAATCTTATCCACTGGGAAAAACTTTTCCATTCCATCGTAAGCCACGCAGGCCTTACTCACAGAACCAGCCACCCAGCGATTTGTGATTCCTGCAAAAGAATTCTGTTCCTGAATCAGCGTTGGGACAGCCATCCATGTCGCCATTCTGAGTACTGGACCACTGGCATAACCACCGACACCTACGACAACGTCTGGACGAAATGACTTAATGATCGATCTAGCCTTGATGAGGCTAACCAACAGCTTTATTGGGAACATTAAATTAGAAAACGAAAGACTACGCTGAATTCCAGTAATATTCAGGCCAATTATATCATAACCAGCTGCCGGCACCTTTTCCATTTCCATTTTTCCGATGGCGCCAACGAATTGAAATTCCGAATCGGGCCGCAATTCTTTTATGGTGTTTGCAATCGCAATTGCCGGGAAAATATGGCCTCCCGTTCCGCCTCCGCTGACTAGGATTCTAAGTGACATGGGCGAGTGGGCGATTAGGTTTTCTTTCTTCCGATGATTCTACGCCAGCGCTCACACTTAAAATAATGCCAACAGCAAGGCAAGTGAACCAAATTGACGTTCCACCCATAGACACCATAGGCAAAGGCTGCCCTGTTACTGGGACTAAATTGACCGCTACGGCCATATTGATCATAGCTTGAAAAACAAGGCTAAATCCTATACCAATGGCTAATAGCGCTCCAAAATTACGCGGACAACCCGATGCTATTTTTATGGATCGAAAGAGCAGAATTAGGTAGAGCAGGAGAATAAAAACACCGCCAAATAACCCATATTCTTCAAGTACAATGGAATAAATAAAATCGGAATAAGGATGGGGAAGGAAATTACGCTGAACGCTATGACCAGGCGCTATGCGTATTAATCCACCTTTCGCGATGGCAATTTTTGATTGATCCGTTTGATAGTTTGCGTTGTTTCCTGCAAGCTCTGGTGAGGTAAATGTTTCGATTCGATTGACCCAAGTGTCAAGTCGATTTATCGTTCCTGGCAAGGCCTTACCTATTGCATAAACACCGCCTAAGGCTATAATACCAACAAGAGCCAAAACCGCCATATGTTTCAGACTCGCACGGCCAATAAACATGAGAATAAGGCAATTCACAAAGAGCATTGCTGCAGTACTTAAATCTGCAGGAAGTATTAAACCGCACACCAAGAAAATAGGCACTAATAAAGGAAAAAACCCCCGTTTGAAATCCTTTATTACATCTTGCTTTAAGGCCAAGAAGCGTGCTACATACATAATAAGAGCGAGCTTAGCTAAGTCACTCGTTTGGAAGGTCTGATTGATAACAGGAATCGTTAACCATCGATTCGCGCTATTCAGGTTTGTTCCAATCAATAAAGTAACTAGCAAGAGTGGAATACTCAGATATAGCGCCAGCTGAGCGATTTTTGAGTAGTAGGTATATTTCACCTTGTGTGCAAGAAACATTAACCCCATTCCACACACTAAAATGAATCCGTGACGAAACAAATAATACAAGGTATTTCCATCGTGGTGGCGATAAGCAAGAGTTACCACACTGCTATATACCAATAACAAACTCGCCACCGAAAGAATCAGCATGATCAACCAAATGGGTCGATCTCCTTTTATGTATTTTAAAATTTGTTCCACTTTCTGTATCGCTTACAATCGCGCTTCGCGCACCGCCTTTCTAAATCGTTGACCTGCGTCTTTGTAGTGCTTGAAATTTTCATAATCAGAACAAGCCGGAGAAAACAAGACAACGTCTCCTGAGTCTGCAACTAAGTAGGCATGTGATACTGCTTCTTCGAGTGTATTCACTTGTCCAATAAGTTCTACCGAATTTTTGAATTGAGCAATCACCCCTTCTTGATCTGTCCCCATGACTATTATAGCCTTCAACTTGGTCGTGTCTATTTCACTAAATAAGCTGAAATCGTTCTCATACTGACTTGAACTGATTAACCAAATAATTGGTTTTTCCATGCAGTCAATTGAATACCATGTGGAATTAATGTCTGTGGATTTCGCGTCATTTATGAATTCAATTCCATCGACATGATCAACAAATTCCAAGCGATGTTCAATGTCAGAAAGCCTCCGTAGGTTTTCCTTTCGAGCGGAAACCAACTTGTTTTCGAGTGCCTTTTGAATAAATTGAGCCTTCATCCTAATAGGGTTTCGATTATAGATTTCTCACTGCTTCTTTGAACTGTCGTCCTCTGTCTTCGTAGTCTTCAAATAAATCGAAGCTTGCACATGCTGGACTTAACAAAACTGCATCGCCCTTGCCACCAAATTTGTAGGCTTTATAAACGGCATCTCGCATTGAATCTGCTTCAACGATGTGTTCAACCATACCGCCAAATTCTTCAATCAACTTACTGTTGTCTTTTCCAAGACATACAATGGCTTTGACCTTTGCCTTAACCATTTCTTTCAGTTGATCATAGTCGTTTCCTTTATCTACTCCACCAGCAATCCAAACAGTCGGCTGGGCCATGCTTTCAAGTGCATACCATGCTGAATTTACATTGGTTGCTTTGGAGTCATTGATAAAAGTTATTCCGTAAACATCATTCACTAATTCAAGTCGATGTTCGACATTTTGGAAGTCAGTTAAGCACTCACGAATGAGGTCTTTACGCACTTCCATGATTCGGGCAGCTATGCCCGAAGCCATCGAATTGTACAAATTGTGTTTGCCTTGTAGGGCGAGTTCTTGTATGGTCATAATAAGGGGGTTGTTATTGGGATTTATGGTTAATTGTTTATCGTTTGCGAAAGCGCTGACGCCTTCGGTTTTTTGTTTTATTGAAAAAGGAGCCAACTTGGCGCCTACCTGGATTTCTTGCATTATTTGCTGGGTCATTGAGTCATCTAGATTGTAGATAAACCAGCACGTTTCATCTTGATTTTGAGCTATGCGCATTTTCGACCGCGCATATTTTTTTACATCATATTCATATCGATCCAAATGATCTTCTGTGATATTCAGTAGAATGGCTATGTCGGCCTTGAACTCGTACATGCCATCCAATTGAAAACTACTGAGCTCCAAAACGATCCACTCGAATTCATCGCCTTCATACACCAATGCTGCTAGGCTTTTTCCAACATTTCCAGCTGCTATGGATTTAATCCCAGCCGTTTTCAAAATGTATTGTATCAAAAGGGTCGTAGTGGTCTTACCGTTACTTCCTGTGATGGCGATGAATTTGGCCTTTGAATAACGAGCAGCAAATTCGATTTCACTGATAACCGAAATCCCCTTTTTGACTGCAGATTGAATCAATTCGACCTTGTCAGGAATGCCCGGACTTTTTACAATTTCATCAGCAGAAAGAATCAAGTCGCGCGTGTGACCGCCTTCTTCAAATTTTATTTCATTATGAGAAAGAACACTTTTATACTTTTCCTTGAGTTTCCCGCCATCGCTGAGAAACACGTCCAATCCTTTTTGTTTTGCCAACAGCGCGGCACCTACTCCACTTTCTCCGCCTCCAAGTACCACCAACTTGCCCACTTATCTCAGTTTTAGGGTGATAATGCTGATCACAGCCAACATGATTCCTACGATCCAAAATCGCGATACAATCTTGCTTTCATGGATTCCTTTCTTCTGAAAATGGTGGTGTAATGGCGCCATGAGAAAAATTCTACGCCCTTCTCCGTATTTGCCTTTGGTGTATTTGAAATACCCCACCTGAAGCATAACAGAAAGATTCTCAACTAAAAACACCCCGCAGAAAATCGGGATGAGCAATTCCTTTTTAATCGCTAAGGCAAACACCGCGATGATGCCTCCAATGGCCAAGCTGCCCGTATCTCCCATAAAAACTTGAGCTGGATATGAGTTGTACCACAAGAAGCCGATGCAAGCACCTACAAAAGCACCCATGAAAATCACCAGTTCTTCCGAATTTGGTATGAACATGATGTTTAGAAAATCGGAGAAAATGATGTTTGAACTGAGGTAAGCGAATATGGCCAAAGCCAATCCTGCAATGGCAGAAGTGCCACCAGCTAGACCATCTAATCCATCGGTCATATTAGCCCCGTTGCTCACTGCTGTGACCACTACGATCACCACTAGGATGTAAATCAACCAAGTCCAACTTGCGGCTGTCTCACCAGCCCAGCTTAGTAGACTTCTATAATCAAACTCATTGTTTTTGAAAAAGGGTATGGTCGTTTTGGTCATGTCCGTTTCGACCCATTTTGTTTTCTGACTTATGGTTCCATCATCATTCGCTACTTGTTCGGTTATGGCAGCTCCGTCAGCATTAAAAACCTTGTGCTTGATGGTGATTTCTCCATTAAAGAATAGAATGGCCCCAGCGATAATCCCAATGCCAACTTGACCCACAATTTTAAACTTACCTGCTAGCCCTTTTTTGTCCTTTTTGAATACTTTGATGTAGTCGTCAGCAAAGCCAATGGCTCCTAACCAAACGGTTGAAATAAGCATCAACCAGATATAAGTATTATGCAGTTTTGCGAAGAGCAGCGTTGGAATGACTATGGCGCTTAATATGATAAGTCCTCCCATTGTTGGCGTACCTTGTTTTTGCATTTGTCCTTCCAATCCAAGGTCTCGAACGGTTTCGCCAACTTGCAGTTTCCGCAAATAATTGATGATTCGACCACCAAAAGCCATGGAAATGATCAAGGATGTAAAAACCGCCATTGCTGTACGGAAAGTCACGTATTGAAAGACTCCAGCTCCAGGGAAGTCAATTGTGTCCAGATATGTAAATAGATAGTATAACATTAGCTTACTAGGTTCAGCATTTCTGTAAGTGTTTTCATGTCGTCAAAATCAAAGCGTTCACCTTTGATTTCTTGATAGTTCTCATGCCCCTTTCCAGCGACAAGAATGATATCGCCCGTCTCTGCGATGGAAGCCGCAGTTTTAATCGCTTCCCTTCTATCTGCGATGCTTAATGTTTTCTTGGCGTGAACTGTTTCCACGCCTGCCTCCATATCCTTGATAATGGCTGCTGGGTCTTCCGAACGAGGGTTATCGCTCGTCAGGATAACTCGATCGCTGTTTTTACAAGCAATTTCCGCCATCATAGGTCTTTTGCCGGTATCGCGGTCGCCTCCACAACCTATGACGGTTATGACTTTTTCGTTTCCTCCTCGTATTTCAGAAATCGTAGCGAGCACATTCTTCAAAGCATCGGGCGTGTGCGCATAATCAACAATTCCTGTAATTCCCGTTGTCGTTCGGATGTATTGAAACCTACCACTTGGAGGGTTTAGGTTCGAAATCATGGTCAATACTTCCAATCGATCCTGACCTAAGAGTAGGGCAACAGCATAAGCCGCTAAAACATTGTAAGCATTGAATCTACCAATGAGTTTCGTCCATACTTCCGTGTCCTCTATGGTTAAATTGAGTCCTTGGAAATGGTTTTCTAAAATCTTCGCCTTGAAATCCGCATCGCGCCTTAGCGCAAAGGAGTACACCTTCGACTTGGTGTTTTGAACCATTATTTCCGCATGTGAATCATCCAGATTGACCAGCGAAAATGCCTGACTACCAAGGCCGTCAAAAAAGGCCTTCTTTGCTTTGATGTATTCGTCAAACGTTTTGTGATAATCGAGGTGATCGCGGGTAATGTTCGTAAACAACCCTCCCTTAAACTTCAGTCCATTGATGCGCTGCTGATGCACGGCATGTGAGCTTACTTCCATGAAGCAGTATTGACATCCTTCATCAACCATTTCAGCCAAAAGCGCGTTCAATTGGACCGGATCAGGAGTGGTATGCGTGGCTTTTACTTCGCGATTTCCAATTAAATTGACCACCGTTGAAAGCATGCCTGTTTTATATCCTAAGGCCTTAAAAAGTTGATGAAGGAGGGTGACGACCGTTGTTTTACCATTGGTTCCTGTAACGCCTATGAGTTCAATTTTCTCGGAAGGATTGTCATATAAGTTACCCGCCAAAACTCCCAAAGCATCCTGAGAATTGGCCACTTTCACGTAAGTGACTTCGGCCTTAATATCATCGGGAAATTGCTCGCAAATCACAATACGCGTCCCGAGTTCTATGGCCTTATTGATGAACAAATGACCATCGGTTTGCGTGCCTCGAACTGCAATAAAAGCGCTCATATTGTCGGCCAAACGACTATCAAAGCAGATTTTTTCTACCGCCAAGTGCGTGCTGCCGATAACTTCCTCGATGCGCGCCTTGTATAATATGTCTTTAAGTAGCTTCACGATAATTCTAGAATAATTCGATTGCCTTTAACGATGCGTTCCCCCGGCTGAATAGATTGTTCGCGAATTGCGCCACGTCCCTTGAGCACAACTGTTAAACCCACATTCTCGAGAATGAACACGGCATCTTGTGCCGACATGCCTTTTACGTTTGGAACAAGATTCTCTGTCACCGCCCTGCGATCCATCTTCACTCGATCAGACCCCGTTTGGGTGATCACCCACTTGTTATCAGGATTTGCCGATTCGATCGGTATCTTCAAGCCATCGAATACCGTAAAAAGGTCGGCTTGTGCTCCATTTTTGGAAACCGGGATATGAGTCATGGATGTGATCTCACTCTGATGTTCCAATTCATCATGAATATTGATGCTGGTAGCATAAACCTTATCCGCGATTTCTTCGAAAATTGGACCTGCTACATGGCTCGCATAGTATGAACTTCTGTTTGGGGCATTAACCACAACTATGCAAGTATACTTCGGGTTATCAGCAGGAAAGTAGCCCGCAAATGAAGCTTGATAGCTAATCTTTTTCCCATAGCCCTCGGTGCTATTCGCAATTCGAGCCGTACCGGTTTTTCCAGCAATGGCGTAATTGGCGTTGCGCAAATTCATGGCCGTTCCCTCTGTAACAACAGACTCCAAAAGTGTCTGTGCGTTTTTGGCCGTTTTCTCAGAACAGATTCGCTCGTGAATCACCTCGGTCTCCACCTCCTGAACCACACTACTCTTGTCTGTAATTTGCCGAACAAACTTTGGCTTGACCATTTTACCATCATTGGCAATAGCATTGTAAAAGGTCAAAATCTGAAGCGGAGTCATCTTTACCTCATATCCTATACTTGTCCACAATGGCGTAATGAGCGACCAAGAATTATCGGAAGGACTTTTTATTAAAGGCTGACCTTCGCCTGCTATTTCTATCCCTATTGGATCACCCAGACCCATTCTGCGAAGGCCTTTCATGAATTTCTCAGGCTGCTTCGAATAGAATTTCTCGATTACGCGCATCACCCCGATGTTTGACGAGACAGCAAAAGCACGTTCGATAGATATTTTCCCATAACCATCTTCCTTTGAATCGTGCATTACCTCGCCATGAAACTCAGCTTCACCATCACCCGTATCAATGCTGTCTGTCAAGGAGATGTAACCATCTTCTAAGGCAGTGACCAAGGAGGCAAGCTTAAATGTTGATCCCGGCTCCGTGCTTTCTCCGATAGCATAGTTGTAGTATTCCCAATAATCACCATCATCATCTTTACTTAGGTTAGCAATGGCCTTAATCTCCCCTGTTTCAACTTCCATTAGAATAACGCAACCGTGATGCGCATCATGTAAAGTCAATTGTTTCAGCAAGGCATTTTCCGCAACATCTTGTATATTCAAATTGATGGTTGTGTGCACATCAAACCCATCTTGAGGCTCCACTTCATTTTCATCATTGATTGGCATCCAAATTCCCCCAGAAATCTTTTGCATTAAGCGCTTTCCGCTGACTCCGGATAGCTGCGCTGAATAGGCACCTTCAAGCCCTACTGGAGCTATATCCTCGCGCTCGTATCCGATGGTGCGAGCCGCCAGCATTCGAAAGGGAAGTTCCCTCCTGTTTTGCTGAAGCACGATGAATCCGCCATCGAATTTTCCCAATCTGAAAATTGGAAATTCACGCATGGCCTTCATTTGGTGAAACTTGACTTTCCGCTTAATTAAATGATAACGCTCGCCACTCGTGCGCGCCTCTTTCAACTCACGCTTCCATTGAATCGGAGTTTTATCTTGAAACAAATCAGACAGGTTAATGCAAAGCGAATCAATACCCTCATTAAAACGTTCATCCGTCAACCCATCCGCATTCATATCCATTCGGATTTCATAAATCGGAATGGATGTGGCCATCATACTGCCATCATCAGAATATATATTGCCCCGGACCGCCTCTATATCTCGAAAAACGGTTGTAAGGTTCTCAGCTCTTTCCCGCCAATATTCCCCCTCCCACACCTGAATATAAAGCGCCTTTCCGATGATGGCAATTGCCAAAAGCGTCAATGAGAAATAGACCACATATGAGCGGTTCAGTAACTCCTTATTTTGACCTTCTTTCATCAGTTTATGCTTTCTAATTCAGAAGATTCCAGCAATATTTTTTTCGGTGGATCAACGGATTCGTTGAGCCCCATTTCGCGTTCAGCAATAATTTTTTTCAGTTCTGACTCAATAATGGTATTGTTGAGCTCGCTCTTCATGCTAATCTGTTCGCTACGCAGCTCCTTGATTTCATGCTGAATCAAGTAGATCTGTTTAACCGAAGATTCAGCCACATAGCCATTTGCGATGTACACCAAACCCAGAAAAGCCCAAAACAGAATGTAGGGAAGGTGACGCACAACCGACTCCTGCGTCAGCAAATTGCCCGAAAGCAACGCAGCCACTGGATTTCTTTTATTCGATTTTTGCTTCTCTTCTGACATTTATCGTTTTACCGCTATTCTCATTTTGGCGCTTCGCGCTCTTGGGTTTCTTTCTATTTCTTCAGCTGAAGGTTGTATCACTTTCCCAGATGGGTCCATGACTCGATTGACATTCCCGTATAAATCTTTCTCCTGCTCATCCTCAAAATTTCCTGATCGCATGAAGTGCTTAACTGGCCTATCTTCAAGCGAATGATAACTTATGACTACGAGCCGTCCGCCAGGCTTCAACACTTGCCCCGCAGCAACTAAAAAATCTTTTAGCGCTCCGATTTCATCATTCACCTCAATGCGAATCGCCTGAAAAATCTTTGCTAATTCCGTTTTCCGCTTCCGCTCCGGCACTAGCTTATTTATCAGCTTTACTAAATCTTCAATGGTGTTGATCGCCTCTTCTTGCCGTGCATTGACAATTCTTCTCGCTAGGGCACTCCCGAATGAAGTTTCACCATAGGTGTGAAAAATGCGTTTGAGTTCGGCTTCACTATAGGCATTCACCACTTGTTTCGCGCTTAATTCTTGAGCCGGATTCATCCGCATATCAAGCTGAGCGTCAAATCGAAAACTGAAACCTCGACTGGCCTCATCGAATTGAAAACCCGAAACACCCAAATCAGCCAAAACCCCATCCACTCGATCCGCTCCATTCGCTAACAAGAAGTTTTGGAGAAAGCGGAAATTTCCTTTGCAAAGCACAAACCGATCATCTTTTGGAGAATTGACCACAGCATCCGGATCTTGATCAAAGGCGAATAACCGCCCCGTCTCCAACTTTTCTAGGATTAGCTTACTATGACCTCCGCCACCAAACGTTGCATCGACATAAACACCATCCGGTTTAATGGATAAAGCATCTACACCTTCATGTAAAAGAACTGTTGTGTGATAAATCATTCCGCATCAGCATCATCCAATCCCCCCATAACATCTTCCGCTAGGCTTGCGAAATCATCCGCATCCTGATTCATTACAGCACTATATCTGTCTTTCGACCATACTTCAATTCGATCAGCATAAGCAAACAAGACCGCCTCCTTAGACAAATCAGCATAAGCCATCAAGCTTTTAGGAATTAGGACACGACCACTACTATCAAGAGCGATCGCTGTTGCTCCATTGTGGAATTGCCTAAAAAACGATCGGTTTTTGGCAACAAAAAGGTTAAGCTTCTTTAGTCGAGCTGTGATTTTCTCCCACTCATTCATTGGATAAAGCACCAGACACCCTTCAAAACCACGATTCAAAACGAACTGCTCTTTACTAGCAGGATCGATCTGCTTCTTCAGCCCTGCTGGGAGAAGAAACCTGGACTTAGCATCCAGCTTGCAATCGAATTCGCCTAAGAAACTTGTCATGAATCGCTCTTTATTAAAAGAAGGCGCTAAAATAAACAGTTTCTCCCACTTTTATCCACTAACCAACGCAATGTTGATAACTACGACTCATTTTTATTCACAATAAACTCACAATAGCAATATTTAAAGGCTTTCTAAAATGTGGGAAAATATGGGAAAAATATTTAACTCTAGGATAATTCACGCTTTATCACCGGCTTCAACTGAATGTTTTATCCGTTGTGATTTGCAGAAAACCGGCTAAACAGGCCTTTTAACAAGTCACTGTTTACACCGTAAAAACTTGCGCCACCAATAGCCTTCAATTTCTTTATTTTTGGACGCTTAGTAAGAAGTCCGATAATCAACCATGGAGATCAAAGTCATTGAAGAAAACGGCTTCTCATATATTGAGAAGGGTGAGGGAGAGCCATTGATCGTGCTACACGGCCTCTTTGGTGCCTTGAGCAATTTTAGAGGCGTATTTGACTTTTTCTCACATCGATTTAAAGTCATCATTCCAATGATGCCGCTGTATACCATGCCCATCATAGACACGAATGTGAAAAACCTAAGTCGCTATTTGTCCGACTTTATGGACTATAAACAAATCGACAAGGCTCATCTACTGGGCAACTCGTTGGGCGGACATGTAGCTCTGGTTTATGCTTCAAAATACTTAACTCGAGTTAAATCGCTTATCTTGACTGGTAGCTCAGGCCTTTATGAAAACACGCTTGGCGGATCATTTCCAAAACGAGGCAACTATGACTTCGTTAAGGAGAAAGTTGCTGTAACATTCTATGATCCTAAACATGCTACAAAGGATTTGGTTGACGAGTGCTTTGACATCGTCAACGACAAGGGTAAAACCGTGCGAATCATCTCTTTGGCTAAAAGCGCGATTCGACATAACATGGCAAGTGAAATTCATAAAATGAATGTGCCCACTTGTTTGATATGGGGACAGAATGACACCATTACCCCGCCAGATGTTGCACAGGAATTTCATGAACTTTTCCCCGACTCTGACCTTTTTTGGATTGACAAATGCGGACACGCAGCTATGATGGAACATCCAGAAGAGTTTAATAAGGTGCTCAGCGATTGGCTGGACAAACGTTTCCCTTCAGCAGCATAATGCGTATTAATACATCCGAATTTTCCACTAGTTCGGCCAAAGTCGAGCAATGTCCTGTGACGGATAAACCCGAATTTGCTTTCATCGGTAGATCGAATGTTGGCAAAAGCAGCTTGACGAATATGATCACCGATCGAAAGAGTTTAGCAAAAACTTCAGGCTCGCCAGGAAAGACTAAACTGATTAATCATTTTATCATAAACGATAAATGGTATCTTGTTGACCTACCAGGATTTGGTTACGCCAAGGTTTCGAAAAAGGATAGAGCTTCATTCATGCGCCTCATCTACAATTATTTCGAAAACAGGCCTAACATGGTTAGCGCTTTTGTCTTAGTTGACTGCCGAATAGAACCTCAAAAAATTGATCTGGATTTTATGACATGGCTTGGAAGTAGGAGTATTCCGTTTTCGGTCGTGTTCACGAAAATTGACAAGCTGAGTAGTTCAGAATTGCGCAAGAACTTGGATGCTTATAAAAAGAAGTTGCTCGAAACATGGGAAGAGACACCAATGTTTTTCCTATCCTCGGCCTCTAGCTCCCACGGAAGGGAAGAAATACTGAATTACATTGATCATTGCATCAAATTATACGATGCTTCGGATCAACATTAATTTGTCAGTTCGAGGCTAAAGCTATCATACACCTTTAATCCCAATATGCCGTAATGAACCTTTGACCGAATGACCACGTTCGGCACATGTTCATTTACCCAACGCACCGAGCTTCGATTAACCTGAAGGCCATCTCTTACTGCTCGCAAACTTGAAACTGGCTCCGTGGCTAACCTAAATTCCTTTTGATAGATATACGTTCCGTCCACCGTGTCAATTACTTCGAAAGAATAGACAGGAACCACAGAATTCAATATCAATGCGCCAGCAGCAATAGTCGGCAACCAGCCGGCAAAGAGAAAAAGCCCAAATGAATCGCCATTCATAAAACCAGTCATCAAAAACCGCCTGTAAAAAAGAATTAATCCACCAATAATGATGGTTCCAAAAAACAACAGGATGGTGAAAGCTGTGCTTTCTAAGCTTAAGGAAAAGTAAATCGAGAGTGGAGTCCCCAGAAACAAACCAGTGATGATGATCCATTGAACCCACTCGGAATTAGCTTCAATCACAGATGCAGTTGAAATCCTTTGCTTCTCGCGCCTCCTGACCTTAACCCGAGGCTCAAATTCGTTAAAGGCATAGTCCGCTTCTGGCCAAGTTAAGTCTTGATGATATACCTCGGAAATTTTGCGATATAAAGTCGGAAGCCGTTCTTTAAAGTCGTAGGGTGATTCGAAAAAATACTCTGAACAACAAGCAAAAAACTCATGTGCATTTACGCTAGCATACTTCCGGATCAGCTCGAGCTTTCCATTCAAAATAGCATTTCGAACTTCCGAACCACTTTCCAGAAAATCCTCTAACTCTTGCATGAGATGGCCGTCTGTTTCATCGTACTCATCTACAGACACTTTTAGAGCGTGTGCTAGCTCGTGTATAGCCAAATTGATGTTATCGTCTTCGTTGGCATATCCAACCTCAATGTGCCGCCACGAAAAACGAATTACCCCAACGGGAGATGTACTACCTCGTAGATTTCGATCGAGCAGCTTGTTGTAAAATATATTTGGATAAATGGCGATTTTATCGAAACGATCGAGGCCATAGTTTTTGAATCCAAAGGTGATTTGCACAAAGGCTGCGGCAGTGATGATTTGCATTTCATCTGTCAACTTCAACCCTTCCTTGCCGTAAAATTGCTTGTTGGCAATAACGTATTGCAATCGTTTTTTAAACTTTAGCTTTCCATCATCGCTCAATGAGCGATAATAACTCAGTCTATCCTTTAAAATCGGGTCCGCGTTTTTCAAGAGGTTTCTAATCTCTTCCAGCTTAAGTTCTCTTCGCTCATCATTGGCCTCTTGAATGGCCTTGTTTTCCTTAGATCCTTGATACTTGACGATGGCAATAACGATGGCAAAAGCGGTTGCAAAAACCAACCCAGGTTCGAACGAACTTGCGTATTGCACCGATTGGATGAGGATGGTATTAATGAATATCAATATCATTGAGGCTTGACAAGAATAGCTCTATTTC
>Ga0115567_10002599_pt1 | contig 17892 bp, 19 predicted proteins | sample COGITO_mtgs_1204_2_FD_88679 | JGI IMG/M metagenome (GOLD analysis project Ga0115567, IMG submission 88679) | Pelagic marine microbial communities from North Sea - COGITO_mtgs_120412 | ecosystem: Environmental > Aquatic > Marine > Epipelagic | place: Germany:Helgoland, sampling site Kabeltonne... | reverse complement strand
TCGACCGAGGCTCATCTAAAACATCCCGGACCTCTTGCACTGTCGGCGTGTTCGATTGATCTATCTTCTGGACATCTTTATCTTGATACAAATTGTAGCCTACAAACGCCACCACTAATACAATCGCCACTCTGCCGGCTACTGATACTGCTCTTCGCGTCTTTGACTTAGGCCCGGTATCTTTACTCATAGTTCTCCCTACTTTCTCCACTTATTAAATAAAAGGTTTGAAAAAACACTATTGGCCACTTGGTCTGTCACATTTTTAGAAGCCATAATGCTCAGCCCACTTGCAATCGTTGGATATGGAATAACAGTTTTAAGTAAGCTTGATAGTGACTGCTTGTGATAGTACATATGCGTAAGCAAGCTTAATGCCTCGCTTGCGTTATCTGACACCACCGTTGCTCCGATAATTCGTCTCTTTTTATTGAGTAAAACTTTTATAAAGCCCTGATCGTTATCGGTGATTGCTCGGTCGATCTCAGCAAGATCCAGTTGCTCAACCGTATATTCAACCTGCTGTTTGTTCGCCTGCTCTTCAGTTAAACCAATCTGGCCAACCTCTGGAGAGGTGTAGGTAATCCACGGTATGGTATCAAGTTGAGCGTTTGAGCGTAGAGGTCGCGGTGTAAACATATTGGTGAGCGCCTTGCCTGCTTGATGAGCCGCTAAATGTGTAAACTTAGGACTCGGCGTGCAGTCGCCGACTGCAAAAATATGCGACTGACTTGTTTGCATTTTTTTATCGATCGTGATGCCGGCGTCACCGTAGACAACGCCAGCCCCTTGAAGGTCGAGTTCGTTTTTTGGCACTCGACCGGTCGCCACCAAGAGTGTATCGCTTTTTAGTACTGACTGTGCTGATTTATCTTTAGCATCACATATCAGCAGCTGTATCTCAGAGGTGCGTTTTGTAACCGACACGGTTTCTGTGCGGCTATATATATGGACCCCTAGATCTTGCAACTTCTTCTGGACTAGCTTTCGAGCGGCTGGGTCATCACGGGGTAGTATATCCGGACCCCTTTGCACGAGGTGCACTGTAGAGCCAAGCATGGCAAAAGCCGTGGCAAGCTCGCAGCCAATCGGTCCAGCACCGACAATTGTGATTGAGCGTGGTGTTGTATCAAGCGAAAAAACTGATTCGTTAGTGTAGAAAGGCACACTATCAAGTCCATCGATAGCTGGTACTCTTGGATGTGATCCGGTCGCAAGTAAGAAGAACTTGCTTGTTATTGTCTTGCCTGATGATAACTTAACGATGTGTGGGTCTATAAACCGAGCTTCGCCGTGCAAAACAGTTATACCATGTGACTCAAAACTCGCATCGTTGTCTCGATCAGCTTGAATTTTTTTTATGGAGTCTCGAACATGGCTCCACGGATCACGATCACCGTGACCATCAGATGAGCAAAACGACTTTGCGCTATGAAGCAGAGCTTTGCTAGGAACACAGCCCGTGTGCAAACATTCGCCGCCAATCTCAGCTTCTTTTTCAATCAACGCAACATTTGTCAGCTTTAATTGACCGCACAACTCTGCAGCAGTCAAACCGCCCGATCCTCCACCTATAATAGTAAGTTGATAATCATATCTCACAGTGCACAGTATACAGCAACTGCGTTGGCGATGATTTTACCGCTGCGTGTATCAACTTGATGCAAACAGGGTGTAGCTATATGCTATTGAGTATGAACATCACGTTTTACTTTGATCCAAGTTGCCCGTTTTGCTGGATTACAAGCAGATGGCTTTTACTCGTAAGTCAGCATAGGTCAGTCGAGATTACTTTGAATCCATTTAGTCTTGCACTAAAAAATAATGAGTTACGCGGCGATAAAACTGAACACAGCCAGGAACACCGAGAATCACACCGAGTACTACGAGTTATGCTGGCAGCTCAACAAAAATTTGGTACGTCTATGATTGATTTGTATTCAACTGCAACTTATCAACGTCTCATAGCTGGTAAACCGTTTAACGATAGACTGATTCAGGACCTTCTAATAAAACATAGCCTTGCTCAATCACTCCTTGAGGACGCCGATAATACAAAGTACGATAGTACACTGCAAAATTATATAGATGAAGCAACTGAAATATCCGGTCAAGATATCGGCGTACCTTTTATTGTGTTTGAATCCAGCGATAGCAAGACCAGTGGTTTTTTTGGCCCAGTCTTACAGGCCATGCCGTCCACCACTGACGCACTCAAGCTGTGGGACGGACTCACTACACTTGCAACTGATCCCAACTTCTATGAGCTTAAAAGGACTAGACCGCCGAATGGTCCAGATGTTAAAAGTACTGTTTTACCGCATTAATACTAAACGTGGACATTATTGTTTGATTGACTTTAGATAAAACTATTATATGTTATGTTGTTTTATACACAATGCTTTTTAGCTCCAATCGGCCACTGTTACGCTATATATAGCGCACGTCATTACAAATAATTATTTGATTCTTATTTTGGGTAGTGTACTATTAGCACTTGTGCCATTTATGGTGAGGTAAATGCACACATTCAGTAGCTGCGATCCAAGCGATCAATGCCTACTCACCACATCAATTATGAATACGAACAAAATTTAGGAGGAACAACATAATGCGTAACACCGTACTCTCGGTGGGTCTATTAGTGTCTGCAATCTTTTTTATCACAGCTAAAACCGCTGCAGCAGCTCCTGCCCAACCATTTGCAATCACAAACGATCCACTATCAGCTTTTGCATGGCAAGCAGAACCAGCCCAGGAGCAAAAGGATACACTCACCAGTACAAAAGATGATGTAGATACCCAGAAGAAGAAAGATGTGGCGAACGCCAAAGCTAAAGCCGAGGAGGAAGCAGCATCCAAACTCGCCAATCAGCCCAAACTACACACCGTTGCACCCTCGGAGACGCTAACTAAAATTGCCGATATCTACGATACAACGTGGCAACGACTGTACGCAAAGAATATTCAGGTCAACAACCCCGACATTGTCAGCGTTGGTCAAATTATTACTGTGCCACAACCAGAAGAAGTACTGGCAGATCGAGCAATACCGGTTCGTGCGCCAAGTCCACCCACTCCAAGCAATACCCCTAGCTCCGAGCGCACAACTTCGACTCCATCTCGCACCTACCCTAAAGCTAGTTCGGCTGGTAATACCTATGCGCAGGGTTATTGCACGTGGTATGCAAAAAGTAGACGGCCAGACCTACCAAACCGTATGGGTAATGCCTCTGCATGGACTGGCAGCGCTGCGGCACGAGGATTTGCTACAGGCAAAAGTCCACGCGCTGGAGCGATTGCTCAGCAGGGTAACCATGTCGCCTACGTTGAATCAGTCAACTCGGATGGTACAGTCACGCTGAGTGAAATGAATTGGCGTGGATTATATGTCGTCAGCTCACGAACTACGGCAGCCGGTAACTTCAACTATATCTACTGAAGTTAGTGGATACCGCTCTCGGGTTGAGAGCTAAATAGTTAAGATAGCTGTATAAAAATGAGTGTCGCGTAGTCGCGACACTCAAATCATGAAGAGCTTATTGCTCGAGAGATATTACTTTTTGTCTTCAGAACCTTTGATAGCAGACTCTATCACGTCTCGTGGAAGTGCAGCTGATGCAAGTAGTGCGTCTTTAACCGTACTAACTGCTCCACCACCAACTGAGGTTGCGGCGTCTAAAACACCACCGACAGCAGATTTAGCTGCCTCAGCCGTATCTGCACCTACGTCGCCGGCTGCTTTGACAGCACCCTCAACGGCCGACACAGCCGCCTGTCCAATATCTCCACCCGTATCCACAGTGCCCTTTACGACACCCTTAGCTGCACCAAAAACTGAGTCCATAACATCACCACCAACCGATGACACTCCTTTTATGACACCACTCATTGTTCCGACAACCGTATCTGATAATGACGATCCGACGTCACCGGCAGCTTTGGCAGCTCCACTTGCCACAGAAGCTGCGGCTTCAATCGTAGAGGTCGCTACCTCACCCGTACCACTCACCACATTTACTACCTGATCTTTGACTGTACTTGTAACAGTCCCGACAATGTCGCCAGTACCGCTTATTGCTGCACTGACAGCACCTGTTGCTTCTTTGATTATCTTGTCTAGCATATGACCTCCAAAACTTAGTTTGTATCTCTATTATACCAATAGTGCCAACTTGTCAGAAATGAGCTCCGCTCACAACAACAAAACGACCCCAGATGGAGTCGTTTTGTTTGTACGCTTACCGTAAACGTAATCATGTACTAAAAAATGGATGTAGTTATTTTTTCCAATTTTTGTAGACATCATCAACTATTTTGGCTGCGGTTTCTTTTCCACCAAAGCCAAACGCAATACCAAACGCTAACATAACACCAGCAACTATCACTGTTATGTTATTGTTTAAGATCGTTAAATCGAGACCAAGTTGTGCTGCGGCGAGCGGCAAACCAAACACTAAAATAGCAACTCTTGAAGCTGAACCAAGAAATCCATTAGCCTTAATGCGTGCCTTCTTGGCCGATTCTTGCACTATATCTTTTACGACATTGCCGATAATCAAACTTACTGCCGCGATTAACACTGCCGCAAAGATGTTTGGTAAGAAACCTATGATTTTATCAAAGGTATCAGTCAAAACTGTGACACCAAGCGCATCAACTGCCGCATTAATAAATATGAGCAGTATTGCCCATCTTGTTACCAGTGCTGTAATATCGCTGACACCTATAATCTTGAGGTTAAATCTTTTTGCTGTGCTTAGAACAGTTTTATTCTTTTCAATTGCTGTAACCAACCTACCGACTAATGTGCTGATAACGCCCGCAAGGATCAAACCAATTACAAATAGCGCTAGAGCCGCTAAGATGTTTGGTACATAATCTACTGCACCATCCACCAAATCAAGAAACGAGTCTTGAATCGTGTCCACTATGTTTCCGCTGTTCATGAGAACTCCTTATGTTTACATAATAAGTATAGCACTGTCCGACATGCAAGATTATCAGGGCACAATCTCAACGCTCGTTGCTAAATTTAATACATGATTAAAACATGCGGTAAGTGAGGAGCGGCAGTACGCTACAACTTGTAATTTAGCGTTGTGGCTTGTTTTATGAGAGGTTCAAGTGCCAAGGTGTTAACATCATCGGTCCGCGCAAGTGGCACGTGGCGGACGTACTGCCCGCCGCCTTTCAGTAACTTATCTGGATCACTCAGTAGCGCCCCACCATAAAAACCAAACTGTACGTGGTCATCTTTGCAGTGAACGAACATAACTGGTAACTTGGTGTTTGCCCAACATCCATTACCCCATTTAACTGTCTCTTGTAAGCTCGGTGATAGCTCTGTCACGAGCCCTCGCAACTTTTCGATTATTTGCTGGTGTACCTTAGATTGGCTTTGATAGTAGTCGTCGAACGATTCGTATCTATCCATCTTATGATTGTAGCAAATGCCGACGCCGATCACTCGTTATGTCCAAAGTACGTCTTTACCGGTTATCTGCAAAAACTTTTATAGTTTTTGTCCAAAATGTCTTCCAGTTATCGGCCTCTTTTTTGTTCGGTAGCGCCGTATGAGCGAGCACTAGCTTAGACTTTTTGTCACCGCCTTCAACCGTTGCTGAAAATTTACTTCCGTCACCAAAGTCACATCGCCAATTACTCCGCTTTGGAGTTTGTGAGCTGCGAGGTCTGAGCGGATCACTGCCGTTGAGCTCAGTATGACCATCGAACCACGCGACGACCTGTTTAAAGAGATCATCTCGTGACTTTTCAACTGTTTTTGAAACAGCAAACTCAAAGAGTCCGTTCGCAAGCTGTCCAGGCACTCGCTTACCGGTGTGTTGCTCGTAGGCGACCGTTATACCCTGCGCCCACCAACCATGATTCTCAATTGTACCATCGAGCTGTTTATATAATCTTAATGCTAAGTCTTTATGAGATATCTGCCGCGCACCATCATCATCGAGCTCTTGCACCCACTGCTTCCAATTTTTATTGGTAGCTTTTTCAATCGACTCAACATTGATAGGCTTTGTCATACCCTCAACTATAACAAATCAAAAGGCGCTCAAGTTTCAAACTTGGTGAATAGTCCGTAAGTATGCGCTCTTTACCGCCTCTAGTGGACGCACTTTGCGACTCTGGACTTAACCTCAGCTGTAATATCATCCCGATTCTCAAATGTAATGTGGATGATTTCGATGTCATTTCTGGATCTTAAATACTTCGTAAACGTATCAGTATAAGCACTCGTAAGCGTCCCGATAAACGGATTAGATTTTGCAAGGTACTCTTTAGTAACCTCTTTAAAATATTCCGAATACAGCTCCATCTGCCCGATTTCATCAATATAAATTAACGACCGAGGGTTGGGATCTCCTAGACCCGTGAGAAGGTTATCCAAACGATCCACACTAACTCCGTACTTAGACACTCTGATATCACTTTTTGAATCAATACTTGCCAATACGGCATTTTTGCCATTCGACGAAACCAGTTCAAACCCTGTTCGCTCTCCGTCTTTCGTGACTTCGTTTGTAACAAAGCCATGTTTATCTCTAACGCCTGTAATTACTTTATTAAGTAGTGTGGATTTACCCACATGCGGTTCACCAGTCAGTAGAATCTTCATATTAAAATAATGCCACAAGTGTGACATTATTAGTAGTTCTTATACTTGGCTCTCGCTAGTCCACGAGCTTCGCAACTTTTTTGAACACGGAACAGAGGTAGACAATACTATAACTTACTGTCTCTCTACGCTCGCAAGCTTGAACCCCCCTACATTTAATCCAATCTCTGATTGACATAAATGATTACGAGTCTGGATCAGAGCGTTGCACAATGTCAGATATTGTGCGATGACCCCAGCGAGTAGTTCGTGTGTCGTAAAAGAACTTTTACGACACACCCCCATCTCCCCTTTGACCTTTCTGTTTTCTGCAGCTAATGCTCACACAAAATTTTTAGTTGTAGCCGAGTTGTTGAGTTTCGGCATTGTTAAAGTCGAACTTGAATTCTGTAATCTGAGGATCTTTCATAAATTTAGAGAACGCCGAGATTTTTAATTCTTGGCTAAGCTTGTCGTTGAGCTTTGAAATGAATACTCTTTCATCAAACAATACTTTTGACTGATTAGGGTTAATGATGCTGAGATTAGATTTAATTGATTTTCCATTATTCGTGATACGAGCGTAAAACTCACTCTTATCGGGTGCGTGCACCCCGCCAACTCCGGAATTAGGGCTTACATGCATCATCTTATCAAAATCGCTTTGCTGGTGATCGATAGGCCTAGTAGGTATAAGTAAGTATTCTGGATCAAACTCAAATGAGTTACCATCGTTTGAGTCGACATTTACCTGAATGTTCTCATCGTACTTAGTACTCATAACTTCAAGGTTGAATGAATATTTATCTTGTAAGTTATTTTCAACTTCCTCTAGTTCTCTGATATGGCCGTATAGTCTGTCTAATACATCCTGTGTTGATTCAACTCCGATTGAGGCCAAGCTTATGGGTATTGCATACGAAACTTGGCTGTGTTTTTGAAATTTTGCTTTAGTACTGGCTAGAATTTCGTTTGCCTCGGTAATCAGCTCTGACACACTGTATTTGCTTAAATGCGACAGCTCAAACGAGTAGTCCGGAGTTGCATCGGGCTGAATCTTTAAATAGTCACTTCTCAAATTTTGAAATGTTGTATCCAATAAACTTCGCAGGGACTCGATGTCTCTACAAACTAAAGTTGCTTCTAAATCCTCTGCACAGTAAATCGTTAATTTTAATTTTTCAGCCGCAGTAATGTATTGGTTTGTAAAGAAAGTATATTCAGAGTAATCATCTTTAGATCTACCTTTTAAATCACTGAGGAACTTTGCTTTTGCATCTTTTCTTAAACTTACGCAAGCCAAAGAGTTTTCGCCAGACGAGTTTCTGTAAGTTACATCTTTTGCTCCATCACCACCTCCACGTGGAGCAATTGGCGTAACATCGTTACAGCCTAGACTGTTCAAAATGTCGGCACACATCCTCTCAAAGTCGTGGGAATTATCAAACTTTTCCAGTGCCTGAGTAGTGTGAGAAAGCATTAGTTCGTTCCTTTATCTAGTTCCTCGAACTTTGCGATCATTGTTGGATTCCCTCTAGTAAGTTTTTTTATGCTCAAATCTTGTGCCTTTTCATTTGCAAGGCGAAGATTGTTTTCGCTTGAAACTAGGGCAGTTTTTGTTTTCTCAAGTTGCTTGATAGTTTTATTGATACCATCGATAGCCTCACTAAATCTACGTCCAGCCAACTCGTAGTTCTTGCCAAATGCAGACTTAAAATCTTCCATATTTTCTTCGAAGTTAGTTATATCAATGCTCTGTGCCCGAACGGTCGCTAGCTCATTTTTATATAGCATTGAGTTGAGTGCAGCATTTCGAAGCACTGAAATGATTGGAATGAAGAATTGCGGGCGAATTACATACATTTTGGGATACTTATGACTCATATCTACGATCCCACCGTTGTAAAGTTCATTTTCAGATTCAAGTAGTGTCACGAGCACAGCATACTCGCAATTTTTCTTCTTACGATCAGAATCTAATTTTGCAAGAAAATCTTCATTTTTATGCTTGGTGGCCGTTTCGTCACCCTCGTTCTTCATTTCGAACATGATACTGATAATCTCCGTATCGCTTTCATCTTTTTCACGGTAGATGTAGTCACCCTTGGTACCACCAGCAGCATCATTATCTTTTTCGAAATACGCATTTTTAAACGCCGTAGCTCGTAACCGATTAAATTCATACTCACAGTGCTGCTCTAGTGTTTCTCCCACCATTTTTGTAGATAGCTTCGCTTTCATATCTTTGTAATAAGCGATCATCTCATCCTTAGATCTCAGCTCGGCTTCATACTTATCTTTCAGCGAAGACTCAAGTAGTTTAGCCTCTGTGTCTTTACTTTGTAGCTTATTGGCGAACTCATCACGTTCTTTTTCGACTTTGCCAATGGCTTCAGTCAACGCTAATTTCTTTTCGATCTCAGTAGACCCTAGCTTTGACTCTAACTTTGCAATCTCGGTATTTTTAGCAGACTTCAATTCGGACATTTCTCTTTGTAGTTTTACGAATTCTGTTCGAAGCTCACTTTTAGTCTTCTCCTGAGCAAGCTCCACGGCACTAGACTTTTCTTTTTCTGCAGCTTCTAGTCGGTCACGAAGCGTCTGCTCAAACTCACGATCACGAACCTGCTTCAAAATATCAGCATAGCCAGCTTCGTCGATTTTAAACGCCTTTTTGCAGTGGGGACAAATTATTTCATTCATCGACATTCTCAGACGCTCTAATCTGAGCTCTTACTTTTAAAACTTCTTGATTTAAATCTTTTATGTATTCCTGGAAAACTTCTACTAGCAGGCGTTTATCCATGGATTCATCAACTTCTAAGCTTTTCAATGAAACGTCGTCCGTAAGTGAAAGCTTTACAATCTTATTGAACACGGACTTTAGTGATACACTATCTGTTGCGTCATTAATATTTACCCTGACTACAGTATCCCCACTAAATGTAAATTCTAGATAATCTGTATCATTTTCTGTCAATATCTTTGTGCTTACTTCAATCATGTAGGTGTACCTCCTGCTTCATATATTTCTCCTCTTTCAGTAAATGCTTCTTCTCCGCCCTCAAGAACCTCCATACTAATTACTTTCCAGTCTAGCTCTTCACCGTCACTTCTCACCAACTTGTTTGTGAACGGGTTTCCAAGATAGGTTTTATAACCCTCTTTACTATGTTGTCTAAATATAGTGTTGTAAGGTAGTGTTCTCACAGCGATATTCGCATTATGAGTTGCTATCAAGACGGTCTTTCCCGATTTACCCAGTGCTGTTATTCGAGGTCTGATTTCTTTGTCAATGTACGCCCCTCCAAGACTAAGCTCAGGTTCATCGAGCAGATAGGCATCCTTGTCTTCGCTTAAATCTCTCTGGATCATTACGATAGCTCGTTCACCGTTTGATGGGTCATAAGGGTCATAGTCGTTATCTACAATATACTTCTTGACACCAACAAAGCTACTAGTTGTATCGACGCACCCTTCGTCATAGAATTTTCTATACTCGTCTAAACAGATTTCCGGTTCATCAGAAAATGCATACTTACGAACACGTCTTATGCTAGCCAGTGCATCCTTGATGGTAGAAATATTTGGCGATCCAGTATACTCATCATACCTTGAAGCCGCATCATACATCTTCCAGCTGCTTTCAATAAACAATTCTCCCTTGTCGCCAATACTTCCAAAGAAAACACGTTCTTTGTGTTGTTTTGCTGATAGGTTCGCCAGTATTTTATCAGTCGCACGATGAAGTGCTAATCGATTTTTTGCGTATTCATAAAATCCCGATGAGGCTGGCTTTGAAACAATACCCGTGTTAGACGAAACAATCGCACCTATGCGTCTAGTGGTAAAGATCATCAGTTGATTGCTGTATTTCTCGACCACTTCTTTAACCCTTTTTTTACCAATCGCTTTCCTCAGGCCTTCGAGACGATTTGAAATTTCCTCTTGTTCAGATGAATCAATGTACTCGCCTTCAATCGAATCGATATCATCGATTGCGTGAGCTGCGTAATCCAAGTCTTCACCGACAGTATCAAGTATATCGTTATCATAAGGTAGAACTTGCTGATCTGTTATTTTAATCCTGTCTTTGTTTCCAGCCTTCTCCTTTGTATCAGCATGTCTTCGGTACGTCTGAAGAAGTTCTATGTCCGTATCACCCCATTCTGCAATAAGTTCAAATTCATCAGCACAATCGTCATAGCCTAACTTTTCAGCTGAACGCAACATAGATGAAGAATCAAGAAGCGATTTAATACGTTCATCTTTTTGACTGCTGACATAGTTTGCGACAGATAGGCCATCAGCTTCCATCTTCTTTCTAACGCTTTCGATGATTTGACTCTTGCCCGTACCCTTGTCACCGAAGATAACGTTAACTTCTCTATATAGCGGTATGCTAACTTTGACTGATTCGTCCTCTTTGCTTGGTTGACCTTGGTAGATTTTGTAGAGACTCTTGTCAAGAAGAGTTTTTATAACGACGGGGTCTCTGTCCAAAAACATGCAAAATTGCTCAAACGTATCGACGGGAATTCGAAGCTCAGAAAGATCGCTATTCTGATATTTCGACCAGTCTTGCACGTCACTACCTGTAATAGTTCTAAATCCATGACTTGAAAGTACTGCAGTGGATGTACTATTCGAATCCTCCAAGATAACTCTATCCCTGTTCGGTACTTTTTTATGAAGATCTGCAAGTTTTTGCATTGAGATGGCAGGGCTCTTATTGCCGAAATGAGGCAAGAAAAGTACATCCAGTTCAGAAAACGAATCGAGAACTTCATTGAGAGTGACATCAAACTCACCCGACTTTCCACTTGTAACTCTCAACACCGCGGACTCAAATGCATCTAAATCGCTAGGACTACCCACGACAATCATGTGGTATTTTTCGTCGTCATGAACAACATTAAATTCAATGCCAGGCCAAAGATTGCATGCGTCTCCCGCCTCACTTTGAAACTCTTCAAACTCATGCCTGTCAAATATGTCATGGTTAGTAATTGCTACAATTTTTACATTTGCTACCGCTGTTTTCTCGCAAAAAAGTTCCTTCGTTGCATTTCTTGACGCAATTTCTCCACGACGTATGGCCTGAGTATGGCAATGCAGGTCAATCTTCATATGGAAGCCATTTCTTGAGAGAATTCGCCTTTTATCGATAGGTTTTGCAGATAGAAGGAGGCAAGAAAAAGCGTAGGCAGTGCAAGTTCGTCTTCTAGTAAATCTTTCTTGGTTCCCAAGGTTTCATCTTTCTCTTAAATACTACTTAGATTATAACCCCGTTGAGTAGTTTTAACCACGCTTGGCTAGGTAGAGTTCATGGGTTTAGTCTTATCAGCTAATCGATCATTTCTGGCTTGTTCAAGTGCGTACTTTGCCAAGTTAGTTAGCGATAGGATCATATTCTCAAGTTCATCGTCAGACATCTTATCAGATATCTCTTTACCTAGTATTTTTCGAGCCTCCCTTAAATAGATGATCATTCTCTAGACTTTCGAATTGCCGAGCCAACCTCAAAGATTGTGGTTCTTTCAAAACTTGAAAGTGACTTGTAGAGTGTATACCTAGGATTTGTATCATTATCGCTCGGAGTGTAACCAAACGCAGCTTGAGAGAAACGACTCTCGATTATCTTACCCGCTTTGTTTGGGGCAGCTGAAAATCTAACTTGAGCGTACTCTTTGGCTTTAAGCCCCAACGCAGCAGATGCTCCTCTATTCTCGACACCGGTATTAGTTACCTGAGTTTTTACTAAGTTAATAACTCGTTGAATAGTGGATTCTTGCACTCCTGCTCTAGATAAGCTGATGATTGCAATGCTGGTGATAAATCGAAGTTTCTCTGTCAAGAAATGGATGGGCTTAACTTCCTTGCCGCCTGCCTGGGCGATTGTTATAAAGGAATCAAATCCTTGGTATTTTAAGTTACTGTCATCCAGCCATATTTTCAAAATAGCATCCGAGACATTTTCTGTTAGCAGTTCTTCGTTTATTGGCTTCGTCTTGAGAAATCCGAACATTTAAACCTCCTTTTATGAGAGGTGTAATTAAAAAAGGACACCCACTCTAGGTGTCTAAGCCAGCAGAAGAGATTGTGTCCCAACTGTTTTTCGAGTGAGTGCCCATTTTTAGACACAATCACTCGAGCCGCAATAATTTACGAATCGCTTCAACTGACTTAGACTCTTATATTCTATCAAGAACGGTATACTTATGACATGGGTGAAAACAACCAAACCGATAATCCGCTAAACGAGACTAGCGATGACCGCATTGAGCGAGAACTTAGAAATAATTTCAATGTATTGATGAATATTGATAAAAGACTAGAAGAAATTGCTAATAATGTGGAAGCAAATACTGTTAATATTGAAATTCTTGAAGAAGCTATTTCTACCATTGCTGACATCCCGACTCGCCCCTTTAAGATTCGTTATGATCACAGAGAAAATAAGCTTTGGGTCAATGACAGATTTTTTATAAAGTTCGGGGGCAAAGAAGCAGATGTGTTAGGGCTAATGTTTTATCAAAAAACGGGTCTTCCAAAAAAGATCAAATTTCAATGTAGCGAAGTAGCCGACAAGCTCAGTGATCATGCTAGTGAAAATATGCTTACTACTAAAGCAATCTCTCAGACAGCTAAAAGGATTGAATCAAAACTGAATAACCGTCTAAACACCAAAAATATCCTTGTAGTTAAAACCAAAGAATTTTTCTTTTCAATAAATTAACAGTTTAGAAGATCTCGAGATTTCTCAAGACTTCTTTTTTGCTTTACTGCTAATTATGCAGAACAAGATGGATGCAAAAAAGCTCAAACAATTAATCGCATACTTCGAGGTTCTTGCTGATATTGAAAGGAGTCTTGAAAAAGATGACACCCTATAAAGAAGTGCCTAAGGGGTTGAAACCCTTGCAGAGGAAGTTTTTTCTTCTACTGGGTCAGGAGAAGCCAAAACCAATTCCACCAAAGTTAGTGCTGATTTTTGGCTATCCATTATCAGCAATCATTTCGCAATTACTATTTTGGAAAGGAATGGAGATAAGAAAAGACGGCTACATATATAAAACCGAAAAAGATTTTATTAGTGAGCTAGGATTGTCTTCAGCTCAACAAAAACTCGCTATTAAGAAGGGTAAAAAGTTCGGTTTCCTAGAAGTTGTGAGGAAAGGTATCCCTGCAAAAAGACACTACAAACTCGACTTTGATCTGCTTGTGGAAAAAACCATTAGTGAGGCTGAGCGGAAGAATGTCGTGCTTACAAAAAGCTACTTTGAGTTAGGTCAAAATCACTACCGTAGTAGCGGCGGTATTAACCCAACTATTACATATAACACTCCAGAAAACACAACAAGAAAACACAGTACCGAATCAACAACTGACATATTCGCTAGAAGGTATGAAAAGTAGTAAAATGAAAGGGCTTTTCCAGTTTGATCCAATTACAGAGATTTTTTATTTCTGCTCTTGATGGGCGGTTGTGTTCAGAAAGACTCTCTGTAAGGATTGTTGGACTGGAAAAGCCACAACCGTCCATTTTTAGTACAAAGGAGCAGAAATGAAAGCATATCTACTAGCAAGAGTATCAACCGATGATCAAAAGGATGCTTTGCCAGCACAGAGCTATAGACTAACTGAATACGCAAAGAAGAGGGGTTATGATTATCAGCTCTCAGAGCTAAGAGAGAGTGCCTATAAGGGTAATCGTAGTACCTTCATTACAGTCTTGGAGAAAATAAGAGCTAATAACGAGTTGGTAATTGTAGTCTTTGACAAGATTGATCGCTATACCCGAGACTCAAGCTCTAACGAAGTTCGAATACTTCAGACGCTCTACCAAACTGGTAAAATTGAAATACACTTCCCGTCTGACAACCTGTTTATCCATAAAGACTCACCTGCTACTGACCTTTTAAGGCTAGGTATGGGTATCGTGGTGGCAAAGTACTACTCTGATGCAATCAGTGATAATGTGAAGCGAAGATTCGAGCAAAAATGGCGTGACGGCGAATGGACGGGTATGGCACCGATGGGCTACAAGAACACTGTTAAAGAAAATGGCAAGAAGTGGGTTGAGATAGATGCTTATAAAGCTGAGGCAGTCCGAGAAGCATTCAAGTGGTACGCAAGCGGTACTTCGTCACTGCGTGAGATTGGCAAGAAGTGGAAGACAGAGTTTGGTATAAATGCAAACTCGAGCAAAATTGATCAGGTATTAAAGAATCCGTTTTATTACGGAGAGATGAGAGTAAAGGGTCAATTATATCCACACAAATACGACACAGTAATATCGCATGAGATGTATAAAGATGCCGAGAGTGTACGCAACGGATATAAAGTTAAGAAGCACCTTTGGGGCGGGCTGCCGTATGCATATAGGGGGCTAATAAGCTGTGCGGAATGTGGGTGTAGAATCACCTTCGAAAAAAAGAAAAAGAAGTACATTTATGGACACTGCACCCAATACAAAGGCAAGCACAATGCGACATATATCTCCGAGGCTAAACTCACGAATCAGCTCATTGAAATGTTCAAGTTGGTACAGATTCCTCATAATGATTACGGTGAGGTTAGCGAGGCTCTCCGTGCCTCTCACGAAGATAAAAAGCGTATGCGTGATACTAACTTAGCAAACATAGATGCTGAGATTGAAAGATACCAATCACGCATGGAGCGGGTCTATGAAGATTACCTAGATGAGAAGATCCCTGAGGATCTATACAAGCGAAAGTTTGAGGAGTTCCGCGAGTCCCAAAAATCAGCTCAGAACAAGCGTATAAATCTCGAACAAATAGAAGATGATTACCACCTAACTGTTAGTCATCTGTTAAAGCTTTCCAAGAACGCAGTGAAACTGTTCGAGGCTGGTGATCACGAGCAAAAACGGTCATTGATCAGTATTGTACTTTCGAACTTAGAGCTAGATGGAAATTTACTGAGGTACAAATACAAAAAGCCATTCGATACGATGGCTTTTTGCTCTAAAAATGCAAATTGGCTCCGGCGACTGGATTCGAACCAGTGGCCCATTGATTAACAGTCAATTGCTCTACCGCTGAGCTACGCCGGAATATATTGTTTTTATGAACGCGCTATCTATAATTTTTCAGTATTGAAAGCAGGTACAAAAGCTATTTTACCCTGTTTGACCGCCTCTGTAAATCCCCTAGGACTCGATTATTTTGATTCGCGCCTTAAACGCCACTGCTGCACCGTCAAAGCCAAGCACCGATAAAGCCGCCACAAGCATGTATAGATGATCGACATCTTTTTGAGTAATCTTTTTGAGTGACTCAGTTTCAACAAACTTTGCCTCAATTGCATCCATTAACCACTTCTCGTTGCTTGCCGTTACTTTCACTTGTGGCCCTGAAGTCGGTTTGGTATCACCAGGTTTAATGACCTCAAGCGACCGCGCACTCTTATCACGCTTAGAGAGGTGACCACGTGCAATCAAGTTATTAATATGGACGGCCACCGTTGCTACTGACGTGTAATCACAACCTCGCATAATCTCACGATAACTTGGACCGTAGCCGTGCTCGGCGATAAACTTCTCAATGTAACTAAGTAACTCTTGTTGTTTTTTAGTCGGTCGTACGCTCATTATGACGCTCTCCTTTTTACTGCACGTCGCCCCTTCTTCTTGGACGGCGTCTGTGCAAACACCCAATACTTATACCAGATAAAGTTCCAGACGGTGAAGAATCCCGCACTAACAAACTGTCCGATATATGGCGTAATACCTGCATCTTTAAGAGTCGCGACAATCAGATAATCGATAGCAAAGTTTACGATAGTAATCGCAACATACCTACTAGTCCGTCTGCGGTCGTAATCGATACGGGATTTTCGTTTTTTAAAGACCCACTGATCCTCAAGAATATAATTTACTATTAAGCCGATGACATTGGCAGTTTGCTTTGCAACAAACAACGGTAATCCAAAAATTCCATCAAGAATCGCAAACGATATGTAGCCACTCCAAAAGAAGGCGCCACCAGCCACAAGATATTCCACAATCTGTTTTTGTATGCTTTTTGTTCTTTTAGCCATATAGAGATAGTATACCTGTTTATGTATGGTTGTTTAAGTGCTTTGCGCTTAAATCTTATTTAAATAAGATTTAAATCTGATTTTGGGCCTGCGACTCTTCAGACTGTTGCTTTCTAGCCAGAAGGACGAGACCCAACACGCCCCACCAAACATAGGCGAGCGTGTCGTCGGCCCAGACATGTAGTAACAGGTTCGCTATACTTAAACCAACTAACGACGCCAACATGACTCGGCTCAACATACCCAACCTCTGTCTATACAACCTCACCGCAACCACACCAACGATAGCTGCAAACAATCCAAGACCGATCACGCCAACTTCTTGCCCAACCTGCAGATAATAGTTCTCGGCTAATTTAGCCCCATCAGGATCGTAAAACGAGGCAGGTCCGGCACAGCCCGGCGCACAACCAGTCACCGGTCGGTCAACTATATCAGCGATACCGCCTCGTAGAGCCTCAAGATGATCAGAGTTTGAGGTCTGCTCGGGACCAATCTCGGGATTATCGTGCAGTATTACGTTCTGAACAAAGCTATTATTACGATTAACAGACACTCCGAGACCAAACACCAAGACGCCGACGACACCAAGACACACAAGCCATAGCTGGAGCCTCCTTGAGACACTCAACAGCACATACACCCCCACAGCGACTGCAAAGCCGAGCCAGGCTGATCGTGAATGTGATCCATACAAGAGCATGAGCAAACCAAACCCTGCAACTACACTAAGTACCAGCTGTTGCGGTTGACGCTTTACCCGCTGCCAACGCTCACCAACAATGGCCACTAATAAAGTCCCCGGTAAAATCAAGTAAGCCCCCAGGGGGTTTGGACCTCTCAATGTACTCATATATCTCAGCTGGTCGAGTTGCTGATCGATTGTGTTGAATGGTGCGATTGTCTCACCCGCTTTATAGCCAAACGAGGCTAAAAAATCATACGGTAAAACAAACATCTGTAACAGACCAAATATAACCACGCCCGCCACCGGCACGAGAACCACTGCTATAATCTGCTTCGCGTCGAGCCGTAGATAGTAAGCCACAACCTGCGAAACTATAAAAAATATCATAAGCCGCAAGTTGATTGCCAGACCAAACACCAAAGCTGTAGTTTGGTTGCCAATAACCAGCGCTATTAATATATGGAGCACACCGTAAGCAACGATTAGCTTTGTAAGCCACGACTGCCATAGGATATGAGCAAGT
>Ga0115567_10002597_pt1 | contig 17893 bp, 13 predicted proteins | sample COGITO_mtgs_1204_2_FD_88679 | JGI IMG/M metagenome (GOLD analysis project Ga0115567, IMG submission 88679) | Pelagic marine microbial communities from North Sea - COGITO_mtgs_120412 | ecosystem: Environmental > Aquatic > Marine > Epipelagic | place: Germany:Helgoland, sampling site Kabeltonne... | reverse complement strand
CAGGAACCATGACATTGAGGATGTACTGCATTTCGCTGGTTCCACCTCGGTGCCGGATTCCGTCTTGGATCCGATCCAGTACTACCGCAACAATACGATGAATTCGCTGAACCTGCTGGCCGCGATGTTGGAGGCCCGCTGCACGCGGATCGTTTTTTCGTCTACCGCGGCGGTCTACCAACCGGACAGCAAGACCGTCGTTGCCGAAACCGATCCCGTTTCGCCCGCCTCGCCCTACGGTGCGTCCAAGCTGATGACGGAGCGCATCCTGTCAGACCTCATAGATACGGGTGGGCTTCGGGCCGGCGTGCTGCGGTATTTCAACGTGGCAGGGGCCGACCCGGCAGGACGAGCCGGACAATCCACCCCGAATGCGGCACATCTGATCAAGGTGGCCTGCGAAGCCGCGCTTGGCCGGCGCGAAAAGGTAAAGATATTCGGGACCGACTGGCGCACCCGCGATGGTACCGGCGTGCGCGACTATATCCATGTCAGCGATCTGGTCGCCGCGCACATGCTGGTACTGCGCCACCTGCGCGAAGGCGGCACGCCGCTGACGTTGAACTGCGGCTATGGGCGCGGTTTTTCCGTCCGCGAGGTATTGAATGCGGTAGAACGCCAGAGCGGCACGAAAATCAATGTCATCGAAACCGGTCGCAGGCCGGGGGACATAGGTGAGTTGATCGCGCAGAGCGACCTGTTGCGCGAGCAACTGGACTGGCAACCGAAATACGAGGATATCGACACGATTGTGAAACACGCCTTGGCTTGGGAAAGGCGATCCTGAGCGTGGGACCGGTCAGATTCCTTTGCGGTCTGCAGGACGGATGCCATGACTGACAACGCCGGCACTGCGCCGCGTGCAGGATTTTTCGGCTTCCTGCTCAGGCAGCGGCGGCGGTTGCCAGGCCGGTTGCTGAAACTCGGCGTGCCGCCACGGATCTTGGGGTGGCGGGCGATTAACCACATCGACCTTGGCGCTTGCGTAGCCAAAACCGGTGAACTTACTGATCTGAAAGAACTTGCTCCCAAGCGAACCTTTCTAGCGGCGTTGCCCAAGAATATTGCAGACCGCGACACACTCGATCCTGATCCCGGCTGGTGGGGATACGCGATGCGCAACGTCCCGGCCCGCACCAGCGCTGCGACTTGCCTCGCGACGATGCGTGATGCGTCTGTCTTGGCCTTTCCCGACGGCCCTAAGGGGGAATTTACGCCAGCGATCCTGGACCAGCGGGATCGGTCTGTTTCGCTTCCACAGGTCCGCTTTCGGGCCGGTCACGGCGAGATGCTCCGCAGGGGTCCACCCGTGTCCCGGATGAAAGAAGGGGTCTGGTTCCTCGAACGGGTCTATGACAACCATTCGCATTGGCTGACGGCCCATTTGCCAAAACTGCTTTTGCTGCGTGACCACGGCTTGCTGGACCGGACGATCATGCCTGCCGCACGGACTGCCACGATGGAGGCATCACTTGGGATGCTTGGTATTGATCCGGCCAAGATGCCGCAATACGAGGTTGGCACGGTCCTAAAGGTTGCGCGGTTAACGGTGCCAGTGACGGACCGTTTCGATCCCCGGCTGCTGAAGCCTGTGCGCGCGGCCTTTGCGGCGGACGGGCCGGCGGCCCCGACTGCGCGTGTGTTCATCAGCCGCGCGCGCGCCGCTGGCCGCAAGATCACCAACGAAGACACGCTCTGGCCGGCGCTGAAAGAGCGCGGTTTCGAGCGCGTGTTCATGGAAGACCTCGACTTCGTCGCGCAGCTTCGACTGATGCAGCGCACAGCGGTGATGGTTGCCCCGCACGGCGCGGGGCTGACCAACATGATGTTTTGCCCCGAAGGTGCAGATATCGTGGAACTTGCCGATCCCGGCTACCCGAACCCGAATTTCTATGCGCTCTCGGCCGCGATGGGGCATCGTTTCTGGCTGCTGCCGGCGCAGGCGTCGGGGCAGGGTCATGCGCTGCACAAGAATCTGACGGTTGATATTGCGGCGCTGATGGACGTGCTGTCACGGATCGAGAAATTGCGGGGTGCTGCATGAAGGTATCGGTGGTCATGCCCTGCTACAACGCCGCCGAATGGATCGACGTCGCGCTGCGATCCCTGGTGAACCAGACCGTGCCACCGGCCGAGATCATCGTGGTCGACGACGGGTCCACCGATGACAGCGCCGCGATTGCGACCGCGTTCGGCCCTCCGGTCCGGGTGCTGCGCGTCGAGAATGGCGGGGCGTCCGCCGCGCGCGGCAAGGGGGCCGCGCAGGCGACAGGCGATGCGCTGTTGTTCATGGACGCCGACGATTTGATCGCGCCCCATACGCTGGCCGCACAAACCGCCTGCCTGCGCAGCCATCCAGGCACGATCGCGCTGGCCCCGTGGCGGCGCTATGTCCATCTGCCGGATGTTGGCTGGCTGGCCCGACCGGCGAGCTGCCCGCCGCGACAGCGTGGGCAGAACGATCTGCAAGCGTGGTTATCGGGGTGGTATCACCCGCCTTGCGCCGTCCTGTGGTCGCGAGAAGCGTTCCAGTGGTCTGGCGGATGGGACAGCGATGTGTCGGTCAACGACGATGGTGACGTGATGATGCGGGGGCTGGTGCGGGGTAACCGGCTGGTGCTGTGTGATCGGGGCACCGCCTTTTATCGTCGCTTGCCGGGTGACGCGGTGTCCCTGAGTGGTCGGCGTGAAACGCGCGACGGCGTGCAATCGCGCCTGCGGGTGCTGGAGCGGGTCGCATCAATGCTGAAGGATGATGGCCGCGCGGACGCATATGGCGGCGCATTGCGAGGGGCGTTCAAGACAGTACGCGACACGTGTCCCGTGGCATTTACCGATCTGCGCCAGCGCGCCGATGCTGCGCTCGCTGATCACCCGCCAGAGAAACGCAGTGCACGCGGGGCTGCGGCGCTTGATCGCTGTGACGCGCCCTGTGATCCGCCAAAGACGTCCGGTTGGGTGCCACCCGCGCAGAACAGGTCGCCCGCGGTTTCGGTCATCATCCCCACTTACAACAGGGCCAAGCCCGCGCGCCGCGCGATTGACAGCGTACTGGCGCAGGACTTTGCCGATCTTGAGCTGATCGTGGTCGACGATGCGTCCACCGACGATACCGTCGATGCGATTCGCCAGATTGACGATCCGCGCATCCGTCTGGTCGAACAGCCGGTGAACCGGGGCGTCGCCGCGGCGCGCAATCGCGGGATCGACGCCGCACGTGCGCCGCTGATCGCGTTGCTGGATTCCGATGATATCTGGCTGCCGGACAAACTGTCGGCACAGGTCGCCGCGATGGCGGCGGCCCCTGCGCGAGTCGGGATGATTTACGGGGGCGTCGAGAACCGGACGTCGGCTGGCACGCAAACATGGACCCCGGCCTCCCGCGGCGACGTGTTCGCACAGCTGTTGGCGGTCAACGTTCTGCATGGGGCGCCCAGCACTGCGCTGATCCGACGCGAGGTTTTCGACATGATCGGCACCTTCGACACGACCCTGCCCGCGATCGAGGATTACGAATTCTGGGTAAGGATGGCGCGCTTTTGGGAGGTCGATCTCATTGCGCAACCCGTCGCCGCCTATTTCGATGAAGAAGAAACAGATAGCGCGGGCCTGCGCCGGTCGCGGAACATACGCGCGAACAACGATGCGCGTGCCACGTTCCGGATGCGTTACCGCGACGATATGGAGCGTTTCGGCATAATTGGCGATTTCCTGATCGACGCCGCAAAGAGGCGGGCGCGCGAAGGCCCGGGCGGGCGCCTGCGCGCTGCACGCAGCATCCTGGGCGAGCTGCGCAAAACACCGCGTGCGCTACTTCTTTACGGCTGGCTGCCGCTTATCCTGCTGCCACCGGGGCCGCGCGACCGATGTATCAACGGATTGCGCAGACTTCGTGGTCGTCGTTAGCCCGCGTACCCGGTCGCTTCGTGCAGGGCGCGGAACGATTTGCTGGTTTTAACCAGCTTGTCGTAGACATCAGTGCCCTCGACCTTTCCGTTCTCAAGCAAGATGATCAGGTCACAGTTGCGCACCGTGCTGAGCCGATGTGCGATCATGATAATCGTCTTCTTGCCGCTCAGACCCGCGATGGCCTCCATCACGGCCTTCTCTGTCACGTTGTCCAGCGCGCTTGTCGCTTCGTCAAAGACGAGCACATCCGGGTTCACGTAAAGCGCCCGTGCGATCCCGATGCGCTGGCGCTGTCCACCCGACAGGCGCGTGCCGCGTTCGCCTACTCTGGTCTCGTAGGCGTCGGGCAGGTTGGCAATGACAAAATCATGCAGTTCCGCCGCCTTCGCTGCCCGCTCTACCGCGTCCATGTCGATATCCTCAGGTCGCTCACCGAAAGCTATGTTGGCGGCGACGGTATCGTCGGTCAGATAGATGTCCTGCGGGACATAGCCCACGGATTTCTGCCAAGCGCGCACGTTGCTGTCATCGATTACCTGACCATCGACCTTCATCACCCCGCTCTGTGGCGTGAGCAATCCGAGGATCATGTCGATGGCAGTGGTCTTGCCCGCGCCGGTGGCACCGACGATCCCGACTGTGGTTCTGGCGTCGATCTTCAGCGACATATTGACCAATGCCGGCTTCTCCGATTCCGGAAAGACAAAGGTCACATCGTCAAGCACCAACGCCTCCTTCAGCTTGATCGGTGCGAGGTTGCTGCCCTGATCCACCTGGATGGGCGCAGGGCTGGTGAGTTCCAGATAAAGCTGATCCAGTGCAGGACCGCCGAAGCGGATCGCGGACAGCGCGCCAAAGAATTTCTGGATCGTCGGGAACATCCGCGCTGCGGCGAAGGCATAAACGCCAAGCAGCGGAACGATTTCAGACACATCACCTTCACGCGTGCTCAAAAGCCAGAGCAGGAACAACATCATGCCACCGAATGCGATGACCTCCAGCAGATGCCGGGGCAATTCGCTGATGACGGCCAGATGCGCCTGATTGCGGGCAAGCATCCCCGCCGGTTCCGCGAAGCGGTCGATATAGCTGCGCTCAAGGTTCAGAAGCTTGACGTTCTTGATGCCACCCATTGCCTCTTGCATGACCTGAAACTTGGCGCGGTTGGACTCGATCCGCTGGCGGCCCATCCTGTCGAGGCTTGGCCGGACCAGGATGTAGATCAGCCCGTAGCTGCCGCCGAACAGGACCGCGGCACCAATAGCGGCACGCGGCTCCAGCATCAGCAGAAAACAGACAAGGAACACAATCAGAACGGTATGCGCGATCAGTTGAAGCCCTGCGCGGAAGGGGCCGTTTACCACCTGGCTCACTTCCGAAAGGATCGTCTTGCCCAGATCCGAACTGTTGCGGGTCAGAAACCAGACGTAGGGCTGACTGAGGTAGCGTTGCATCAACCCGGTCGCAAGGCTGAGGGTGCGCTGGCGTGTAAAGTAGGTCAGCGCATAGAAGGTAGTTGCGCGAAAGATGGTTGTGAACAGGACGACAAGAAATACGCCACCCGCCAGCATTGCGAGGAAATTTTGGACGGTTTGGGCACCGGAAAAAGCGTAGAGGCCGCTTAGGTACTTGTTCGTCTCGACCACTTCGGGGTTTGCGACCACAGCAAGAAACGGCATGATCGACGCCACTCCCGCGACGTCGACAATCCCCATCACGATAGTCAACAGGACAAGCCAATAGAACTGCCGCCGCTCTTTGGGTTCCAAGATGCCCAAAATTTTTCTGAAAACGTCGGTTAGGTTCATGACTGGACTTTAGACCTTATGCATTCGGACGTGTCAAAGAAGAGCATTGTTACTCTCCCAGCTGAAATCGGCATCTTGCCACCTTGTCAATGCGTGGCGAAGCAGCAGCCGTTTCGGCAGCGCCGTACGTGCTGCCCGGACTTGCTGTTGCCGCAGCCCTTTTAGGAATTGTGTACGAGCATGTTCTAATACGTCTTCGCGTTCGCGCCCCCGCGCCGCGCGCAGGATCCGTTCAGCCCCCGCCAAGGCGCGGCGCAGGCGGCGCAGGTTCAGCGGTTCCACCCCTTGATAGAGTGCGACGACTGCCGCCACATCATGTTTGGGCGGCAGGCCGCCGAGATATGCTGCCTGCATTCGCGCAGGCACGCCGAGGCTGAGCGCCCGACCCTCTGGTCCTCGCTTGCGCACCAGTGACGTATCGTGAATCCGGTAATCGACCAGCAGATCGGGCAGGTTGTCCAGCCGCGCGCCGGCCGCGATCAGCCGCGCCCACAGGTCGCTGTCCTGCGCCGTCCAATAGGTGGTGTCATAGCCACCGACGTCGCGCAAGGCATCCGCGCGGATCATCGCCCCCGGATGCAAGAGAGAGCTTTGGAACAGGGTGGTAAAGGCGATCTTTTCGGAACCGGTCAGCGGTGGGCGGTCCCCCAGCGAGTTGCCGTGCGCATCTATACGTCGAAACCCGCAGGAAAGTGCGGCAAGGTCAGGCACCGCCTGCATTCGCGCGTATTGCAAGGCAAGGCGATCGGAGTGGTAGAGATCATCCACATCCGCCCGCGCGATCAGGGGCGCGCGACAATGGTCAAACCCGACGTTCAGCGCATGGGCCAGACCGTCCGACGCTTGTGGTGATTGCGTAATGATCCGCACCCGGCCGTCACGTTGCGCCCAGTCGGCTAATATACCCGGCGTGGCATCTTCGCTGCCGTCGTCCACAATGATGAATTCGATGGGGTCAAAGCGCTGGTTCGCAAGGCTTTGCAGCGTTGACGGCAGGAAGCCCGCCCCGTTACGCACGGACATCAGGACGCTGATTTCAGGGGTCGCCATCTATTGTTTGCTCAAGACATGGACCTGCCGCCCGCCATCCTGCAACGACGTTACGACGATGTGCTGGCCGTCTGGGCTGGGGCAGGGGTGCAGATCGCAGCGGAACGGCCCCTTGGCCGGCGTGTGGCCGCTGAACTGCGCAATGGGTTCCGCCCGCGCGTCGGCACGGTGCAGCATCATGACATCTATGATTTCCCGGTAGGGTGTGTCGAAGACAAAGCTATCGGCGTCATCGGGCATTTGCCGGATATGGACATTCGCGTCCAGAATATCGGGCGCAAAGATATCCTCTTGCGCGCCCGGTCCGGCATCGTGGAACAGCCGGACGGCGCCCCGTTGCCAGCAATAGAGGCGCGTATCATCCATCCAGATCACGTGTGACGTCGCGGGTGCCAGCAGCCGCAGGTCGCCGCCATCGGTGCCGCAGGTCAGGCTGTAGCCCATGCTTTCATTCCACGGGCCCCCCGGCACTCGAAACCGCAATTTGACAGTAAAGCGACTGCCGTCGGGCGAGATTTTCACGTGGTTGAACCAGTAGGTGTAACCTCGGCGCAGATGTCCCAGCCGCTTGCGCAGCCCGATCCGGCGCATCAGGAATCGCACGGCATTCTTCAGCGTCAGGATCAGTTTGGCCTCACCGGTTTCGACGTCCATCCACCAGACACCATCGTCGCCGGGCTTGCGCGCCAGTGGACCCGAGGTGCCACCGGAATAGCCGTAGCCGGGGCGCAGCGTATCAAGCCGCGCCAGATCGACCGACAACCCGCTTCGTCCATCGGGGCCAAGGGCGTAAATCGGGCGGGGCAGGGTGTGCAGTGTTCCGGTGGCGGGGTTGTGTACCCGCGCAACAAGCTGACCGCCCTCGCGGTCGTTCCAGATCGCGCGCGGCGGCTTACCGTCCGCCGCTGGTATCCATTGGGCCATCGGCCCTTGCTGCACGCTCCAGGCGCGGCTTTCTCCCAATGGTATCCAAGGGGCATTGGGGTCCTTGACGTCGATCATTCCGATTTCAATCCGATCCTCGGGCGTTGGATGCCTTCCCGCGACATCCGTGCGATAAAGAATCAAGTGTCGACTGTCCGCGTCGAAAACGGGAATGTCATAGTAACTGTGACTGTGAAAACGGCCCTTGTCGGTGCCGTGGGTAAGCTGCCGTTTGGTCCATATTGTCATGAGGTGGCTTTCCTCAAGCGCTGTCTGATTCTGCCCGCCTTGCTACGCAGCTGCGATCCCCGCCGCAACGCCGCAATGCGCATCCGCCATGGTAATATTGATCGTCTTGTTGAATTGCTGTGACTCAAATCAGACAGGTCGAACCCGTCATGTTCATCGAAATACTCTAGCAGCTTCGCGCCGTAGGCCTTACCCGCCGGGCTGACCGCCGGGTTGGCGAGCCGCCGGTGAAGTCCAGCGACCAATGTGTCGGTCCATTTGAAATGGTGGACGCGAAAGGGGTGCGAAAAGCGGAATTCTGGTCGGGTGATCGCGGGAAATTCGGCGAGCGGGCGATGCAGGGCGTAGCGGACCTCTCGACTATCCGCCTGTGGATGATGGCCCCCACGGCTGGGCTTCACCTCAGCGCGGTGGAGCATCAGCTTGACCGTACCATATCGATCGTGTCCACCACTTAGCCCTGCGATGTGGATCATCGCCTCGGCGCAGACGGGAAATTGTTCCGCCAGTGGCGGTGCCGTGCGCACCGTTGCCAAAGCTCCATCCACGGCGATCCGATCAATGAACGGCCCCTGAACCGCGGTTATGCGGCGTTCGCCGCACCAATCAAGCACCTCGTTCAACGGTGCGGGGTATTCATGGAATTCGTCCACATCTGCGTTGACGATCCAGTCGCCGGCTTGTGCCACGTGCGTCTGAACGGCGCGGCGGCGCTCCCACATTGCGGCACTTGAATAGGGTTCGGTCCATATCTCGGCTGGTGTATGGCCAAACTCTGCCAGTATCGCACGCGCCTTTCCAACACCGACATGATCCTCGCTCGATGCGTTCAGGATAACGTGCACCGCACCCGGGGCGATGCCCAAGTCGCGATAATGGACAAGGAAGTGCGGCAGCAAGGGCAGATCGTCTTCCACCCCGAGACACGATATCAGCAACGGCCCCCCGAAAGATCGTGTCATGCTGGTTCTCCCGGTTCTGCCAAAGACAGGAAATCGAACTCCGCAATGGCTTCGCGCACGCGATCGATTTGCCCTGGCGACCATGCGACGCTGTGACGGCTGCGATTGCCGCCTTCCCGCACGATGGATGCGGCATCCGCGACGAAACCATCCCTGTCTTCCAGTTCCAGAAAGCTGAGTATGGGCCGCAGACCCGCCTCAGGCTCCTGTGTGAAGCGTTCGTACCCGATGGCCAGCCAATTTTCCGGCGCGACCTGCTCTTGAAGGGAGGCAACCCCCCGGCAGAGACCGATGAAATCCGCGATCATGTCGTCATCGGCGTGCTCCGCCACGCTCCGACCCTTTTCCGCTGCCAATCGCTTGTGAAAGGTGGCCCCGTCCGGCGCCGAGATCCGTAGCCGGTCATATGCTCCGCCGCGCCGCAAGGACATCGTGGCGATGTTGTCGAACGGGTTGCGCACGACCAAGACCCACTTGCATTGCATGCGCATCGTCCGATGCAGCTTATCCAGCAGCGTCGGCTCGCTTTCGATCCGCCGAACGGCCCAGTCGCCCTTTTTATCGCCGACCAAAACTGGCGTATCCGCGCGACCGTTGAATTGCTTGGGGACGACGTAAGAAAAACCGTTCCAATAGCGTCCATGTTCCATGAACGCGGCGCTTTCCGACGCGATGAGTGCGAGGATATTCCGCCTCGACCAGCCCTTGTCAACCAGACCCATCGTGTCCAGTTCGTGCGACACGATGGCTTCGGGGTGGGCGTCGATGAGCGAGCCGATCAGCGAATGGCCTGAACGCGGAAATCCGGCGAACTGCAAGAAGGTTCGCGTCTGCCCTGTCAACGTTCGCTGTGATAGCCGCCATCGCAGGGCCCGCAACCGCAGATCGAGTATCGAGGCAGGTCGATGATGATGCGATTGCGCTGCTTCGAAAACAGGCATGGAATGCACGCCTATCATATCCCTCGTGACCGCCGCCGCTTTGCGTTTGATCCGCACGAGTGGCGCAAGGGGGTTACCCACAGATTATCTCCGAATTGAGTTAGTATCGACACCAACAGTGCTCACGCGACAAAGGTTCCCTGAGCCGTGCATGGTACTGTGTCCAACACTACCAAATGGTGAAGCCGGTCAAAAGATGCGGAATCCGAAAAATCGGAGTGAACTATGACTCCGGGAAAATCAGACGCTGACGCATTGTTAAAATTTGAGGTCCGGCGGCCTCAGCCAACCTGAACAACCGGAAAGCAGCACATGATACGATGGATCCTGCAGGTATGAATTGTGCTCGTGGTGGTTTGCAGCGCGGCCATCTGGTGGTTGCCGTTGGGAACGGGCGGGCACCTGCGACGGCATCCGGCACGGTCGATCTTGAGGGGGTGTCGTTCTTGTTGGCGAAAAAGGCTTAGAATGAAAAGCCGACATTATCACCTTTTTGCGCAATTTTTCTGTCACATATAGCGAGTACTTTTTGCCTAAGAACGGGTCGCATGGGACCTCCTGAAATTGTATGAGCGCGTCACAAGCGGAGCCAGTTCCCTGCGTATTGCCCCATTTTGCCCCAACATCCGCAACTGTCTGGTCGAAAGAAAATGCAGTATTAGTGAGACCGGCATCAAAAGGGCAGGGATCAGCAGCATCGGACACGCGAGGGATCGGAGCATTTTGATGGATATGACGCTTGGCAGGACGTTTCGTTCGCGGCGATACGCCCCACCAACCATTGTACGGTCGGCGTCTGGCGCCCAAATCCTTTGCTTTGAGGCCATGGCGCGAGGCTGCTGGTCCAAAGGGTCTGCAGGCAAGCGAGACTAGCTAGCGGCCAGCAAAAACCTTGATCGCCAAAAAAGCCGAAGCGGAAGTTGCCAAAATGGCAGACAAGCCAAAAACTGGCAGGACGGCCCAAGTGAACGAACCTGTCGCAACACCCATTGCCAGCACGGTTCGAGACAAACGGCCCGCGGGCATCGACGTGCGAATGACGGCGAAAGTTTTGGTCCTAGGCTCGCGATCGCGAGAAGGAAACCCGAGTATACGTGCAGAATACTTGGCCGGTAGAGCGAGAAATCTTGCATGATAAGATCTTTCACAAAGATAATTTGTTCACAGGTTTGCTTACGGAAGCCTTGGACGGCGCCTCTATTGTAACTTGAGACGCGTAAGGACGTCGGCCACCCGCCGCTGCTCGGCAGGATCCAGCGGCTGAATCGGACGCGGCGGGATCTTTTTCGTTATCCCCAGCAGGTTCGCGCAAGCATAAACCACGCGCAGGCTCGAATGCGCCTTGAACAGGTCCCAGACTGGTTCCAGCCGGGCATTCAGGTGCCGTGCTTCGTCGGCGTCACCACGCTGAACGGCCCTGACGATTTCGGCGCAACTTTGCGGGAACAGACCGGCTAGAACGCTGTACCAGCTATTGGCACCGGCAATCATTGCCTCTGTCGCATTCCAGTCGCCACTATAGCCTAATGAGAAATCCGTGGGTACAAGCGTTCGCAGCTTTTTGAGATGATCCAACGTCGCCGCCGCTGACGATGTGGGGCTCTTGACGGCGACAATACCGCTAAGCCGCGAAAGTCGGCCAATAAGCTCGGGTGAAAAGGTGAAATGGGTCGTGCTGGGATTGTCGTAGATGCATAGCGGCAAGCCACTTTCTTCCGCCACAACCCGAAAATGTTCGAACACCTCGTCTTGCGTCAGAGGGGTGTAGGAGACAGCCGCGAGCAGACCGGCGGTAGCTCCCGCGGCCTTGGCGTCCTTGGCGAGCAGTACAGCTGCATCCGTGCGTAAGGCGCCGATGCCCACAAGGATCGGTTTGCGACCGTCGGCCGTTTGCACCGCGGCTTCGACTGCCCTCCGCCGTTCCTGTTGTGAAAGGTAGGCGTAGGTGCCAGTGCTTCCCAATAAGCCGATAGAGTCTACATCCGCCTTGCAGAGACGCGCGATCAACGCCTGCAAAGCGTCGGTATCGACTGTACCTTTTGCATCAGAAGGCGTTATCGGAAAAGCTGACAATCCGTCTGGAAGCATTGGCAGGGCTTTCGGTTTGTGTGCGATGTCTGCAATACACGGCGGATGCTTCGTTGGCCAGTGTGGTCAGTTCATCCAAAGCGCAGAGCGGTCCGCCAAACATCGTGCACCAGTCAGCAACCTTGTTTCTGGACGAGAATGAGTTGGGCCGCCCGTCTGCGCGGGCTGTTTTACGGCGGGAATTTGCAGTGCCTTGCAGCCCGAAACGGCCGCCGTGTCTGGAATGCTTGCTGTCAGTTGCGATCACTTCAATGCGCATATGCCTGAGCGGTCGACACAAACCAGCATTTTTCCATCCTATCGGCGGGTCATGATGTTTGTGCTCAGGACAGGAATCGTCTTGGCCGCCTGCCGCGCTCAGACGCTTTCGGCAAAAACCACGTTGGTTCCCCAATCGACACATCGTTTTTCCAGGGCCTTGGGCAGGGCGAGATCGGTGAAAAACGTATCTATGTCCGATATCGACGCAATCCGCGCTGGCGCGGTGCGTTTGAGCTTGGAATTATCAGCAACCAGAAAAGTCTTGCGGGAGTGGGCGATAATGGTTTGGCTGACACCCACCTCTTCGATGTCGAAATCCATCAGATCGCCGTCCACATCCATTGCGGAACAACCGATCACAGCGATGTCGAACTTGAAACGCCGGATCGTTTCGATGGTCAGGTTGCCGACCAGACCGCCATCCGCCCGGCGCAGCGCACCGCCCGCGACAATCACCTCGCAGTTGACGTTGGCGGCCAGAATGTTGGCCACATTGATGTTGTTGGTCACGGCCAGCAGGTCCCGGTGATGCAGCAATGCGCGCGCCACTGCTTCGGTACTGGTGCCGATATTCAGAAAGACTGAACTGCCATCCGGGATATGGCGCGCGCAGACCCGTGCAATGTCGGTCTTGGCACCCTCGTTCAGGCCGCGCCGCTCGTCATAGCGGATGTTGGTGGTGCCCGAGGGCAGGATCGCGCCGCCATGAACACGTTCGAGTTTGCCACTTTCCGAAAGCTCGGAAAGATCGCGGCGAATCGTTTGCAGCGTAACTCCAAAAAAATCGGCCAGACCGTCCACGGTCACTTTACCCTCGCGGCGCGCGATATCCATTATGTCGGGATGACGGAATGTCTGTGAAATGGCGGGCCTCCCTGAACCACATCTGGTTTGCCAATTATGCGCTGAAATTGATTCTTCACAAGCGTTTGTGTTCGTTATCAACCAAAACGGGAAAATTTTGTGATGTTCACGCGTGCAAACATCCAAAACTCTCGAAAACGAACGAAAACGAATATTGACGTTACGGAAATTCAGCGCTTAACTGCGGAAGCGCCGTTCGTTGAATATCTGGGAGGGGATTCCGTTGCAGCAATCACGACCCCGGAACGATCATGTCGACCTGTTCATCATCGGAGGTGGGATAAACGGCTGCGGAATCGCGCGCGATGCGGCGGGCCGGGGCCTGAGTGTGGCGCTGGCTGAGATGAATGATCTTGCATCCGCCACCTCGTCGGCTTCGACCAAACTGTTTCATGGCGGTTTGCGCTATCTGGAGTATTTTGAGATAAATCTGGTGCGCCACGCGCTTTCCGAGCGCGAGACCCTGTTGAAAGCGATGCCGCATATCTCGTGGCCCATGCGGTTCGTGCTGCCCTATCACCGCGATATGCGCTTTGAGAACGATACGCCTGCCGCGCGCGTGCTGAACATTTTCATGCCGTGGATGCGCGGGCGCCGGCCTGCGTGGATGATCCGTCTGGGCCTGTTCCTGTATGATAATCTGGGGGGGCGCAAAATCCTGCCTGCCACCCAGACCCTGACATTGCGGGGCACGCCCGAAGGTGCGGCACTTGAGGACCGGTTCGAAAAAGCGTTCGAGTATTCCGACTGCTGGGTGGAAGATTCGCGTCTGGTGGTGCTGAATGCGCGGGACGCGCAGGACCGGGGCGCGCAGATCATGGTGCAGACCAAGGTGATTTCAGCCAAACGCGACGCGGACTGCTGGCATGTCACATTGGAGGACACCGAGACCGGCCAGACCCGGGTGATCAGCGCCAGAATGCTGGTCAATGCCGGCGGGCCCTGGGTTGGCGACATCATTCACAACACGGTGCGCATCAACTCCAGCGAAGGGGTGCGGTTGGTACGGGGAAGTCACATTGTCACCAAGCGGCTTTATGATCATGACAAGTGTTACTTCTTTCAGGGCACGGATGGGCGGATTATCTTCACGATCCCTTATGAGCAGGATTTCACCCTGATCGGAACGACGGACGCGGAACATGGCGATGCGTCGCAGGTGCCGCAAATCACCCCCGAAGAACAACAGTATCTCATTGATTTTGCCAATGCCTATCTGAAACGGGACATCCGCAACGAAGATGTTGTCTGGACCTACTCCGGGGTGCGTCCGCTTTATGACGACGGGGCCAGCAGCGCAACGGCGGCGACCCGCGACTACAAGCTGAACGTTGATGAAACCGGCGGTGCCCCGATCCTGAACGTATTCGGCGGCAAGATCACGACCTACCGCAAACTGGCCGAGGACGCGCTGGACAAAATCAAACCGTTCTTTGAGGACACCCCGGATCACTGGACGGCCGGTGTCGCCCTGCCAGGAGGCGATTTTGAAGTTAGCGGCGTGGAGGATCTGATCCACACGCTGCATCGCGATTTTCCTTTCCTGAGCGATTTCTGGGCGCGGCGTCTGGTGCGCGCCTACGGAACCGAAAGCCGTAAGGTGCTGGGCAATGCCAAGGCTCCCGGAGACATGGGCACGGATTTTGGTGCGACTTTGACCGCCCGCGAAGTCGAATGGCTGATGGACCGGGAATTTGCCCGCACAGCGCAGGATGTCGTCTGGCGGCGCAACAAGCTGGGCTTGCGTATGACCGCAAAGGAAATCGAAACGCTGGATGGCTGGATGCGCAAGCGGCGCGCGCAGACAACCGCGAAAGCAGCAGAGTAGGGGGGCCAAAATGAGTTTGATCTTAAAAGGTGTTTCAAAGACAGTCGGGTCGCAAACACATATCCACCCAACGGATATCGAACTGCAAAAGGGCACCATGAATGTGCTGCTGGGGCCAACCTTGTCGGGCAAGACGTCGTTGATGCGTCTGATGGCCGGGCTGGATGTGCCCACCAAGGGCAGGGTGATCTGGAATGACAAGGATGTCACCGGCATGCGCGTGCAGGACCGCAAGGTCGCCATGGTGTATCAGCAGTTCATCAACTATCCGTCGATGAGCGTGTACGAAAATATTGCCTCCCCCATGAAGTTGATGGGCCAAAGCCGCGATGAGATCGACACCGCTGTGCGTGAAACCGCAGAGTTGATGCAACTGACGCAATTTCTGGACCGCAAACCGCTGGAACTGTCGGGCGGGCAGCAGCAACGCTGCGCACTGGCCCGCGCTCTGGTCAAGAACGCCGGGTTGGTTTTGCTGGATGAACCGCTGGCAAACCTTGACTACAAGCTGCGCGAGGAATTGCGTGCCGAGATTCCCAAGATATTCGAACGCTCCGGGTCGATCTTTGTCTATGCCACAACGGAACCCGAAGAGGCGCTGCTGCTGGGCGGCAATACCGCAACCCTGTGGGAAGGGCGCGTGACACAGTTTGGCCCCACACCAAGTGTCTATCGCCGTCCCGTCAATGCCACCACGGCACGGGTGTTTTCCGACCCGCCGATGAATTTTCTGGCCGTCACCAAGAAAGACGGGAGACTGCAGTTCGGCCCGGATCAGCAGATGATCACGGCTGGTACGTTGCGGGATCTGCCTGATGGGAAATACACCGCCGGGTTTCGGCCCAACCACCTTGAACTTGCTGCCCGCACGCCCGAGGCGATCGTGTTTGACACGCGCCTGACGGTAACTGAAATCACCGGGTCAGAGACGTTTGTGCATCTTGAGCATCAAGGGGCGCGCTGGGTCGGGTTGGTGCATGGCGTGTAGAACCTGTCACCGGGTCAGACACTGAAGGTCTATCTTGATCCGGCCCATATCTATCTGTTTGGCAGTGACGGCGCACTTGTCTCGGCTGCCCCCTATGCGGAGGCGGCATAATGGCCAAGATCACGCTTGATAATCTGGCACATTCCTACCTGCGCAAGCCGTCCTCGGAGGATGACTTTGCCCTCAAGGAGCTGAACCACGATTGGGTCGACGGCGAGGCCTATGCGCTTTTGGGTGCTTCGGGTTGTGGCAAATCCACATTGCTCAACATCATTTCGGGGCTTTTGCACCCGTCCCAGGGCCGCGTCCTGTTTGACGACAAAGATGTGACCCACGCCCCTACGGCAGAACGCAATATTGCGCAGGTTTTCCAGTTTCCGGTGGTTTACGATACCATGACCGTGCGCGACAATCTGGCGTTTCCGCTGCGCAACCGCGGCGCCGAAGCAGGCTATATCGCACAGCGTGTCCAGCAGATCGCGGCAATGATCGGCATGGAAGACACGCTGGATCGCAAGGCACGCGGGCTGACGGCGGATGCCAAGCAGAAAATCTCGCTGGGTCGGGGAATGGTGCGCGAGGACGTGAACGCGTTGCTGTTTGATGAACCGCTGACGGTGATCGACCCGCACATGAAATGGGAACTGCGCACCCAGTTGAAATCGCTGCACAACGAATTCGGCCACACGATGATCTATGTGACCCACGACCAGACCGAGGCGCTGACGTTCGCGGACAAGGTGGTCGTTATGTACGACGGCCGCGTGGTGCAGATCGGTACGCCGCAGGAATTGTTCGAACGGCCTGCCCATACATTTGTCGGGTACTTTATCGGATCGCCGGGCATGAACCTGTTTGATGCGGAAATTCGCGGCAACGTGGCCATGGTCGGCGGTGTCGAAGTGAAATTGTCAGCGGGGTACGCCCCCAAGGGGGGCAAGGTTCAGATCGGGGTGCGGCCCGAGTTCGTCAAACTGTCGGATGACAACACAGGTGTGCCCGCCCGGGTTACCCGCGTGGAGGACGTGGGCCGTCACAAAATTGTCCGGCTGGACGTGGGCGGCACCCCGGCCAGCGCCATCGCAGACGAAGGTGCGGAGATCCCGGCCGATACGCAGGCCGTCACCTTTGATCCGGCCGGCATCAATGTCTATGCGGACGACTGGCGTGTCGCCCCGACAGGAGAAGCGGCATGAACAAGACCGTCAATCAAAAGGCATGGTTTCTGGTGCTGCCGGTTCTGATACTGGTCGCCTTTTCCGCCGTCATACCGCTGATGACGGTGGTAAACTATTCGGTGCAAGATACCTTCGGGCGCAATGAATTTTTCTGGACAGGGTTGGAATGGTTTTCCGACATGCTGGCGAGCGACCGAATGTGGGACGCGCTGGGGCGGCAGTTGATTTTTTCTGCCGTGATCCTTGCCATCGAAATTCCGCTGGGTATCTTCATCGCGCTCAACATGCCCAAGAAAGGGTTCTGGGCATCGACCTGTCTGGTGCTGATGTCGCTGCCGCTGTTGATCCCGTGGAATGTGGTCGGCACGATCTGGCAAATCTTCGGACGGGTGGATATCGGCCTGCTTGGCTATACGCTGGACAAGCTGGGAATATCCTACAACTACACGCAGGATATTACCGCGGCGTGGATCACGGTGATCGTGATGGATGTCTGGCACTGGACGTCGCTGGTTGCATTGCTGGCCTATGCGGGCCTGCAATCCATCCCTGATGCCTATTATCAGGCCGCCAAGATTGATCAGGCAAACCGTTGGAAGGTGTTCCGCTATATCGAACTGCCCAAGATGGCGGGCGTGCTGATGATCGCGATCCTGCTGCGCTTCATGGACAGTTTCATGATCTATACAGAACCGTTTGTGGTGACAGGCGGCGGCCCCGGCAATGCCACAACTTTCCTGTCGATCGATCTGGTGAAAATGGCGATCGGCCAGTTTGACCTCGGTCCTGCAGCGGCATTCAGTCTGATGTATTTCCTCGTGATCCTGCTGATCTCGTGGGTAT
>Ga0115567_10002595_pt1 | contig 17896 bp, 11 predicted proteins | sample COGITO_mtgs_1204_2_FD_88679 | JGI IMG/M metagenome (GOLD analysis project Ga0115567, IMG submission 88679) | Pelagic marine microbial communities from North Sea - COGITO_mtgs_120412 | ecosystem: Environmental > Aquatic > Marine > Epipelagic | place: Germany:Helgoland, sampling site Kabeltonne... | reverse complement strand
AGCTTTTCGACCTCTTCTTCAGAAGTCATAATGCTTTGACCAAACGCCAAGTCATCCACAACAGATGGTATCTCGCGTCTTAAATAGCCGCTATCATCAAGGCTTCCAATAAGGTGGTCGCAAATAGCGAGTTCCACTTCGGTCAAATTGCGAAGATGTAGTTGCTCGCTGAGTCTATCGTGAAAAGTGCGTGATGTGCCAATGGGCATGCGCTTATCATCATCGTCCTTGCTGTAATTATTTGCTTCGTACTTGTAGCCAGGCGTGTCGTCATCGTCCATGTAGTCGCTAAAGTCAAACTCTTGTTCCGAATCGCTGAGCTCTTCGCCCATTTGATCATCCGAATCAAAGTTGTCTTCTTCCTTTTCCCTGCCCTCTTCTAGCGCTGGATTGCTCTCGATCTCTTCTTTGACTCGTTCTTCCATGGCCTGAGTAGGCAACTGCAACATCTTCATCAACTGAATCTGCTGAGGACTCAACTTTTGAAGTAGTTTTTGCTGAAGAGATTGCTTTAAAGCCATGCCTGAAAATTAAGGAATGTGCGACTAGAATTCCGCGTTTTTTGGAGTTCTTGGAAAAGGAATTACGTCCCGAATATTTGACATCCCTGTAACAAAGCTGATAAGTCGCTCGAATCCAAGACCAAAGCCACTATGAACGCATGTTCCAAACTTTCGTGTTTCCAAATACCACCAAAGAGATTCTTCTTCAATTCTGAATTCTTCGATTTTCTTTTTCAACACATCATATCGTTCCTCCCGTTGTGATCCTCCGACCATTTCCCCAATTCCTGGAAATAAGATATCCATGGCTCGAACCGTTTTCCCATCATCATTCAATCGCATGTAAAACGCCTTGATTTTAGCCGGATAATCATAAAGGATGACGGGTTTACCAAAATGCTTCTCAACCAAGTAGCGCTCATGCTCACTCTGAAGGTCAGCGCCCCATTCTTCAATGATGTATTTAAATTTTTTCTTCTTATTTGGGTTCGAATTCATAAGAATATCGATGGCCTCGGTGTAGCTGCAACGGACAAAATCATTGTTCGCCACAAACTCAAGTTTTTCCATCAACGGCATCGAACGTTTGTCTTGAGGAAGCTGTTTTTCATCCTGTTCAAGGCGATCGGCCAACAACTGCAAATCGTCTTTGCAATGCTCCATTGCATATCGAATCGTGTATTTCAAACAGTCTTCAGCAAGCTCCATGTTGTCAAACAAATCATTGAAGGCGACTTCGGGCTCTATCATCCAAAACTCAGCTAAATGCCTTGTGGTGTTAGAGTTTTCGGCCCGAAAGGTTGGGCCGAATGTGTAAATTTTACCAAGCCCCATAGCGAATAACTCCCCTTCCAATTGACCGGAAACGGTCAGGTTAGTTTCTTTTCCAAAGAAGTCTTCCTTCCAATTTACGCTTCCGTCTTCCGTTCGTGGCGGATTTGTTGGGTCAAGTGTAGAAACACGGAACATTTCACCCGCGCCCTCAGCATCTGAACCGGTAACAATGGGCGTATGGACTTGAAAAAACCCGTTGTCATTAAAATATTTATGAATGGCAAACTGCATGGCGTGTCGCACACGAAAGACCGCCCCAAACGTTTGAGTACGTGGCCTCAGGTGAGCTATTTCGCGCAAGAACTCAAGCGAATGTTTTTTAGGTTGAAGTGGAAACTCTTCTGGATTGGCATCACCCAAAATTTCAATCTGCTGTGCAATTAATTCTACCTTTTGCCCTGTACCTTGCGACTCGACTAAATCTCCTTTAACCGAAATGCAGGCACCTGTAGTGATTCTGCGTAGAAGCGCCTCATCCATTTGCTCGAAATCAACCACAATTTGAAGGTTCTTTGAAGTGCTTCCATCATTTAACGCTATGAAGCGATTGCTCCGAAATGTCCGCACCCAACCTTTTACTTCATGTGTGACTCCGATTTGCTCGTTGGCAATTATTCCTTTAATATCCATCTTCCATTCTTAGGGCTGCAAAGGAAAGAAGTATGACGAATATTTGGTCAGAAGAAATGTCCGTATTCAACGCCTGCGCATCCAAAGGATAATTTCTGTGCGCTGATCTGCATTCAAGTCTTGAAGATAAGACGCCCGAAACGAACTGTCTGACGTGTGTTCATAAGGCATTAAAAAGGTAGCACTCGCTGGTTCGCGGTCAAAGTCAAGCTCGTCATAAATCAAGAAAACAGAGTCGTTCGACTCGTAATTAATCGAATAGACTTCCCTTGATACGACACCGCTATAATTGATGTATTTTAGATCAAAAACGGTGTCTTGATCACACTGAACATTCAATTCATAATAAAATGTGGGTCGTGTATTAATCACAATGGAATCAAGCGAATCGATTTTTGTCAATACCCACACCGAGTCGCTTTGCCACAAACCAATCAAATCATCGCTTACGCTACAAAACCTAGCCTTTTCGGGAAAGGGCGTTTCGATCTCAACTATGCGTTGACAGGACATCAATACAACAATGATAACAGAAAGCGAAATTGGTTTAATTGAAATCAACAGCGTTGTCGGATTGGATTTGATCTCCAAACGTAAAAAGCTCAAAGGAATTATTCCGAATTAAATTTTTGGACTAGAAAGGGAGGACACCAATTCCACTTATTCTTGCAAATGGATTGGATCGAACTGGGATATTTTGGGCTTTTCTTAGCTTCGTTTCTTGCCGCCACTATCCTTCCCTTTAGCTCGGAAATAATCCTAGCGGGCGTGCTTGCCGCAGGTTTTGACCCGGTCCTTTGTCTTTTTGTCGCAAGTTTTGGAAATTGGCTTGGCGGTATGAGCAGCTATGGCTTGGGTTGGCTTGGCGACTGGAAGAAAATTTCAAAATGGTTGCGTGTTGATGCGCATCAAATCGATCGTTGGCGCCCGCAAATTAATCGCTACGGTCCATGGACAGCATTATTATGCTGGTTGCCGTTCGTGGGCGATCCGTTAGCCATTGCACTGGGTGTTTTCCGAGTTCGAATCCTTCCAGTTTCCATATTCATGGTATTAGGTAAATTCCTGCGCTATTTGCTTGTGCTGAAATTATTATCATGAAATGGTGCCATCTTCCTGTTCGAACGTTCATCGGCTTGAAACTTAGTACAAGTTGGATAAATTTTTAATTGGCCTAAACTCGCTTTGTGATGCGATTCTTCAGATCGAGCGCTTTTAAATCGTTTGCATAACATCCTCCAACATTTCAATGGCCTTTTCGAGCGAATTGACGTTGGTGAAAACAATGCTTAATCGCTCGTTGCGTTCGCGCATCTGAACCTTGTTGGGGTTGGCCTGAACGTGCATGATGACCTTCTCAAACTTTGGCGATTGAAAGAACTTCGAATCCTTATCGGCAATGAAATAACCGATGAGTTTCTTTTGTTTGAAGACTACTTTCTCCAATCCAGCATCCTTGCCAGCCCAAATCAATCGCTTAGATTGTAACAAGCGATGAACTGCTGGAGTAATGGGGCCAAATCGGTCGATCAAGTTTTGTTCAAACTGATCGAGCTCGCCCAATTCATTCACTTCTGCAAGACTGCGATAAACACTCATGCGCTCAGTCACATTGTTGATATAATCATCTGGTATATGGACTTCAATATCTGTTTCAAGCTGGCAGTCGCTCACATATTGTTTGTTCTTCTCTTCCGCAAAAACCTCTTTGAATTCGTTTTCCTTTAATTCTTGAATGGCCTCTTCCAAGATTTTTTGGTAGGTATCATAACCGATGTCAGAAATAAAACCACTTTGCTCACCTCCTAATAAGTTTCCTGCTCCTCGAATATCCAAGTCGCGCATAGCGATGCTGATTCCGCTGCCCAAATCGCTGAATTGTTCGATGGCTTGAAGGCGCTTTTTAGCCTCATTCGTCAGGGTTGACAGGGGCGGGCACAATAGATAACAAAATGCTTTTCGATTGGATCGACCAACTCGTCCTCGCATTTGATGGAGGTCACTCAGTCCGAAGTTTTGCGCTTGATTGATGATAATGGTATTGGCATTTGAAATGTCAAGTCCGCTTTCAATAATGGTCGTAGAAACCAACACATCAAATTCGCCCTCAATAAAACGCAACATTATCTCTTCTAGTTGATGGCCTTCCATTTGCCCGTGGGCAAATTCAACGGTGGCTTCTGGAACAATTTTTTTGATCATATCACACACATCTCGAATGTTTTGAACCCGATTGTGAATGAAGAATATCTGCCCATTTCTGCTCAATTCGGAATAAATGGCATCTCGAATGACGGCTTCATTAAAGGTGTGGATCTCGGTTTGAACCGGAAATCGATTTGGGGGCGGTGTGTTTATTACGCTCATATCTCGAGCGCCCATAAGCGAAAACTGCAGTGTTCGAGGGATAGGGGTAGCAGTCAGCGTCAACGTATCGACATTCACCTTCATGGTCTTTAATTTATCCTTGACACCTACTCCAAATTTTTGTTCTTCATCTATTATCAAAAGTCCTAAATCAGCAAATTTTATATCCTTACTCACCAAGCGATGTGTGCCAATGAGAATATCTACCTTGCCTTCGGCTAGTCGTTTTAGCGTTTCCTTTTGCTTTGCTGTTGATCGAAATCGATTGATGTAATCTACCGTAACTGGAAAATCCTCTAGTCGCTTTTTGAAGGTTTTGAAATGCTGAAGCGTTAAGATGGTTGTTGGCGCCAAAATAGCAACTTGCTTTCCATCGGTAGCCGCTTTAAAGGCTGCACGTACGGCAATTTCCGTTTTTCCAAATCCTACATCACCGCAAACCAAACGATCCATCGGCCAAGTCTTTTCCATGTCTGCTTTCACTGCCGCAGTCGCTTTTTCTTGATCAGGCGTATCCTCGTAAATAAAAGACGACTCCAACTCGGTTTGTAAATACGTATCGGGCGAATAAGCGAAACCATCTTTCAGCTTTCGTTCTGCATAGAGCTTGATCAAATCGTAGGCTATTTCCTTAACCTTCTTCTTAGTCTTGTTTTTAAGATTAGCCCAAGCTTGCGTACCAAGTTTGTTGATTTTCGGGGCGGTACCATCCTTGCCGACATATTTGGAAATACGATGCAGCGAGTGTATACTCACATAAAGCACATCGCCTCCGGCATAAATCAGTCGAATAGCTTCTTGCATCTGACCATTGACATCAATTTTCTGGATGCCACTGTATTCACCCACCCCATGATCGATATGAACGACAAAATCACCGGCTTGTAAATTGGTCAGTTCATTGATCGTGATTTGCCTTTCGGCCTCCGCGAAACCTTCTTTTAATCGATAGCGGTGATAGCGCTCAAAGATTTGATGGTCGGTATAGCAAACAATTTTAAGATCATGATCGATAAATCCTTCGTGAATGGCCGTGTTGATCCCTTCAAAATCGAAGGGGAACTCTCCCGCTGGACGGCTGGCAACAATATCTTCAAAAATTTGATGCAAGCGATTGATTTGCTTCGGGTTTGCCGCAAAAATGTAATTGCCAAAACCATTGTGCTGATGATTGGATAAATCCTTAATCAGCATATCAAAATTCTTGTTGAACGGGATTTGAGGCGTTTGATTAAACCGAAGTTCAAGATCTGGCTTAAAGATGGAAGGTCGATCAAACTCAACTTGAGTAAATTTAGCTAGTTGATCCAAGTAGTTATCCTCATCGAGAAAGAGCTCTATTGGGTCAAGATGCTTGACGCCTTTTTGCTTTCCGTGAGCCTCTTCAGCTTTTTCAAATTCGGTTACGAGTCGGTCTTGGATAAACTCAAAATTCTTTAGCCAGAGTGCCGTGTTTTGAGGCAAGTATTCCAGCATCGATTGGCGCACTTCCTTCAAAGCCTGCTTTTGCACATCTGGAATAATGGTGATGTGACCATGCTCTTTCACACTCAATTGGGTGACTGGATCGAAAGTTCGAAGGCTATCTACTTCTTCGCCAAAAAGCTCGACTCGAAAAGGCCTATCGTTTGAATAGCTCCAAATATCGATGATGCCGCCACGGATGGCAAACTGACCTGGCTGATAGACGAAATCAACGCGATCAAACTCCAATTCATGCAACATATCATTGACAAATTGCTGATCGAGTTTATCGCCATTTTGAATGGCGAGCGTGTTTTTAACTAAGCTGTTTTTGGTGACCACCTTTTCGCTCAGCGCTTCACAATAGCTCACTATGACGAAGTTTCGCTTTCGTGTATTGATGGCATTTAAGACTTCGGCCCGCATCAATACACTTTCGGAATCCTTCTTTCTTGAAGATGATTCATCATCCTCAATTTGATAAGGTTTTCTGCCACTATGCGGAAAAAAGAATACCCGGTTTGGGGAGATCAGGTTTTGCAGGTCGTTGTAAAAAAAGGCCGCCTCTTCTCTGTCGTTAAACACTAGAAAATGGTGCACTTCACTTTTCTTGAAGGCTGCAGCAACGATGAAGCTCAAAGCGGAGCCAACCGCTCCTTTAATTCGATAACGTAATGGCGCAGGGGGATTCGGCCCAAAATCCAATTCAGCGATTTTTGGGCTTTTATCAAAAAGCTTCTTTAAGTACTCAATTCCCACAGATCCTATCGAGTTTACGAATGTAGTCCTCTGCCCATTCACACCTGACTAAAATTTTAACCTCGAACCTTTGACCTTTTTTTTCGTACGCGAAAAGGCGCATTGGATGGTCACTATCTGTCAAAGGATTGAAGAATAGAGATACTACTTTTGCATCAACAATAAGTGAGACGGGAAACCTCAAAAATTCAGCATGCTCTTCGATCCGAAATCTTTGCGATTTCGATCCTAGTCTTGCTGTCTAGCTAATCGAAAGCTCAAATTGTTGAGGCCTTTCAACCTCGATTTAGCACGCAACAGAAGGGTAACATCACTTTTGTCGCCAATGCCATCATTAAATGCGATGGCAGCGGAAGCGGTGGGTCTAACTGTAATGATTTAGCCACGCAGGCCCCACCAAATTCAGCATCTTGGAGTCAAAACAATGATCACGAAACAGAGTACATTGACATAGATGGGGATGCATCAACATTTTCCTCTAGCGCAGATAGCCTTACGCTACCTAATTGCAGTCAGGTACTTTGGGCAGGCATTTATTGGGGCGCAAGAAGAAACAGCTCAGATGCTGGCTACAGCAATCGCGACAAGATAAAACTCAAGATAAATAGCGGCAACTATCAGGAATTTACAGCCGATGATTTCGTAGATAATTCGGCAGGCTACACATCGTACCATTGCTACAAAGACATTACATCCTTTATTCAATCAGGGCCATTGAATGCGAAAATTTTCGTGGCCGACATCTATGACCAAACAGGGACTTCAAATACATGGGGCGGCTGGAATATTGTTATTGTTTACAAGAACGACTTATTGCCTATGCGAAATCTTAGTGTATTTGATGGCATTGCGAATGTTTCTGGGTCTTCGAGTGTGGATATAGCAGTTCAGGGCTTTCTAACTCCGTTGGCTGGGCCTGTTGGGTTTGAAATTGGTGTGTTCGCCTATGATGGTGACCGGGATTTCACGGGTGATCAATTACAATTTAACGGTGGTAGCGGCTTTCAGTCAATTAGCAATGCTTTCAACCCCTATGACGATATTTTCAATTTCAGCATCACTAACCCTGACGGCATTGACGACACCCAAGATCCTTTAATTCTCAATAATATTTCGATTGATGCCGACATTTTCGCGCCCGACAATTCGAGCTTTAGTTTTATTGGAAATTCAGACACAGCAGCCACTGTTCGCGTTCTAACCGGTGGTGAAACTGTCCTACTTCAAGTTAGTTCTCTCGCGATAGACATTTATGAGCCCGACCTCCGTTCAGGTGTTAGGGTGATTGACCTTAACGGTGGATTAACCGAGCCGGGCGACACGTTGGAATACACGGTAGTTTCCAGCAATACCGGTTCAGACACATCGTTAAACACGTATCTGGTTGACACGTTAGAATCCAATATTTCCATTGTTGACGGTTCCGTAGCTTTTACCTTCGGAAGCGGAATCGGCTCCAAAACCTTGGCTTACGGAGACGACCAAGTAGATTACGACAGCACAAACCGCGTGTTAATTGCTCGTCTCGGTGCTGGGGCAAACAGCACATCAGGTGGAAGCATTTTAAATTCGAACACGGGAAGCGACAGCACCGTATTGGTATATCGAGTTGTTGTAAGCGAAGATTGTGCGTTGCTCCATTGCAACGATGACATAGCCAATCAAGCCTTTATTTATGGGACAGGAAATGTGTCAGGCAATGTGAGCAGCAATGGCAGTAATCCAAACACCTTCAACGCTAGCGGATGTATGGTATCAGGAACGACCATTACTATGGTTAATACCATCAATTGCAGCTTGCCTTCAGATTCTAATTTTAGCGTTTGTCCAGATATTCCCATTTCAACTTATTTACCCAACAGCAACTACTCCTTTGTTGACGGGAGTTTTGACACCGTTCAATATGTGACTTCTGCTGGAACTTATTATGGTCTTTATAGTCCAGAAATGGGATGCACGGACACAATTGTTTATGCCCTTACTGTTTTTGATTGCGATTGGGACAACGATGGGATCATCGATACGGAAGACCCAGATGATGATAACGATGGCATATTGGACGTAATAGAAGCTTGTGGAGATACGGCTACCACTTTCATTTGTTTTGGAGGTGATCCGGCAGGAGACATTGACAACGATGGAACGCTCAACTTTGAAGACAGCGACTTCTGTGCACTTAATAGCCACAACGTGTGTTCCTTTCTAGATTTTGACGGAGATGGAATAATAAACCTTTACGATTTGGATTCCGATAACGATGGTATTACGGACGTCATGGAAGCAAATGGATTTGACCCCGATGGCGATGGAATCATTGGATTTGGAACATTTACGGACACGGATGGTGATGGATTGGCTGATACAGTCGATACAGACAATGGAGGAACGCCATTATCTCCACCAAATACAGACAATACAGGCTTGTCGGACTTTGTTGATATGGATTCGGATGGCGATGGAATTATTGACAACATCGAGGCGCAATCATCCACTAACTATGTCGCGCCTACCAACAATGACAGCGATGGCGATGGAATAGACGATGCATATGACATCAATTGCAACCCTTGCGGGTCAACCACAGGAAGCGCAATTGTACCTGTAAATTCGGATGGTGTGGACAATCCTGATTATAGAGACCTGAACAGCGACAACGATGCTTATTTAGATGCGCTTGAAGCTTGGGACACTAATGACGATGGTATTGCTGAATCAATTGCAAGTAACTCAGATAGCGATGATGACGGCATAGACAATGCCTTTGACAGCGATGGTAGCAGCGCTACAAATACTGGTGGCGCCACAAATGGAGGGACGGTTCCAGCTGATTATCCAAACCTTGACGGAGGAACATCAGAGCGAGATTGGCGCGAAAATGTCGCTCCAACCTTAGGCAATGAAACGCAAACCACCTATGAAGACGACACCACGACCTCGATTAATCTCTTGACCAACAACGTTGACGCAGATGAAGACTCCTTGTCCATTGACACGGCCTATGCGCTAAATGGAGGAACTGTACTATCTATTGGTGACAGCAATATCGTGTATGCGCCTATTCCAAACTATTGGGGTATGGACAGCATAGTTTATGTGGTTTGTGACAATGCAAATCCGCAGCACTGCGTGACGGACACGTTGATTTTAACCATCGAACCCGTAAACGATAAACCAATTGCGCTTAATGATAGCGCATCAACTACAGAAGAAAGCCCAGTTATTGTAAATGTCATTTTTAACGACAATGACTCGATCGATGCTTCACCCCTTAATGCTTCATCGGTGTCTGTGGTAATCAGCGCTGCTTTCGGAACTACATCTGTCGATCAATTTTCAGGTGAAATCACGTATACGCCAATTTTGAATTTCTACGGTTTGGATTCCTTTCAATATGTTGTTTGCGACACGGGTGTCCCACTCCCAGCGCTTTGCGATTCGGCTTAGGTCTTAGTTTCAGTTTTGCCCGTTAATGACAAGCCCATTGCTATGAATGATTCGGTTTCAACCAATGAAGATGAAGCTTTCAATATCATTGTTTTGATCAATGACAACGATACGGCTGATTTTGCGAACCTAGATTCCACCTCGGTTTTCATTTTAAATGGTCCATTTCATGGAAATGCCAGCGTTGACGGCAATACTGGGATAGTTTCCTATAATCCGTCTCCCAATTCTAATGGTATGGACTCCCTCCAATATGTGGTGTGTGACACCGGATTTCCATCACCGGGGCTTTGCGACACAGCGTGGACATTCATTACTGTTTTACCCGTAAACGATGGTCCAGTTGCCTTAAACGACAGCGCTTTCACTGATGAAGAAGCTGCGGTCACGATTTTTTGCCTCGTTAATGACAACGACACCTTCGATCAAGCTGCTATCGACTCTTCAAGCATTTCCATTTCCATAAATCCGCAATTTGGATCTGTTGACCTATCCACTTCAAGCATTATTTACACGCCCGATAGCAATTTCTTCGGACTCGATTCATTCCAATATGCGGTTTGCGATCTTGGTATTCCGCTTCCCTCGCTGTGCGATTCCGCATGGGTTTTCGTCACTGTTTTGCCCGTAAATGATGCTCCGATTGCCAACAATGATTTAGCTTCAACTAATGATATTTCTAACGTGATTATTGATGTTCAAGCAAACGATATGGACATAGATGGAACCTTTAGCACAACGATACTAAACGGGCCAAATCACGGTAAAATTGATGTGCTTAATTTGGATAGCATTCGCTATACGCCCGACACGGGTTATTGCGGTATGGACACGATTCAATATGCCATTTGCGATACAGGTCAGCCGGTTTTGTGCGACACAGCATTCATTTACATTTCGGTTTCTCCTGCCGATAGCGATGGCGACAGCTTACCCGACTGGTACGAGACTTTAACCTTGGATTCAGATGGCGATGGAATACCGGATTATCTCGATACCGATTCAGATGGCGATGGAATAGCCGACAACATCGAGGCGCAAGTTTCCGATCCATGCAATCCCGATCCGCGCGATACCGATGGAGATGGGATTCCAAATCACTTGGACCTTGACAGCGATGGCGATGGCATCAATGACGGAACCAAAGAAGGCGTTGACGATACCATGACGGAAGATTGTGACGATGACGGGCTTTCAAATTACCTCGATCCAGATGCTTGTTTCAACGGATTGGAAATTCCACAAGGATTTTCACCTAATGGCGACTTAAAAAATGACCTTTTCGAAATTGTTGGCTTGGATGAATATCCCGCAAATTCGTTAACCATATTCAACCGCTGGGGAAACAAGGTTTTTGAAGCTCAACCCTATCGTAATAACTGGGATGGAAGAAATCATTTTGGCGTTAGCTATGGAGATGGTGCACTGCCTATCGGCACCTATTTCTATGTTTTTGATCCGGGAGACGGAAGCAAAGTATTAACCGGATATGTCTACTTGAATCGATGATGAAGGCATTGAACCATATCGCTATCATCCTATTTGTGACTCTAGTTTCGCACTCAACTTTTGCACAACAAGACCCCATGTTTACGCATTATGCGTTCAACACATTGGCCGTAAATCCGGCCTATGCTGGAAGTCGAGATGCGCTTACCGTAACGGGAATTGGTCGATTTCAATGGGTTGGAATTGAAGGTGCGCCAATCACGCAAACCTTGACCCTACACACACCTGTTTACAAGGAAAGCCTCGGCCTAGGCCTCTCCGTGATCAACGATAAAATCGGCCCGATCAATTCAACATCTTTTTATGCCGATGCGGCCTATCATATGAAAGTCAATGACAAGGGGCATCAACTGGCATTTGGGCTAAAAGCTGGCGGCAACTTACTCCAAGGAAACCTTGCCTCGCTGCGCACAACAGATGATGACGACATCGCTTTCAGCAATCAGATTTCCACGGAGTTTGTTCCAAATGTTGGTGCGGGATTGTATTACTATACCAATCGATGGTATGCCGGTGCTTCCTCTCCGAAAATCCTAGAGAACAGCTTTGGAACAAGCGCGGCCAAAAAAGGAGAAGAGCGACACTATTTCTTAATCGGTGGAGCCCTATTCAACTTGAACCGCGTGTTTAAGTTGAAGCCTTCTGCCTTTGTAAAACTTACTGCTTCCTCACCCATCGAAGCCGACTTGAGCGCCTTGCTCATCTATCAAGATCTGCTGTGGGGAGGATTGATGTTTCGAATCGGAGACGCATTTGGAATTTTGGCCGGGTTGAACATTACGCCACAATGGGCGTTGGGCTACAGCTTCGATTTTTCATACGGTTTAAAAACCATCAGCTACCATGGTGGCAGCCATGAAATCATGTTGCGCTACGACTTTATTTACAAGGAAAAAGGTAAAATCAAATCCCCGCGCTATTTCTGATATGACGAGGTTTAAACTTCATAATCCGATTATTATAGCGCTTGTTTTCCTTGCCGTGTATTCGGATGCAATTGCCCAGCAAGGCATTCGAGTCAAGCGAGCTGAGGCGGCATACAATGCCTATGCCTATCCACTCGCCATTCAGCGGTTTGAAGGCATTTCAAAGAAGAACACAGATCATTTGCGCATGTTAGCCATGAGCTACGCCAAAACTGGCAACAGCGTGGAAGCAGAGCGTGTTTTTTTCGAATTGATAGAGGCTGGAAGCAGCAATCCTGAAGATTATTTCCATTTTGCCGAGGCCCTTTTGAGCAATAAAAAATACGATGCCTATCAAACTCAAATGGCAAAGTATGACGCTCTTGTCAAAAATGATAATCGAGCTAAAGAAGCACTTTCCAAACCAGAAATCCAGGCAACGCTTTGGAAGGATCAAAAATCTTACGTAATCCAGAACTTGGAAATGAATTCCAGCGAAGATGACTTTGCCCCTTTTTTCTATGGAGACGCTATCGGCTTCGCGACCTCTAACACGGGCGCGCAAGCATTTCGTAAGCTGTACAGTTGGAATGAGCGAGCCTTTTTAGACCTCTACTATGCTGAACAAAACGCATCTGGGCAACTTGTAAAGTCAAAGCCAATCGACCTCGACATCAACTCCAAGCTTCATGAAGCTTCGGCAGCACTTTCTCCCGATGGCAGCTTGTTTTATTTTACGCGCAATAACAGTGCTGAAGACAAACCCGTTTTTGGAAATACCGGGGTTAATAATCTTCATCTTTTTTATTGTAAAAAACTTGGCGACAGCTGGTCGGAAGCGCTGGCCGTTGGTTTTAATAGCAACACCTATTCTGTTGGTCATCCCGCCTTTTCAAGCGATGGAATTACACTCTATTTTTCGTCCGATATGCCCGGAGGAATCGGTGGCGTTGATCTCTGGAAAGCAACGATAAACACCGATGGCACACTTTCCAATCCTGAAAATTTGGGAGCAACCATCAATACCCTCGGCAATGAAATGTTTCCGTTTGTTGATGCAGACAACAACCTCTATTTTGTCTCCGATGGTCATGTTGGTTTGGGCATGCTCGACATGTTTAAATCGAGCAACACGACCGGAGAACCACAAAACTTGGCGTGGCCAATGAACAGTCCAAAGGACGATTTTGGATTGATTGTAGATGTTGCAAAAAAAACAAGGATTTTTCAGCTCGAACCGCGATGGTGGGAAGGGCAATGATGACATCTATGGATTTGAAATAATCAAGAAGACCTATCTTTTGAATGGTCTTGCCGTTGATGCAAAAAGTGGATACCCAGTTCCGAATGTCGACCTCTTAATGATTTCTAGTTCGATGGACACAACAGCGTTTACCACCGACTCGCTTGGTGAGTGGACCATGGAAGTTGATCTTGACAAAACCTACGATGTTAAACCCACCGATTCAGCCTTCTCTAACTTTACTGATCGAGTAGAAATCAACAACCCAATACGTTTAGCCTACAACTCAATTTTAAGCCTTCCCATTTCGAATGAAGAAGGTGGGAGCCAGGCTAACCCTTCAGGCGCTTTTACCATAACTGGAAAGGTAATTGACGGCATGTTTCAAAACCCCTTGGATGAAGTACGTATAGAGTTCTTAGATCCAATTACAGAAGCGCTCATGTTCGATTTCAAAACCCAAAAGACTGGACGATTTTTCGACACCCTAAACAATGTGCCATTAGGATCTTCTTTTGACTTCTTAGTGCGCTTGTCCAAGCCAGGGTTTCTCACAAAATCAGCACCTTTTGACACGCTGCTCGGGAACAATTATGGATTGATCAATCTTGACGACTTCCTACTAAAACATTTTCAAATGCTCAAAGCCGAAGCCGGGACGGCAATGGAAAAAATATCCAGTTCTGACGAAGTTGAGCTATCGTTTCCAACATCTGAACTCCCATCAGGCGCATTCACCATAACGGGAAAAGTTCTCGATGGTTTGTTTCAAAATCCACTTGCCGATGTGCGGCTCGAATTCCTTGACCCTAAAACAAAAGAGCTTGTATTCGACTTTAAAACTGGAAACCAAGGTCGCTTTTTCGACACCATTCCTTCTGTGCCATTAGGCAATCGTTTCGACTATATCGTTCGCCTGTCTAAACCCGGATTCTTAACCAAATCAGCTCCTTTTGACACCTTGCTTGGAAACGAGTATGGACTGATAAATTTGGACGACTTTTTATTGAAAGAGTTCAAAATGCTCAAAGCAGAAATAGGCAGCGACTTGGGCAAATTACTCAACATTAAACCCATCTATTTCGACTTAAACAAATCAACCATTCGGCCAGATGCGGCCATCGAGTTGGACCTTATTGTTGACGTCCTTACACAAAACCCTAACCTGTATATCGAACTAGGTTCACATACGGATTGTCGGGGCAGCGAAGCCTATAACTTAATCTTGTCGGATGATCGTGCTAAAGCATCGGCCAAATACATTTCGGAACGAATAGACAATCCTAAAAGAATATCAGGAAAAGGATATGGCGAATCAATGTTTGTCAATGACTGCGCGTGCGAAGGTGATGTGAAATCCGATTGTTCGGACGAAGAACACCAAGAAAACCGAAGAACAGAATTTAAGGTAATAAAGTAGAAACTTCATGTTTTAACCTGTGCAGGATTTACTAGCTTAGCTACGTAAATATCTGAACATGAAACGATTTACCCTACTGGTCCTTCTAATTTCTATCGTACCCTTGGCTTGGTCGCAAAACGTTTGGTTTGTAGATGCATCAAACACGGGATCGCAAACAGGCCAAAGTTGGTCAACGGCTATCGCTGACTTGCAACAAGCAATGGACTCGGCCAGCAATGGTGATACCATACTTGTGGCTAAAGGCACATACTATCCTACAACAATTGCTGGGGGCGGATCGCACGAGCGCGACAAGGCCTTCATACTCAAAACCCATGCTGGAATTTATGGAGGTTTTGCTGGAACGGAATCTGGACTATCGGAGCGCAGCAATGATTCCACCGCGCTGCATATTACCAATCGCACCATTTTGAGCGGAAACATTGGCAATCCAAACGATGCAACGGACAACGCCTACCACGTTGTGGTTTCGATCATAGGAAATTACGCAAGTATCGTTGATGGATTTGAAATTTCAGGCGGTTATGCTGACAGCGCATCAACGAAGTTGATCAACGGACAAACGGTTTATAGAAACGTTGGAGGTGGAATCAACACGAGGAGTTCTAATACAACATTTTCGAACTGTATCATTAAGGACAATGTTGCCAAACGAGGCGGTGGCGGCATTAATAATACAGGAGGCGGTCCCTTTTTCGAATGGTGCACCATCACCATTAATATGGTTTTGGGAACCTACAATCAAAACCCAAATGGAGGAGGTGCAGGTATGCGCAACGACAACTGCGATGTAAGTATTACAAATTCACGGTTCATCGCCAATGAATCCTACACAAACCAAGGCGGAGGCGCCATGCGCAATGAAAATGGATCTGACGCAATACTGACCAATGTAGTCATCAAAGACAATTATTGCGAAGACGGAGATGGTGGTGGTGGCATGTACAATTATTACAACAGCTCACCTACCCTAACAAACGTATCCTTCATTTCAAACAGTACCGAAAATCAGGGGGGAGCGATGTATAACCATCAAAGCACTCCTTCGGCAACAAACTGCCTGTTCTTGGACAATTTCGCTACTGGGGGAGCCGGTGCAATTGAAAGCGATGACAACAGCACGTTGGTGCTCACCGAATGCCAATTCATAGGAAACGCAACTGAAGGAGATGGTGGAGCATTGCAAAACTGGAAGAGCAGCCCTATCATTTCCAACTGCCTTTTTGAAGGAAATCATGCCGATGGCGATGGTGGAGCCATTTACAATTACACCGAATGTGATCCTTGGATTTCAAACACCAGCATTCGGGAAAACAGCTGCGATGGAAATGGCGGTGGCGTTTACAACAGAAGGGATTGCAACCCTATCTTAACCCAAGTATTGATTTTTGACAATTACGCTGGCAATAATGGTGGCGGCATTTATACAATCACCAGTAATAGTGCGCCATGTAGCCCAATCGCGACAAATGTCACCATTACTCGAAATGAAGCTGGAAACAGCGGTGGTGGCGCCTTCGATGATGGAATGGGAAGTTCGCGATTAAAAAACTCCATCATTTTTGGCAACACAGCATCGAGCAACGATGAAGTGGATGCACCTGCGGCTTCGGCAGCAACCAATGTGGTTTACAGCATCATCGGTACGGACTATTACACTTTCGGCACCAATCCTCCAACAGCATTCACCAACGCTGTGTTTTTTGATCCAATCAACGATGACTTTCATTTGGCCAGCACCAGCCCGGGTTTGAACGTTGGCGATAGCAGCTATTACGCCAGTTCGGCAACTCCAGACATCAGTTTTATTACAGAAGACCTAGACGGCAATCCGCGGGTTATGGGAACGAACATCGACTTAGGTGTGTATGAAGTTTGCACCGACACCATCACGCCTGAAGTGTCTATTTCCGTAGCTCCAGGCGATTCAGTTCTAGACAGCACAGTTGTCACGTTTACATCGTCTGCGAACGTCACTGCCATTACACAGTATCAATGGTATAATAACAACAATGCCATTGTCGGAGAAACGGCTGCCACTTACATTGCTATGGCAGGAGTTGATTTTGTGGACGGTGATTCTATTTCGCTCCTCATTGAATCGCATGAGCAATGTGCCATTGAAAACACGACTAGCGAAAGCAATATGATTGGGATGACCGTAACTACACCTGTGGATACAACGGATACAACTAACAACGACACCGTCACGGGGATTTGGAAAAACAAGGCAATCCCAACTTTTAGAGTTTATCCGAATCCAACGAATGCTGGACTGGTAACCATAGAAACGGATGGAAAAGAGGCCTTTAATGTTTCCATTTACGACCTGACCGGTCGAATGCTTCTCTCCGAAACCCTCTCTAGCTCAAATCAATCTTTGGATATTTCACATTTACAGCCGAGTACGTATGTTGTCTCTATTAAGCAAAAGGACGGTATATCGACTTCCAAGCGGTTCGTGATTACTCCCTAACTTTGAAGTGCGATGAACGAGGAGCAGCAGGAACAACAACTTGAGGAAAACATCTACGAACAGCGCTTTCGCATGCTGATGAAACTGATTCGAATTGATCGGATGTTGAAAGGCGCAAAAATTACCCACAAGAAAATTCCCGATCATGGACCTTCTTGATGATGAAATGCTTCGACTTTGGAAATCGTTAGATCAGCACAACGTTCGATACATCATGGTTGGCGGGTTTGCAACCAACCTACACGGCTTCTCACGAACAACAGCCGATTTAGATTTGTGGATCGATGACACAGAAGAAAATCGACAAAAATTAATCGCAGCATTGTCTGAAATGGGGTT
>Ga0115567_10002591_pt1 | contig 17901 bp, 18 predicted proteins | sample COGITO_mtgs_1204_2_FD_88679 | JGI IMG/M metagenome (GOLD analysis project Ga0115567, IMG submission 88679) | Pelagic marine microbial communities from North Sea - COGITO_mtgs_120412 | ecosystem: Environmental > Aquatic > Marine > Epipelagic | place: Germany:Helgoland, sampling site Kabeltonne... | reverse complement strand
GCCAGTTGAGCCCGCGGATTATCGCCCAACTTCTGTTCGGCGCGTTTTTGTAAATAGTCCGCCTGCTTATCGACATCGAGGTTCGAAAAACCGTCCGGCAGAATGAAAGCCGATGAAAAGACTTCCATCAAAGGCGCGCTGCCAATGACTTTAAACCAGAACGATCGATCGCTCGCGCTGTTGGCAGCGAGGTCGGAGATTTCCTGTTCAAAATTGAGCGCCAAGCGGAGATCAGGCTCTTGTTCCCCTACGGCGGTTTGGAAGGCCTTTTCTGTGTAGTTGTTGATAAGAGTATCGACCGTGGACTCGCTCAGCGAGATGTTACCCTCACTATCGGGCTGAAACACACGGGCGAGTGCAATGAAATCATCGTTATTGAGACGCCGCGCAAACCCTTTCGGATCATCCGGGCCTTGTTCGATAATGCGGCGAATAAAGGCGCCTTTATCGACTTCGCCTTCCAGTCCAAAACTTTGCATGACAGGCAAAAGAAGCTGTCGGTCGCCCATCAGATCATCGAGCGAGAGGGGTTCAGACAGTTTTTCGCGCATGCCATCGACATTGCGCTGAATATCGGTCGAGCTTTCAAACGTCTCTTGCTGCCGCTCTTGCGTGGCTTTCAGAAACGCATATCCCGACAGGGACCCGCCAATGAGGCTAGGGGCAATCGGCATGGCATTAGCCTGCAGCAGCCGCTTGGCGGCGGTGGGCATTGGCCACGATATCTCGCGCCGATGACGGGGCTTGGCTCGTTGGGGTTTTCTTGGCGGGTGCCGTGCCCTGTTTGGCGGGTTCGAGACCCAGCAATTCGGCTTCGACCGGGATCATCGGCTTGAGGCGGCACAGCGCGGAATAGATTCGGCCATCAACCCAGGCCTTGTAGGATTTGAACAAAGTGTCGGCGAGCTGTGTGCCTTGGAAGACCATGGAGAGGGAGCGATATTGCTGCTCGACCAGATCGCTGGCCTCATCGCCAGAACTATCGCCGGACAGAATAATTTGGATGGCGCTGTAAAGGCGCGTCACAGGGGTCCGAACTTCGTCAGGATGGATCACATCAGACAGGCGCAGCACATTAATGCCTTCGCCTTCGACGCAAATTTGGCCGCGTTTCGGACCGTTGGAGAGAAGCGCGCCATTTACGAGGAACTTTTCGTTCGGCTTCAGGCTGATAAGAAGTCCGGCCATTTTGTTTCCTTTATGCGGCTTGCGAGCTACCGGTGCTTTCGCCCGGACGGCCCATCAGGCCTTGCAGAACAGCGACATTGATATCGACCAGCACATCGACTGTGCCTGTACCGGCATAGAGTCCGTGCGTGTGGAACCGAACGAAGCGGCCAAGTTCCATGAGCTGGGCGACGAGCTTGTCATCGAGCTGATTGTCCGGATGAACGAGGTCGACCGTAAGAATATCCCAGAACCTTAGATTTTCGGACAGGGCAGTGGCGGATTCAGATGTCAATTTGAAATCAAGACCGCAGAATGGGCGCAGAGAGTTGATCGCGGCTTGGAAGACCTGGACTTCGACGTCGCGGTCTGATCCGATTGAGCGGCCCGAAGTGCCGTAGACGCTTTGGGCGTTAAAGGCGTGGGCTGTCATAAGTGCCATAGCGAAATCCTGTGCTACCGGGGCGGTCGGTCCGTCGTCGCCTTATGCGGCACGCCGGAGGTTTGAAAATCCCCGGCCCATAAGGCCGGGGGAGTTACGTGTTAGGCCGAAGCCTGTCTTCCTATCGGAAGAGACCCAGAAGAGCCTGTGGAGCCTGGTTGGCAATCGACAGAGCCTGTACGCCCAGCTGCTGCTGAACCTGCAGAGCCTGCAAACGCGCCGATGCTTCTTCCAGATTGGCATCTGTCAGCGTCGAAATACCGGCTTTCAAGCTGTCGCTCAGTGATGAGACGAACTCGATCTGGTTGTCGATGCGCTTCTGCTTCGAACCAAATTCAGACGCGGCGTCGATGGCGCTGTTCAGGAAACCTTCAATGGCTGTCAAAGCGGCGGCTGCCCCTTCGTCAGTCGTGACATCGATGTCTTCGAGACCAGCCAGAGCGGCGAGTGTTTCGCCTTCGCCAACACCTTGCTGTGTCAGAGTGACGTCAGCGTTCACTTCGCTGCCGATATCGAAATCGATTTGGCTTGAAACAGTCGAGTTGACCTTGGCTGTCAGACCTTCGATTTCCAGATCATTGATGGCGTCAACCAGACCCGCAGCAATGTCGTCTTGCGTGTCAGTTGCGAGCGCCGTGTAGGACGCTGTCTCACCACCGATTGTCGCTTCATAGACATTGTTCGTTGCTTCGCCTGCGGCAGCTGTCGCAATTTCCAGCGCTTTCACGTCTGTTTTCGCAACTGTGTCAGCAGAGTTGTCCAGACCATCTTGGTCAAAGGCCGTGCCAAGTGTCACACCACCGGCATCGTCATCAGCGACTAGGGTGTCGTCAGCGCCATCAACGACTGTCAGGTTCGAGATTTTAGCATTAAGGCCATCTTCGATTTCGAAGTTGATCTGGTCAGCGGTTGTTCCGTCGACAGATGCCGTCAAGCCTTCGATGCCAGCGTCATTGATCGCTGCGACAAGGCCATTGGCTACATCATCCTGTGAGTCACCGGACGCACCCGTATAGGTGATTGTTTCGCCGTCAATTTCAAACGTGTAGACGAGACCATCAGCGTCTGCGATGTCGGTCAGTGAAATCGCTTGTACATCTTCCAGCGTATCATTTTTAGTATTGTCCAGTGGAGACACAAAGGTTGGAGCTGTATTATCGATACCGGACTGGTCGCCTGCATCGCCAAGTGTAATTCCGCCATCAGCCGTTGAGGCGACAGGATCTGTTCCGTCCGTCACAACCAGGTTGCTGATTGTCGCGTCGACGCCTGTACCGACTTCAAAGACGATTTTGCTGAGGTCAGATGGATCGAGAGACGCTTCCAAACCGTCAATATCTGCATCGTTGATCGCTGTCGCAATCTTCAGAGCCACTTCGGCTTCCGTCGTGCTGGCATCGGCTGCCACAGAGATATCTGTCCCGGCGACTGTAAAGTCATAGGTATAGTTACTTGCGTCTGCAATTGGGTCGATCGTGATCGCCAACGCATCTTCGATTGTGACTTCTGCAAATTCAGGCTCTGTCGACGTGGCAGTCACATAACCTTTGGCTGTGTCTTCCAGTGCTTCGCGATTATCGGTCGTGCTGAGGTTCGCTTTGCTAACGGCAATAGACGCGGCTTCGACGGATCCGTCGGCACTGCGGTCCAAAGACGATAGAACACTGATTTCGCCAGAGCTGCTGAGCAGGTTTTGGCCGTTAAATTGAGCGCCGGAAATCGTGGATTTGATTTGCGCGACAGCTTCGTCAATATCGAACTGAAGTGTATCGCGATCAACATTTTCGCCTTGTGCGTCAACGATTGTGTCGCGAATGTCTTGCAAGTTGGAGACAACATCTTCGGCCGCTGTCCGGGCAACGCCCAGTGTCGCGGAACCGAGATTCAGCGAGTTACCGATTTTTTCGAAACCAGCGACGTCTGTTTCCATGACGGTTGAGATCGACCAGATCGCAGCGTTGTCGGCTGCAGAGTTGATCGACTTACCTGTCGAGATTTCGTTTTGAACCATACCGAGGTTCTTGTTGATCCCTTTAAGGGTATCGAGCGCCACCATAGCGCCGAGGTTTGTATTAATACTGGACATTGGATTTCACCTAATTTTGCGGGACGGTTCCCGCGTTGAAATTACTCCGCTTCGATTTCATGATCGAAGTCGAAAGTGACCAAGTCGTCCTGACAAAGTGGCCGATAAATCGACCGCGCTCTCCTGAGCTATGATGTCTTGTTAAGGGATGAGTTCTAACAAGACGTGAATCTAAATTGTTTTATTGTAGGGCGAGCCGATGTTCTTCATCATGATCTGCCCGCCTGTGCGGTCATAAGCGCCGATTTCGCCGTCGGAGCGGATCAAACCCTCCAGCCGAAGTTTGGCATCCCGCGCCCCATTCACGGCTGCGGCAATGAGGCCGCGGGCCTGCTGGGCGCGCTGATTGATGGTCTCAATTGCGGCGTTAATGCGGGAAGTGTCGAAGCCCGGAAGGCGAATTTCGGCATAGAGATCATCGAGGCCGCGCATGGCGTCCGCCGTTTCAGCCTGGACCGCTTTGAGCGCCTCGAAACGCCCTTCGCGGATCACGTCGATTTCAGCCTGCAAGGCGCGGTCGATCCGTGCCAACATTGTCATAATGCGTGTATCGCTCATAAGGTTTCTCCGCCTGTCAGATCCGTCTCTCCGTAACGCTCTAGCTGCCTATATATAGAGTCCGCCATGCCCAGACCGCCCTGGTCGGCCATGCGTTCGGCCAGTTGTTCGACATAAAAACTACCAAAAGCCGCTGCCATTTTGCCCTCGCCCGAGGTCATGGACTCAGCGAGTCCGGAATGGGTCAACATTTGCGCGATGAAGGCGGCTTCGAAATCGCGGGCCGCGGCTTTCAGCGCCGCCTTGTCCTGATCCGTTGCCTCCGGCGTTTGGGCGCCAGGTGTTGAGGTCGAGTTTACCGACGGGAGCGGCATCAATGTATTCAAGTCGGTGGCGATCATGAAGCCAACCTACGCGCAGCGCGTAAACACTCGGTAAACCATATGCAGACTATTAATGACCAATGGCTGCGCTTTTCCATCCTTTGACGACGCCGACGCCTGCGCAAAACGGCGCGCAAGCGGGCCTGCCGCCATCATCCCATACGTCCGGTCACCCGTCCCATCACACTGGCAACGGACACGGCAAAACCTTTGCCGCCATGATTTCCGCGACACACGAACGCGCCAATAACGCAACCACAGAGTCGACAATTGCGCGAACAGATGGTGATTCCAGCCTCCCTCACAGCGAAATATCGGCCAACATCAGCGGCCCCATCATCGCTGAAACGTCCGATGTCGACGGGGTTTCCGTATTAGAATCGCCAGCATCGCTGACAACCGCGCCCGTCGCAATCGAAACGCCACTGACCGATCAATACGTATCCGAGGAGGACAGCCTAGTCATTGCCGAAACGCCTGACATGGCTGATATCGCCGTGATAGAGCCCGGCGCGGCTCTCGCGTCATCTTCGAACAAAGCCGATATTATCCCTAATGAAGACTCTGTCATTGCGGCAGAGCGTATACCGCAGACCGGCCCAGTTCTGGCTACCAGTCAGAACGGGACTGTCCCTCAAAATGCCGCGGTCCCGACGGGAGCCGCCGTTCAGGAAAACGCAGTCACCTTGGCCGCACCGAACCAGCCTCAGCCCGATCGCACGGTATCAACTCCGGCGACCGCCGCGACGGCATTCGTAGGAGGTGATGGCCAAACTCTACCCGATAATGACACAGCGGCGCCATCGCGGGAGGCGGCAGCACAATCATCACCCGCGTCATCGCCTGCCGCCGAGACGGCTCAGCCATCGGCCTCCGCGTCATCGTCTATGGCCGCAATTGCACAGCCGGATCGTCCCGCAACCAGCGACGAGACACCGGACGCGCCCACGCCCAAGACAGAGCGGGCTGAGTCTGCAGCGAACGCCGAGCGCAAAGCTGACAATAGCGCGGCGACCAAAACAGCTGCAAGCAGCACTCCCACGCCCACCGATCTTCCCAAGGTAACGGACGCCCCGAAGATGACGGACGCCCCGACCCTATCCACCGCCAATTCTGATCCAGCGGCGCCGATCAAGACCCTTCCGGTTATGACGAGCCTGCCACCGGTCACCCCAATGTCAGCGCTGAGCGACCGCTTGGCCGCCACGATTTTACAGACGACCCATGCCCCTCAGCCCGTGACGCTGGATAAAGTTCCGCAGGCCGTGGTCGCTGTCGCCCTGTCCGCCAAAAGCGCCACCTTGCAAATCGATCCACCGGAGCTCGGCCGGATTCAGCTCGACTATCAGTTCGATACGCAAGGCCGCACGGTTGTGACGCTCACGCCTGAATCAGACGCAGCCCGCGCCGCCCTGATTGACCGGATGGCCCTTATCACCGCGTCGCTGGAACAAGGCAGCAATAGCCCTGTCGACGTCAAACTCGCTGAGGCGCGGGACTTTGGTGCCGCCTTCGGCCAAGCCTCGCAAGATGGGAATGGCGAGGACGCCCGATCCGGATCGCAGGGTGGCCGCTCACAAGCTGGCTCGGACCTATCGCAGGCTCAAGCGCTGCAAGACTTTACGCGTGCCCCGGCGGGCGAAAACGGCCGCCTTCATATTCTCGTTTAGGATAAACAGACCTCTTCTCGTCTAGGATAGACACATAGGATTGACCAATATGGATATCGCTGCTCTGGCCCAAACGGCCGTGAAAACACACACTACGCTCCGCAATGAGAGCACCTCGTCTTCGGAAGAAACGACGACATCCGAAGAGACGTCAACCGAGTCCGGTAGCGTTGATGATTCAGCGGAAGCCGTTGCGGAGCAGTTCGACACATTCCTGACCCTGCTGACCGCGCAGATCCGAAATCAGGATCCTCTCGCACCGGCGGATTCGACACAATTTGTCGAGCAGCTCGCGACCTTCTCAAATCTCGAACTTCAGGCGAAAAATACGCAAATTCTGGAAGATATTGCCAGCATGATGGCGCAGCAATTGGCGCTCTCAAACGCACAAGACGCTTAATCTATCAAGCCGTCTTCGCCCCTCAGGCGACGTCTGGCATCAAATAGTCTGAGGCGGCTCAGCGGTCTTGTCGTGACAGGTCGAGAATGAGCACATCATTGATGCCGTCCCCGCTAATGTCTCCTGCGGCCCGCGCGAGGGTTTCGCGCAAAATCTCATAGGTATCCGGCGAGGTCAGTTCCTCATCGAAATAACCATCATCGGAGAGCTGCAACAACTCGCGGATAAACGCATCGCGAAAGCGCGGCTCCAAGCGGAACATCTCGTCGCGCTCACTGGCTGGAACTTCGAGGCCCAGATTGATCAGGACGAGCGCGTCGACCGCATTATTTTTAAGCACGGGAACGACGAATTGGCGTTTGAACTTAATGAAGTCGGTCTCGCCGCCATAACTCGCCCCCTCATCACCGTGACCGCCTTTCTTGGCCTTTTTTTTGCCATGGCCGTCCGATTTGCCATGATCATCCTTTTTACCATGTGAGTCGGCTTTCGCCTCTTTGCCATGGCCGTCTGACGTGTCGCCGTGATCGTCCGCTTTGGCGGCAGCAGGCGCACCATCGCCGCGCACCATGTCGGCGGCCAGAACACCGCCCGCAGCAAAGACGGCGAGAATGATCGGAAAAAGAAGGGCTTTCATGACGCGGTTCCTAGAAGGGGATGACTGTATCGAGCACGCGCGTACCGACGCGATCATTGGCGCTCCGGGCGACCGCACCGCTTCCGTCATATCCGACCTGTGCATTGGCGATCTTATCGAGTGTGATGACGTTACGGCGGGAAATATCCTCGCGGCGGACAATGCCCGAGACAAACAGAGTGCGGGCTTCGCCTTCCACCTGCACATTCTGACGGCCAATAATGACCAGATCGCCATTGGGCGTAACTTCCGCCACTTGCGCCGCCAATGTCAGCGACAGAACCTCGCCGCGGCGAAGCTGTCCGCTGCCATCAACATTTGAGGATCGGCTGAGATTGACCGCCGGATCCAGTGTTTCGTCATTGGGCAAGATCTCCTCGATCAGGCTGCCAATGCCGAACAGATTTCCAATTGAGAAATTCTGGCCGGATTGACGGTCAGTCGCGACCGATGCATTCATTTCGGCCGAATCGTTGATCGTGATTTCGACTGTTAAAATGTCGCCTGGCCCGCGTGCGCGGCGATCACCGAACAGGGATTCCGGACTGTGGCTCCAGAGCGACGCCGTCTTATAGGCGGCGGGCTGCAGGTTCGGCGCAGGCTGCGAATAAGAGAGAGGGGCCGTTGTCACTGGCGCGGCGGCACGTTGCGGGCCGCCCGTCGTCCCGCAAGCACAGAGCGCGGCGCCGGCGAGGGCGATCATTCCCAAACGAAGCGAACCTGTTAATTTTATATTTCTGGTCGTCATTGGCATCCTGCTCATGGCGTGACCTCCACTAGTCCTTCGCCGATAATCCGGCCGGTTATACGTTTACGCGATGTTGTATTCATGACCGAGACGCGGTCGCCGTCGGACCCTTCGTCAAGTGCGCGGCCAGTCGTTTCCATTGTCAGCGCGCCGCGCCGAAAGATCAGCGTGACTGTCTCGTTGCGTTCAACCAATAGCGGCGTTCTGACGTGGCGGGGCGTCATGACGGCCCCGGCCCGCACGGACCGTGTGAGTTCGAGACCGACATAATCCTCGGTCGCATAGGGACCGGACACATCGCCCTCCCGGATCAGCGCTCCGCGCGCGAGCGCGCGGCTGGCCGTCACCTGTTCGGCGTCGGCGGCCATGACAGAAGCGGGCGCGGCGAACGAGCCGAGCATCATGATGAGCATGAGGATAAAGCGGGTCATGCTAGCGGATCCGCGTTGTGGCGGAATACATTTCGTCGGCCGCCGTGATGATCTTGGAATTCAGCTCATAACCGCGCTGCGCTTCGATCAGCTCCGAGATTTCCTCCACCACATCGACGCCGCTATCTTCCAGATAGCCTTGGCGCATGACGCCAATGCCTTCAGTGCCCGCCGTGCCATTAATCGGCGCGCCGGACGCTTCGGTCTCGCGGTACAGATTGCTGCCCAGCGCTTCGAGGCCTTTTGTATTCGCGAAGACATTCAGGCTGATATTGCCAATGGTTTGCCCATTCGTGACATTGTTGAAATAGGCCACGACTTCGCCGTCTTGTGAAATGGTCACACGCTGCGCATCGTTGGGAATGGTGATCTGGTCCGCGAGCGCCAGCCCATCGGAATTGACCATGAGGCCGTCCGCATCGCGGTAGAATTTCCCGTCGCGCGTGAAGGCGGAGCTGCCATCCGGCTGGATAATCTCGAAAAAGCCCCGGCCGCTGACGGCGATGTCTAGGTCACCGCCTGTTTCGCTCAGCGCGCCTTGCACGATTTCCATTGAGACCGTTGTCGGACGCACGCCCATCCCGATCTGAATGCCGGCTGGCACGACGGATCCGGTCTGGGAGGTAAGCGATCCGGGTGTTTGATATTGCTGATAAACAAGATCAGCAAATTCAGCGACGCGCGGCTGGTAGGCCGTGGTGCTCATATTGGCGATATTGTTTGATATGACGTCGACCCGCATTTGTTGTGCGGCCATGCCGGTTGCGGCGATTTTCAAGGCGTTCATCCTGAAGCCTCCTTTTCCCTGTTAAGTCCGAGTGGGGTGAATTTATTGTCTCTCGTTACTGCCTGAGTGTTCTCGCAACGCTGCGAATACGTTCGTCTTCAATGTCGAGCAGGGCCTGCCCCGCATCGTAATGGCGCTGCACTTCGATCATGCGCGCCATTTCCACCACGGGATTGACGTTACTTTGCTCCAGAAAACCCGACGCGATCGTCGGTTCTTCAACATTTTGGATATTCTCTGCGGTCCAAAGATTATTGCCTTCGCGGCGCAGCGTAATGGAGTCGGCAGTGAAGACACCGACGCGGCCCAGCTCAATCCCGTCGGCGGAGATCGTGCCGTCGCGTCCCACCTGAATAGACCCGGCTTCCTGCGGAATGGCAATTTCGCCGCCGCCCGTGCCAAGCACGGTATGGCCTTGCGGATTGACCAGGATACGATCCTGATTGAGCATGAAATGACCCGCGCGCGTCAGGCGCTCGCCATTCGGGGTGCGGACCTGGAAAAAACCTTCGCCGGACAAGGCCATGTCGAGCTCGCCGCCTGTCATCTGCAAGCCGCCATCCGACAAATCTGTCGCATGCGCGCCGAGACGCCCCATGGACAAGCTCGTTGCACTCCCCGGCACCGTGCTGCCAGCTTCGATTTGGGCGATATATTCGGAAAACACGCCATTTTCAGCCTTGAAGCCCGTGGTTGCCATATTGGCGACATTGTTGGCGACGGACGAAAACTCGCGCATCAAACCCGACTGGCGGGTGAGCATGGTGTAGATCGCATTATCCACGGCTGAGTACCTCCCGATAAGTGTCCATATCCGTATCCAACGTACCGAGATACTCGGCGAGATCCGGACCGTTAAGCCTGTCAGGCGCATCGGTTTCTGGTAATTCCGAGCTGAAATCAGTGGCGGTTGCCGTTGCGGTGGCGGCGGCGAGCGCTTTGGTGCGCGCCTTGGCCTTGGTGGTCAGAGCTGGCGTAAATTCGACGCCTTTGGCTTTCAGGCGATCAATCACGTCAAGAGCCTGCACCGCCTTGAGGCGATCCGGCGCGTCAATGGCTTGCTCCAATCGCGCCGCAAGCTTGGCCCGGCTTTGCGCGTCTTCGCCGAGATTATTCTTGTTCGTGACTAGCTCCAGGATCAGTTCGAGGTCGAAGTCTTCAATCGCATTCGCCAAAAGGCGCTGTTCGGCGCTCAGGCGGACGGTATGATCGGGACTGTCGGAGAGACGTTCCAGCTCGGATTGAGCCGCGGGTGCCGCGTCGATCTGGCGCATCAGGTCGATGGCGATGAGTTGCTCCGGCCCGTCGCGCTCAGCAATCCAGGACAGGCGAGCCCGCGCGCCGATGGGATCGCGGCTCATCTTCAGTATCGCGTCGAGCAGGATATTTTCCGGATCCCGGTAATGGTGGGGCTGCCCGTGCAATTTCGCGTCGATCAGCGTGTCGGAAAGACGTCGGGTCAGGCGCATATTGCCAGCCAATCCGGCCCGTATTGCGACCTGCATACCCAGCTGCCTGCGCAGCGCTGGCTGCATTTTAGACAGGACCGCCGTGAGCTTGGCCTCTTGGCTGGCATCCATCGGCGTGCCCGGCGCAGCAAGCGCCTGCCACGGCAGAAAAGAGGGTCCGCAATCGCTCGCTGACGTCAAGTCTATGCCCAGCGGACGGCCATCATAACCAGGGTCGATCAAATCGGCGAGCGTTGCGGCGAGCGCAGCGTTTTCCGGCCAATCGTTCCGCAGTTCCGTAAACAGACCTGTCGCAAACCCGCCCTGCCCACCATCGAAAAGGGGCGCGAGAGTCATGCAATCGGCCACCTGCATCGCGGGTTGATGCGCCGTTTTCGGCGTCGTTTCAGCCGGGTTAGCGGGCTCCTGGCTTTTAAGCTCAATAAGACCGTTGCGGCCGGCGACTTCGAACAAATTACGCAGATTATTGGCTTGGGTTTGCACATCCTGAGAGGTGACCGGAATGTTCTTCGACGTCCCGGTTTCTGACGCGGGTGCTGCGCTTGCAACCCCGGACATCGCACAGAGCGAAAACGCGTAAAGCCCGAGCGCGGCAGCGCTCAGGCGAAGGCGTGATATGTTGGCTGCGTGCCTCACGCAGCCTTTAAGGCCTTGATTGCGTCCTCGACCTCCGAGAAGCTGGGTCGGCACCCATGCGGGGCGCTTCGACGCGCCACCTCAATGCATAAGGTGGTTTCATTTTTGTGAAGGCTGGAGACCAGAACCTCGCGCATGAGCGCGTAAAAGTAAGCTTCTTGGTCTCGGATTTGCTTGACCCGATTGGCGAGCGGACCCACCAGAGAGTAGGCGAGAAAGACGCCGAGGAACGTCCCGACCAGCGCGCCGCCGATCATTTCGCCGAGCACTTCTGGCGGCTTATCAATGGACGCCATGGTTTTGATCACACCCAGAACAGCGGCGACAATGCCGAGCGCTGGCAGGGCGTCGGCCATATTCTGCAGCGCATGGCTACCGTGCAGGCGCTCTTCGGTCATCGTCTCAAGCTGTTTGTCGAGCAGTTCCTCAACCTGATAAACATTGTCGAAATTCATCAACATGGAGCGCATCGTGTCGCAGATCAGCTCGACGAAATCTTTGGAGCCCAGAATACGCGGATATTTTTGAAAGACGGCTGAATTCTCAGGGTCTTCGATATGCGCTTCGAGGTCGACCGGGCTGTCTTCGGACAGACGCACCAATTCATGCATCAGGCAAAGCAAGTCGGAATAATCCTGACGCTTCCATTTCGGGCCTTTGAAGACGGCGACCAGATCGCCGAGTGTCCCCTTGATTGTATGCATATCATTGCCGCAGACAAACGCGCCAATCGCCGCGCCGCCAATCATCATCAACTCGAATGGCAGGGAATGCAGGATAATGCTCATCTTGCCGCCGGCCAGAATATAGCCGCCGAAAACGCAGATGCAGGTAACAACTATGCCGATAATTGAGTTCATGGACTTTCGTTACAACAACAGGAGTTAATTCAACGCTAAGTGCATCGGGTGTGAAAACTGTGTCATGCCGGAACAGACGCTGGTTTGGAGGTTTTGTCTTTTATGGCGGGCGGCGCGGCGCGGAAGGCCGGGTCCAGGCCGCGGTTGAGCCGCACCGCTTTGACGCCCTTATCCGCGCCGAGCGCGGCGTCAGTCAGTGGCACCGGACCCTCGCCCATTTCCACATTCAATTCGAGGTGATCAAAGCGCAGGCCCGGCAATCCGATGACCTGTCCAATTGTGAGGCGGCTACAATCGGCAACACTCATCCGGACTCGGTCGGCCACGGCCCTGACAGTGACGTGGCAGGGCCCCAGGCGGGGCGGGAGCCGTACCGGAGCCGGTTCAGGCTCAGGCGCATCCTCTCCGGGTTGCGACAAGCCCAACAGCTCTTCGGTGGCCATGATCACAATCCGCATGTCGCCGCCGTCGCCGTCAAGAAACGCAAATTCCATAGACAGCGTATCAAAAGCGCCGAAATCGTCTTGCAACGTTTCAATTGTGTCCACCGACCAGTCCGCATCGTCCCGGCCGCAGTGAGCCATGACGCGGGTTTCATTCAACCGTGCGCCAAAGGTGAGCATATTTTGTTCGACGAAGGGTTTCAGGGCGGCGAGCGCATCGTCTGACAGGGCGGATTCAATCTGCAATACATCCTGCGCCGCCATCTGGGCGAGCGGTTCTGTCATTGCCACACCGATCCGAAGCGAGCGGAGTGATCCGCGCGTCGATATTAATATACCCGGGATGTCGTCAGCTTTGCGCATCGCCCATTCGGCACGCGTCAGCTCGATCTGAACATCTTCCATAGACAGCCAGACACACAAGGCGCGGCTTAAATGCGGCAGCAATGTTTCCGCAACATCGGCGGCTTCCGGACGGGCGGCGTCCGATTTATTGGCTAAGGCGATTTTCCGGGCAATGACGGACAAGACGATTCTTTCGCTAAAGGCCCTTCCTGGGCCGCTCTTAGAGTCAGTGCTCGCATCAAAAGGTTGCGCAAAGGTTGACCGATCCGGTCAAATGCCGCGAAAATTTCATAAAAAAATAACCATGCCGCGTATCACTTCAGCAATCCCTCGGCGTTATGAACAGGAGAAAGCCGATCCCGGAACCGCCTATAAACCAAGAAGATTGCCATGAGCTCCGGACAAACCATTATTATCAAACGCCCGAAAGTCGTCGCGGGCGGTGGCCATCACGGCGGGGCGTGGAAAGTCGCCTATGCTGATTTCGTGACGGCGATGATGGCGTTTTTCCTGCTCATGTGGCTTTTGAATGCAACGACGGAAGATCAGCGCCGCGGTCTGGCCGACTATTTCAACCCGTCCATCCCGATTGCCGCCGTATCCGGCGGCGGGCCAGATGCACTCGACGGCGAGGAGGTTACCCAAGCCCCGGCCCTATCAATGATGAGCCACACGGAAGACACAAATGATGCCGAAGCCGGTATGCCTGCCGACGAGATGACCAAGGCGCTGGAATCTGCGCTCGAAGGTGAGGCCGCCGAGCTGAGCGACCATATCAGCATCCGTATGAGTCCGGAGGGGCTTGTGATTGAACTGACCGACCGGGATTCGCGACCGCTCTTTGCGTCGGGCCGGGCGGACCCGTCCCCCGTTTTGGAAAAATTGACGACAGCCGTGGCGCAGGCGTTGGACGGTGTCTCCAATGCCATCAAGATTGTCGGTCATACCGATAGCCGGCGCTATTCCGCCGGGCAACAGAGCTATAGCAATTGGGAACTCTCCAGCGACCGTGCCAATGCCGCACGCCGGATGATGGCGTCTGCGGGTCTGCCGGAAGCGCGCGTCACCGAGGTTTCGGGACGCGCGGCGACCATGCCGCTAGTCGAGGATCCACTGGACCCCCGCAACCGCCGGATTTCAATCACGCTGCTCAGGTCGGACGGGTAAACAGGTCCGGAAAGCCGCAGGAGACCGCGCTATATTTAGTTTCCGAGCCGTGAATCCGGCCTATACCATTTCTTAAGCCTGCTCCTTTAGCGTTGACCTTGGTTCCAGAGAACCCCGGCCCGGTAAGTCGCCGAGCACGGTTTCAAGGATTGAAACGATGACCATTACTTCTTCGCTCAATGCGGGCGTTATGGGCCTGAACGTGAATGCCACGCGTCTCGCCTCCATTTCCAACAACATCGCCAACTCGGCGACTTACGGCTACAAACGCGCCGATGTCGACTTCAGCTCGCTCGTGATTGATCAGGGTCCAAGCACCTATTCTGCGGGCGGCGTCAAAGCCAGAGCGACCCGGGATGTCTCAGACGCAGGGGCGCTTATTTCAACCGGACGCTCCACCGATATTGCGGTCAATGGCAACGGAATGTTTCCTGTCACGACTGTTAGCGGGCTAACACAAGCGCCCGCCGAACGGGATTTCCTCATGGTTCCAACGGGCAGCTTTTCCCAAGATGCAGACGGATTCTTGCGCACCGAAAGCGGCCTACACCTGATGGGCTGGAACGTCGATGCGGACGGTGCGCCTATCACGACAGGGCGCGGTAGCGCGACCGGGCTTGTCCCAATCAACCTGACGGAAGGTCAATTCAACGCCGAGGCGACGACGCAAATCCAGTTTGGCGTCAATTTGCCAGGCGATCCGTCTGTTATACCCGCCAGCGGCACCTATGATTTTCCAATCGAGTATTTTGACCAAATCGGCTTGCCGCAGACCTTGGATTCGTCCTTTACTCGCAATGCCGGCGGCGATTGGGACGTCACCATCACGGATAACTCGTCCGGGGCCCCTGTTCAGACCGCGACATTCAATATTACGTTTAATCAGGATGGTTCGCTCGACGGTATAACGCCAGGCGCGGGCGCGGCTTACGACGCCTCAACGGGCGATGTGTCGATAACTTTGCCCAGTGGGCCCGTCGACTTGTTTGTCGGTCGTCCCGATACAACTCAAGGCCTCAGCCAGATTGGCACATCCTTCCAAACACAGAATGTATCGGCGAACGGATCGCCTGCGGGTGAATTGGAATCTATCGAATTCGGTCCCGGCGGTGCGCTGGAAGCGATTTATAATACAGGCGCGCGGCGGACACTCTTTCGGGTTCCCGTCGCGGTGGTCAACAATCCTGATGGATTGAAGCCAGCCGGAAATCAGGCCTACACGCTTACGCGCGAGTCGGGCAGTCTCTATCTTTGGGATGCGGGCGATGGCCCGTCAGGCGACCTCTCTGGTTTCTCATTGATGGAAAGCAGTACAGACATCGCGGCCGAGCTCACCAACTTGATCGAGACGCAGCGCGCCTATTCCTCCAACGCCAAGATCGTGCAGACGGTTGACGAGATGTTGCAGGAAACAACCAATCTGAAACGGTAGGATAGTCCTTTAGGGCGGCTCCATGTCTTTGTTTGGTTCATTGTCGATCGCCAGGACCGGAATGTCGGCGACGCAGGCGCGTGCCCAAACGGCGTCCTCCAATATCGCCAATGTCTCAACGCCGGGATATGTCCGGCGCGAGACCGTCCTCGGTCAAAACGGCCTTAATGGCGTCTCTGTCATTGACACATCGCGGGTGCAGAATGATGGCATTGTACAGTCACGGCGCGATGCTCAATCCCGTAGCGCACGCTCAGAAGTCATTGGCGAGGTATTTAATCGTGCTTTGTCGACATTTGGGCAGCCCGGCGAAACAAACGGCGTTTTCGGGGCGTTTTCGCAATTCGAAAGTGACCTTCAGACCCTAAAGACGACCCCTGAATCCGCCGCGTCCCAATCCATCACGGTTGACTCACTGAAAGATCTGGCCGGCGCACTGAACCAGGCATCAGCAGCCTTGCAGAAAGAACGCACGGATGCGGACGCAAAAGTCGCAACGGATATTGATAACGCCAATCAACTGACAGCGAACATCTACGATCTAAACAGCGATATTCAGAGCGCCAAGGCAAACGGGCTCGAAACAGCGCCGCTCCTCGATCAGCGCGATAAAATGCTCGATCAATTGACTCAGATTTTGCCGGTCGACGTTAAGGTCGAAGATTCTGGGGCTGTCAGAGTCCGCACAATGTCGGGGCTAACGCTCGTCGGCGCCACGCTTCACACCATTGAATTTACCCCAGCCAAACAGGTTGGGCCGCTTGATACCAACACGGATGATGGCGGACGATTGTCAATTCCGACAATTGATGGCCGGCCCATCGGACCCAATTCTGGCGCGCACGCGATAACGGAAGGCCGTTTGGCGGCCAATTTGGATATACGCGATAATATTATGCCCGGCCAAGCGGCCATGCTTGATGATTTCGCGTTCGATCTGGCCGCGTCATTCGATGCGCTGGGCGAGCCGCTCTTGCTCGATAATGGCGCGCCCGTTGATGCTCTGAACAAGAAAGGCCTGTCACAGCGACTGACGGTCAACCCTCTGATCGACCCGACAGTGGGTGGATCGCCGTCGCGCCTGCGCGACGGTCTCGGCGCGGCAACGCCGGGCGCTCCCAGCGACGATAGTTTGCTCATCGAGCTGGCCGACACGCTGGCCCCGTTTTCCGAAAAGCTCGGTAATCTGGTGAGTGAAGTCTCTTCTGATTCTCTGCGTGCGGAGCGAATTCATTCGGGCAATCAGGCCCGCGAGACGACACTGATTGAAGCCGATCTGCAGCAGAGCGCGGTCGATTTGGATTTCGAGTTACAAAGTCTTCTCGCCATTGAGCAGGCCTACACGGCCAATGCCCGCGTCATTCAAACCATTAGCGACATGCTCGACACATTGGCGAGGATTTGATCATGCGGTTTTCACTGACACCTGATATTTTGTTCAACACCCGCCAGTCACGGCAAAATGCGAGCCTCCGGGCGCAAATCGAGACAGCGGGCCAGGAAACCGTCACGGGCCGCCGCGCCGATGTGCTGCAAGCAACGAATGGCCAGCTGGGGGACGCCTTTTTGATCGAAAAAGCCAGTGAGGATATTAAACGTCAACGCAGCATGGCGGCGCTGGCCACGGCGCGTCTGGACGGGGCGACAAATTCGATCTCGGCCATTCGCGAAACCTTGACCGGATTTACGCCCGACGCGCGCATCACCTTGGCCACGGGCGGCACGAACGAAATGTCGCTCCTGATGTCCGGTGCCGAAGACGGCCTGTCACAGATTATGAGCTCGCTTGGACGCCGTCACGGGACACGCCATTTGTTTTCAGGCACGCAGTCCGCGGGCGGACCTTTGGAGACGCCGGACCAGTTGCAAACTGCCGTCAATGCCGAAATATCCGGCGCAGCCAGCGGCGCAGACGCGGTCACAGCGATCAATGATTATTTCGGCGCAGGCGGTGGTTTCGAGACTGATATTTACACAGGCAGCGAGGATGAAGGCCCCCGCCTGCACGTCACCGACACGCAAAGTTTCGATCCACTCCCCAAGGCTGATGACCCGCTCTTCCGCGACATGATGCAGGGTTTTGCCATGATCGCCGGCGCGGGTCAGGCCGCGACCGACGCCGATAGAGATGCGCTGATTGAGGCGGGCATCAATCTGCTTGATGGCGCGCTGGACGGTGTGCTCGCAACGGAAAGCCGCCTGGGCGCCGCCCAGCAGAGTATTGAACGCATCGATAAGGGTCTTCAGACCGAAGCCTCACTCGTCGCCAAGACCGCAACAAATTTGCTCGGCCGCGATGT
>Ga0115567_10002588_pt1 | contig 17906 bp, 15 predicted proteins | sample COGITO_mtgs_1204_2_FD_88679 | JGI IMG/M metagenome (GOLD analysis project Ga0115567, IMG submission 88679) | Pelagic marine microbial communities from North Sea - COGITO_mtgs_120412 | ecosystem: Environmental > Aquatic > Marine > Epipelagic | place: Germany:Helgoland, sampling site Kabeltonne... | reverse complement strand
TTTAAGTAAAAGCGAAAAAGACAGTCATGACGTTAATTACCTATTTGGGCAAGTCGCGATAGATAAAGCGTTTATTGATTGGAGCGGAAATTGCGGAAACTTAAGTGCGGCAGTGGGTTCTTTTGCTATTGAGAGCGGCTTGATTGACTCCTCAAGACTCCCTAAGAACGGTGTGTTTACAGTTAAAATTTGGCAGCAGAATATTCAAAAAACAATTGTTGCTCATGTGCCTATACAAAATGGTTTGGTGCAAGAAACTGGCGATTTTGAGTTAGACGGTGTGACCTTTCCGGCTGCCGAAGTCAAGTTAGATTTTATTGAACCCGCATCGGGCGGTGTGCTTAGCACCGGTAATGTTGTTGACACTTTATACGTGCCAAATGTTGGGGAATATAAAGTCAGCTATATAGATTCGGGCATACCCACCATATTTTTAAACGCCGATGAGCTTGGATATTCAGGCTGCGAATTACAAGATGCTATCAATAACGACCCAATAGCCTTGGCAAAATTTGAACTCATTCGCGCATACGGTGCATTACAAATGGGCTTAATAAGCCACGTGGATGAAGCGCTTACCCGGCAACATACCCCAAAAATTGCCTTCGTTGCACCCGCCACCGATTATCAAAGCTCTAGTGGCAAAATAGTTAAGGCTAGTGAAATTGATTTGCACGTAAGAGCTCTGTCGATGGGTAAGCTTCATCACGCCATGATGGGCACCGCAGCGGTCGCTATTGGCACTGCCGCTGCCATAAAAGGCACATTGGTCTATCAAGCCGCAGGCGGTAAACAGGCTGATCAAGTCACTTTTGGACATCCAAGCGGTATTCTAACGGTAGGTGCCATAGCAACACCTATCGAAAACAACTGGGAAGTAAGTAAAGTCAGTATGAGTCGCAGCGCACGCGTACTAATGGAAGGAAATGTAAGAGTCCCTATTCGAAATTGCTGAATGTTTGACGTGTTTCAGAAAGTACTCGCTAAACTCAACTCACGTTTTAAAGACTAACTATTTCCTCGTCAATAAGGTGTTTTACTAATTCGCTTTGCTGCGCATCGTCAAACGCTTTGCCCAGTAAACCCGAGCGATAAGTAATTGCATCGCGATAATTTGGATGGGTAAAAATATATTGCTGATTAGTGCCTAAGGCTTCAACAACGCGTTTTGCTAATAGTTCAGGATCAATCCCCGACTCAACCAAAGCGGCTGCTGCGCCGAAGCTTTTCTTGAAGCGATCTTTGTCTTGTGAAGTCATCTCAATTTTACTTTGGGTCGATTTGTACTTTTCTTGCTTATTGCGTAAAGACTCATGAATGCGCGTTTTCACGAAGGCGGGACACAGCACAGAAACATGAATATTGTGCGGTTTTAGTTCTACCGCCCAGCTTTCAGTCATCGACACTACAGCGGCCTTAGTCGCGGCGTAAGCACTTGAGAACGGCACGCCCATCATACCGGCCATAGACGCCACGTTAATTATCCAACCGCCCTCGCCATGCCGTTTAATTTCAGGCGTAGCGGCTTGAGTGCCATACAAAACACCCATCATGTTTACGTCTACTACCCATCGCCATGTGTCGTGATCAGTTTGTTCAATTTTACCAGGAATACCGCCAACGCCTGCGTTGTTAACCACCATGTGCAGTTTGCCAAACTTTTCAATTGTTTCTTCTACGCAAGTCTCCCACTGTGCATAATCGGTAACGTCTAAAGTGCAAGCAAGCACATTGATGCCATGTGATTTCAGTGCTGTTTTTGCTTCCGCCAGCGCCTGTTTATCAATATCGGCAATCACAACATTCATGCCCAATAAGCCAAACTCTTTAGCCAACGCGAGCCCAATACCGCCGCCTGCACCTGATATAAGTGCTGTTTTGCCTGAGTATATAGATGAAGAAGTTGAAGCTGACATAAGTTTATCCATTTAAAGCTAAATAATTGTAGCTCACTATAAATAGGGCTACTAGGTAAAGAAACTTTATTTACTTAATTTCAAGCGCTAAGTTTGATGAATAGTAATCGCTAAGGTGGGGCTAAATAGGAAAATTAGAGTAATTCATCTGGACGGCTTAATTTAACTAAAAACTTTTCTTCAAGCTCCTCGCTTGAAATAGGTTTACTAATTAAATACCCTTGCAGGTAATCGCACCCTTCTTGAATCAGCCAGTCTTTTTGTACTTGTGTCTCAACGCCCTCAGCGACTGTTTTAAGACCAAGTGCTTTGGCCATTGCAACAATCATTTCAAGTACCGTATTAGAGGGTTGGTCTCCTGAAATAAATGACCTATCTATTTTTAGAGTGTCGACGGGTAAGCGAGATAAATAGGCCAGTGAGCAATAACCTGTACCAAAGTCGTCGATGGAAATACTTATCCCATGATTTCGTAATTGCTTTAAGACAACAAAGCTATCGTCTAAGGTTTGCATTAATACGGTTTCCGTAATTTCTAATTCAATTAGCGTAGGGTTTACTTCGTGCTTTTTAATAATTGACAATACACGGTCTACGTAATTTTCTTCTTGCATTTGCTTTGCAGAAACGTTCACCGCAATTGGGATGTCACCGAAGAGTGGCTGCCATTTTCGTATTTGCTGACATGCGCTTTCTAAAACCCAGTCTCCTATCGCTATAATAGCGCCGTTTTCTTCTGCTATTTTAATAAAGCCTTCAACAGAGATGGGTTCAGGATTGCTATTCCATCGGATTAACGCTTCGCAGCCAACCAGCTTACCGGTTTGGGAATTTAGCTTGGGTTGAAAGTGTAAATGGAATTCATTTAGTTCAAGTGCATAGTTTAAAGCGGATTCAATTCTTGTTCTTGCTTCCACTCTGTCGCTCATTTCTTTAGCAAAAAAGTGCCAGTGGTTGCCGCTTTTTTTTGCTTCGTACATGGCTAGGTCGGCGCAGCGCATTAATTTACTGGTGTCTTGTCCGTTGTCGGGATAAATAGAAATACCAATGCTGCCTGATGAGCGAATTTCATGGTCTTGCACAAAGTAAGGCTGCGATAAAGCCGTGTCAATACGCTTAACCGTATACATAACTTCGCTAATTTCAGTGATCCCTTCAATAACCACTAAAAATTCATCGCCGCCTAAACGTCCTATGGAATCATTTCCTCTAAGCACCTGCGCTAATCGTGCCGCAACTTCAATTAGTAACACATCACCAACATCGTGTCCTAAAGAATCATTGATATTTTTGAAGCGGTCCATATCGATAAATAAGACTGCCACTTTTTTATTAGCGCGCCGGGCGACAAGAATTGCCTGCGATAAACGATCTGCTATTAGGGTTCTGTTGAGTTGGTCTGTTAAGGGGTCTCTTGTAGCAAGATGTCGAAGCTGAGATTGCGCCTTAATAAGGCCTTGTAGCATTTGATTAATATGCTTAATCAATTGACCCATTTCATTCTTGTAGCTCATACGAACACTCGACATGGCAAGGGCGTCGGGGTTTTCAGGATCAATATTAGAAATAGATTCAGACACTTTTCGAAGTGGTGTGGTTAATAACCAAGAAGAGAGCCATAACAAGATCAAAGCAATGGTGACTGCTTGCAATACGCCGGTAACAATAACGCTTGAGGCAAAACTTAGAAAATCATCTGTTATAGGAGTTAGATTCAGCTTTATCGATAATACGCCAACCTTGCGCGGTGAGTTGTTTACCTCAACAAATAAGTCTCGTTCACCTCTTATCTCTTCACCAATAAAATTATCAGTAACCCATTCGTTAAATGGTTTGCCTTTTTTTACAGGCTTTTTTTCTCCAGCTAAGACATTTTCGCTTTCACCAATAAGTAGGGCCTCTTGCACCATACCAAGCGCCGTCATAGAACCAATGACCTGATTAGCGAGAGCAGGGTCCAATGTCCAAGCAGCATTGGTAGCGCCGCCCTCAGCAGCGGTTAAAATTTCTTGTGCTAGGCCAAATGCTTGTTCTCGTTGATCAGACAAATGAATACTGAGCGAAAAACCACTGACTAAAAGCGCAATGAGTATACTGAGCTTTAACGCGATAATCGCCTGCGTGCGCGATAACGATTTGCTAATATAATTGGCAATCTTGATCAAGTATTCACCCTAAATGCTGCCATGCTTTAGTCAAATTGAATGTTTCCCTACTCATCATATCGGTCAAAATACAGAATATCTTTATATTTTTCATTTTCTTTGATCAGGTTTAAGTTCGCTACGCAAGCATCTCTTGGAGCTTCTGACTTAAACAAAAAACCATTCGGACTTTTTCCTAATAATGGAAATATATCTACAGGGGCACTTACATCGAGTGTTTGGCTGTCAGCCAACTCTTGTCGGAAAAACTTATAAATATTGCCATCCATTTGAATAAAGTCCACCCGTTTATTGAACAACATTCTTAATTGAGTTTTTTGATTATGCGTTTCGCGATATTGCTTGTTGCGTAAAGCCATAGTTGCATATTCACCTCCAATATGAGCAATAGCGCCTTGCCATGAAAGCAGTGAGTATGCTGACAAATCCTCGATTTTTTCTACCCGCAGCTCTCGTTCAGCAAGCGAAAACAAAAAATTCTCGTAGGCGTAAATATGTCCCGTGTAAAAACCTTTTAGCTTACTGTCTTTGAGGACTTTTTCATTGATATCGGTTACTACATCGACTTGATTGGTTTCATACTCAACAATACGTCTCGCATATGGGTGTAAACGTGGACTTACTGTATAGCCAGAGGGTGCTAGGCAGTCTTTCAATAAGTCGATTAATATACCGCTAGGACCATCTTTGAATACGTAGGGAGGTAAGGTATCTCCGAATGAGGCTACTATTCTTGTCGTTTGGCCCACGGCAGAATAAGAGAGTACAAAAAGAATAATTATGAGCAAAGCTGATTTAACCATCTCATCCTCATCATTTTTTAAACTGGACTAATGTTAGCCTTCACCTGCACCACCGACCTTTTGTCATAATAGCACACACTGATATACCTGCTAAATTGGATATTTTTCGACGTTTGAAATAAACAAACAATTTACCTAAAGAACTCAGCGTATTTTGAGTTTAGCTTAAACGCTTCTGCGCGAGCAGGGTCGTCTTTGTTTAGCGAACGATGAATACCCTTAACCGTATTTTGCAGTATTCTTGGATTGCTTATTCTATCTAAATTAGCAATCGAGAAATCAATGTTTCGGTAAATGGATTTTTTGATTAAACTGTCAATTGCCGTCGATGTGTCTACGTCTTTAATTTGATCGAGCCAACTCAAGGTTTTATCTTGGCTGTCATTCCCTTGAAACTTATTTGCTACCGTATTAATCGCTTTTAGTTTTTCACTAGAAGGTACGACGCTAATATACCAGTTAGCTGCTTTTATCGGCTCTTGAAAAGACCATGAGGTTAACAACATCTTATGTTCTTTAGTTATTTCACCGCCAGTATATTTTAGGGCTAAATGATCAGCCATTTCCTGAGGATGACTACGAGCCCATGTTCTGAGTATGGGCTGTAGCAAATACGGCTTGTTGAAATCTTCTAGGTAGCTTAGGTAATCTGCATATTCTTGTGATGAGGTAAACGATCTACTGACGCCGTAAAGTGAACTTGCTGCGTCTCTTTGAGAGAGTGACAATATAATATCGCTGGCGCCATATAAGTCGTTTGCGGCGTATGATTCGAAAATACGACCCAAACCGATGTTACGCGGATCTAAATTTTTATTGGCGATGTTTTCTTGATACCAAGCAAGTGCTAGATTTGGGTCAGTATTCGCTAATTGCTTCAGTGCTTCTGCTGCCCGGTATGGCAGATTCTTCGTTTCATCGGTGTCGGCTAAATAGTTTAGCGAAAGTATTGGATCTAGTTCTAGCAATCTAGAATACAGTAAGTCGACCATCCCTTTGTTTTCTTCATTGCCGGTGAAACTTGACAATAGTCTAAGTATTTCTTCACTGTTAAGATCTTTGACGACGCTATACACTTCTGCCGTTTGCGACAAAGACCACTGCGCGTCGCTATTATTTTGTAAATTCTGCAGTTGCTTTTGAATAGGCAACTTATTGTTTTCTACCGCGATTAGCGAAGATTGCCCTTGTGCAGTGTTGTCAACTTGTAAGAGTGGAAATATTTCCTTAATTTCATCGCCATTTTCAGTCTTTTGCGAGCTAGCAATTGACGTTTCGCCGAAGAAAAGTGACTGGGAATCTATAGGAGTGGCAGTCAAATTACCAAAATACTGCCCACCCAAAAATGCCGCTACTAGGGAAAGCCCCCAAATTATTATCCACTTTATATTCATGAGCATCTCTTTTTAGGGCAAATATGCACCGATAAGCTTACTTATTTTATACGGCAGATTACCAGTATCTTGTAATAATTGTTAAGAAGAAAATCGAATTATAGAGCCCTACAGTGCGCCCAAACAAGCAAAACCGATGTATCGTTATCGCTTCTGCGCAAATAGCATTTTTGGTTTTCCAACCAAAGACTTAACTCAATTGCATCATTTTTTGTGTTACGGCCTTCAATAATAAGACCACGTTCGTCTTTCGCCGCCACTCGTTCGATCACTACTTTATTTGTTAGCGTAAAGGCAGTGCTAGCAAAGCGCACAGAACGACCAAATAATAGTTCTGACGCGGCTTGTTGCATCTTTAGCTTATCGTCTTGATCTGATAAATCGATCGTTGCCGGCACGGCTGCATTTGATACAGTTGCCATACAGGCTCCTTGTAACAAGGCTGATATAATGAGAATAGCGTTTCGTTTTCGCCACCGATTCTCTATTCTCATTCATTGCTATCCTTTTCGTTTATTGGCATATTTATAGTGCTCTCAAGCAGTATGGCACGGTATCTTGGATCAAATATGCTAAGTGACGATTCTTGCGCAATATCATTTTGAACATTACTTAGGGAATTGTTTTGCCCCGCCCTACTCGATTTTATAGCCATTGATTGCGCTACTGAAACAGGACACGTGCCATTGCTTATTCGGAACAATGCTGTGGATAACATAGATTCTTGTTGACTCCCAAGAGGATTTGAAAAGTCGTCATCGACACTGCAGCCAGGTAATTCATCATCAAACTTTGGTGACATCTTGGGTTTAAAGCCGTCGGCATAATCACCAAACCCTTTATCATTGGTCCCCTGAAACTGAATAGTAAAAAAAGTAGTCCCGCAGTTATCGGTTGGGTAGAAGCCATAAGGCTTACCGCACGTTGCCCCACCAATTTGCACAACCTCCACATTTATGCCACGCAGGCCATTAATTAATGCTTCGCTGGCTGAACAAGTGTTTTCGGTAGTAATAACATATATTTTTGTAAGCCCCAAATTAGGAAGCCGTTGATCAGTAAAAACACCAGCTGCAAAATCAATTTCACGCTCATAGAATGGAGTAGGGCGGATAGTATTGCCATTGACAGGGTCGACCCGTGGATATTTATCATTGAATTGAAGCAACTCAAAGGTGTTATTGTTAGTTTGATTAGGTCCCGCAATCATATAGGCAAGCTGCGACGCCATTGCCAGTAAACCGCCGCCGTTGTAGCGCAAGTCGACAACTAATTGGGTCACGTTTTGATTGACAAAATTCTGGAAGGTGTCAATTAATGGCGTTTGAGCAGGGCGCTGGAATCCGTCAAATCGGAAATAACCAACTCGACCTGACACGGTATCGATGACATTTGTATTGTTCACGAAAGATTTTGCAAAATCGTCTGATACTAAATTTACGCTAAATTCGCTACCGTTGTTGCGCTCAAAAACAAACGCTGTTGTGGTGTTGGCGTTTTCAGGAAAAAGCGCCTCGTTGATTGCATCAACGTCACTGTTGTTAATAAAATCAATGCCATTGATACGAAGAAGTTTATCGCCTCTTTGCACGCCTTCGTTAGCCGCAGATGTATTTGGCTCAACGGTGCTCACTCGCAAACTTCTAGGCGGAGAATTATTTATAAACGAAAAATTGATCCCGTAGCCTGTCTGCGTACCCGATTGCGCAAATGAATTGTACTCTTCACTGGATTGCGAAAAATGAAAATTGTCTTTGGCTGCGCCAGAAGGCGTTCGCTCTTCTGTTTTTAATACGCCAAAATAATCAATGGGCGTGTTGAAGTTATTTGGATTTTGGTCGGTAATTTCGTCGTACCATAGGTAGGTGTCATTGCTCCACGAGCGTAACCACATCTTTTCATCGAATGAGGTACCTCTTACATCGGGAAAAGCATTTCCGTTGATGTCGACACCCGAACGGGGTACTGCACATTTATTTTTGAAAACCGTTTCGTTAGCAAAAACACCGGGTTGCCAAGTATTACCTGTAGGAGTAATTACAGGACGCAAACCTGAAGGAGATCCACCGCCGCCACCGCCACACGAGACCAGCAATAAACCTAAACTAAGAACAACAACACTTTTCATATAGTCTCCAATATTCCTTAGTGAGTACGACTCTAATCACATAAAATAGTTTACTAAATAAACACAAAATAGGATATTTAATAAAAGTTAATATAGCGGACTGTGATATAACGTTTGGATAGTATTTAATAATAATAAGGTGTTTTGTTTAGTTCTCAAACTGTGCTTCTCAGTACTTTGCTAATAGTGAATCTAGTTCACCAGCAATTCCCTCGATAGTACTTTGTACGTGTTTTTGTGAGTTTTGTGCAAATATAAAGGCGCTCATTTTGACAATCGTTTTAACTTTACGACGCATGCTCAACGTTCGCCACCCTCTAAGAACAACATGTGGAAATGGATGTTTAAGTTAAGCGTGCTGCAAATAATAAACCGGTTCTTACTGAAGATGTGGAGACTGCTGAAATCGCGGATACGCTTGCGCAACTAAACTGTGAATTTGGTCAAGTGTATGGTGCTGCGATGTCAATGCCCTTTGATGAATAGTTAGATTGAACTCAAAATAATTTACAAAACGCTCAACGAAGTCCAAATAGTCCTTGGCCTTCTTTCAAAACAACAGGCAATAAACCTTAGCTAATTTCGGCTTCCCCTTAAGCCCTTGATCTGATAAATCATGAGCAAGATCATAGCGAATATTAACACTAGCTTCGCAATAAGTTTCGCGCTTATAATTTCAAGACAATAGGTATGCAAAAGTGTCTGATTTTTTTACATATTTGTACGCACACTCTATTTTATATCGCTAAGGTATTGAAAATTATGTTAATTTATTTTGGCATGGTTTTAGCAGTGGTTAAATGAATATAAAAATATATGAACTGATTTTGCCTCAACGTGAGAGCATCTACCCTTTACCGCGGTGCGATTGTGAACACTTTTAAAGCTAACACTGATTATTAGCGACAAGGAGTAATATATGTCTAGCAATCTTGATTTTGACTATCTGAGCGAGTTATTTACGACCGACCCAGAGAAATTTGAAGCTTTTAGGCTGAAAGAAATTGAAAAGGTCATTAGTGGTGCTTCTGGGCGTGATCAAAAGCGTATGCGAGGCATTCAATTTAAGATTGATGCAAAACGCGAAATCCATAAGGATTCACCTCTTGGAGCTTGCATCGCAATAAGCAAGATGATGCATGAGTCTTTCGAGAACCTCAGGTATCATCTTAACAAGGTGTCTGACTATAAAGATCCTTTGAATTACCAGCCTCTGCAATATAAAGCGACAGATTTTTCTGAAGAAAATTCTGGCAAAGTACTTCAATTCCGCGAACCATAACAATGTGGAGAAAAGTCCCGAGAATTTTATAAAGTTTGTTGCTTCTCAGATAAACAATCATTCTACAGTTAAAGTACTCGCGGTATGCGGGTTACTTAAAAGCGTCTCAAATATCTGCCAAGCTTTAGCGGGGTTTTCTGTACCGCCTCCTTTTGCTTCCATATAGTCAGCGACTAAATCTTTTCCTAGGTTGTAGTTGATCACATAGCTACGATATTGGTCAATAAATCGTGTTCGTTGTAGCGCGCGATCTGGCGAATAAAGCAAGTACTTTTCTAACATCGACGCCGCTCGTTCACGGTCTATATTGCCATTTAAATACTGCCTAGCGACCTCGTTACCAGCGTAATTCAAATTACTTCTAAGCGCTTGAATCTCGTAGTATGCCTGTACCTTAGCTGGGTCGATTCCAGCCAATGGAAACAATACATCGCGTTCATACTGAATTCTAGTTGCACCTGGAAACGCGACTTCAATTCCGTAGTTAGCGCTCCCTTCAGCAATTAAAGATTGCGGCGAAAACAAAGGATAAACCGAAAATTCTAGCCACCCTTTGTCGACGACTAAATTTCGTTCTAGAAGTGCATTAAATACATGGTGTCCGGGATACCCTTCGTGGCAAGCCAAATCAATTACGCGATCGATAAAGATTGGGAAATCAGTATTTATCTGAATAAGACTTTGACCATCACCTTTGTAATAATTATAAGCTGACCACGATTTTTCGGTCACATATTCCAGTACAAAATTTTCGTTTGCAGGTAATGTAAAATTTGCCAAGGTACGCTTGCGAGCTTCCGCTATTGCTGTTGTAAAAAGGATATCGATTTTGTCTTTCGGGATAACAAATTGCTTGGCATATTTGTTATAACGCTCACCTACGGTTCCATCACCCGGCAATTTTGTATTGAGTTGAGCCAAAATCGTATCAAAATATTCAATTGAGTTGTTAGGCGGCTGTACATCGTATAAGAGCATGGCCTCTTTATCAAAACTGTAGACCTTGCCTGCTATCATGGCAATTTTAGTGCCGACCGCGGTAAGTTGCTTTATAAGCATGTTGACACGTTCGTTTTGATCTTCAGAAAGCGAGCCTGCAGCAAAAGTATTAAGCTCAGCCATCAACAGGCTTACACGCTCTAAGAATATCTCGCTTGGAAAGTTACTACCTTCTTTCAATGGCGCAGGCTTTAACTCCTCTGGGCCATAATACGCATCCACAAAATCATCATTGTGTTGGCCTACTTCAAGTACTAATTTTACGTAATCTTCAGCTATATCATCTATCGTTCGCGGCATGTCTTGTTCATTTTGTGAACAAGCAAATAAGGCAACACATACCATTGGAATGAATACTATTTTTTGGATAAAGTTCTTCACGTACTTGTTTTTCCTATTCTAATTTTCGAGTAAAGTGAGCTTACGTAAACGACAGGAAAATGCCAATAATAATCTCCCCTAGTAATAATGACTTATGCTAAAGATAAACAGCACATTAGTTAAGTACGAATAAGGTAAATCATAAGTCTTATGGATTCAAATGCTTCTCTTATTATCCGTTTTGGGCAAGTGTATTGGTTTAAGCAGATTTGACAGTGACTGGCTTTTTGGGAGGCTCTTCTGGAAATTTCAACGATGAACAAGAACATCTACCAGCACCCAACCGTTTTGAGGCTGTTTTTCAAACGTAGAAGAAAAGGTATTAAGTTATGTTTCGTCATCGACTGTATTAAGAACTCAATATACAAATAAATCGTACCTGATCAACTAATTTGAAGCCTACAATGGACGCTAAAGAAAAATCCAAAACATACCGCTATGAAATAGCCGACCTTTTTCTTCGATTCTGGTTTCGATTCATTTATAAAAACCGAAGTGCAGTTGAAATGGGGAGTATGAAACCTGCCGAGCCTGTTAAAAGAGTAGACCCGAAGTACCCATCGAGGGCATTACGTAAAGGCGGTGAAGGCTGGGTGGAAATTAGCTATGTGGTGGGTGTTAATGGCAATGTACAAGATCCAATAGTAAATGACTTAGCGGACATAAAGACTTTAAAAATGCAGCGAGAGTATAAGACAAATTAATGCTATCGACTAGCCTCTATGACAGGAGTAGTTAAGGGTGGTTTTGTATTTACTCACTTGTAGTGTTGAAGTAATTTGCGAAATGTTTGTCGTTTAGGTGAGTGAGTAAGCTGATCTTAGGTGCTGAAATCTGGACGGTGAGATGCAAAGGCGCCCTGCCTCAACATATAGCATGTTCAAGCATCATTGTGTTTTTCGTGTGTCATGCGCCAAAGTCAAAATCTCTTTGGATGATGAAATCATCAAACATAATCGTTTGCTTTAAAGCCTCAAGTGGTGGTGCTCTGGTATTGTTGCCAGTAATGGGTGAGCCTTGTTTGTCTAGATACGACAATATATTGTGGATGATGGTGGTGCTAATCCGGTTACCGGCTGTGATACAAGCAATTATCGCCACATAATGCTTTTGGCATTTTTCACATTCAGTAATAGTGATAAACAGCCAAAATAGTGAGTACTTAAGTGCTTTGCAATCAGTGTCTTGTTTAGGCCTAGCAATAGAACACACAGCAAGTTGCCAGCGCTTAGACATTTATTTTTAGTCAACATAGATGTCCTTTGAATTGTTAATAAAGGTGTTTTGTTTAGCATTTCATCCGGAAATGAAATTTTTGGGTCTTGAAAGTAAACGGTATATTTAATGTAAGCAACATCCGTAAATTTGACTGAGTTTAGTGTTCAAATTGTGCTCCTCAATACTTTGCTAATAATGAATCTAGTTCGCCAGTAATTTCCTCAATAGTGCTTGGTGGGTTTCTTTGTGAGTTTTGTGCAAATGCGATTTTTTCTGCCTTAAGTGCTCTTGCTAGGGCGAGGCCTTCTAGCGGTTTTGCGACTTTGAGCAAACTCTGCATTTCGTCAAACTCACCACTGCAGTGCAGCGCAATATCGCAACCTGCTTCAACGGCTTGCTGTGCACGTGATGCAACCGTGCCAGACAGTGCGTGCATATTGATGTCGTCGGTCATTATTAAGCCATTAAAGCCAATCATTTCACGCATAATTTTATTAACCACAATTGGGCTTATCGTTGCGGGTAAATTTTTGTCTATTTGCGGAAATACGATATGTGCTGTCATTGCCATGGATTCCTCGGCTAGCGCTTTAAATGGCAAAAAGTCCCAATCCTTCAACTCATTTAGCGAGGCATTGACCACCGGCAATTCTAAATGACTGTCGCTAATTGCACGGCCATGACCAGGCATGTGCTTGATGACAGGTGCAACGTTTGCTTGTTTTAAACCAAGGGTAATTTGCTGGCCAAGTGCAATAACTTGCTGCGAAGTAGCACCTAAGGCCCGTTCGGTAATAATTGTGCTGGAGTTGTTTTGAGGAATATCTAACATAGGCGCGCAGTTAGCGTTAATGCCTAGCACTTTTAATTCCAAACCGCTTAGCAAGGCATTAAGCATACAAGCGCGTTTTGCGTGCTCTTGGTTTGTTTGGTACATTTTCGCAAATACAGTGGGGCTTGGCGGCACGCGCCAGTGTGTTTTTGGTAATCTGGATACCCGTCCACCTTCTTGGTCGATAAAAACCATTAAATGCTCTCTGCCCATCGCTGCTTTAGATTCGTTAATAAGCGCTTTAATTTGTGCGGGCGTGTTTATGTTGCGCGCAAATAAAATTAGTCCCCACGGCTGCAATTCTTTAAAAAGTGCGCGTTCTTGTTGGCTAAGTTGAGTCGAGTGGCAGCCTACTATCACGTTCTTTGGCACGGTCTTACTTCCTTAAATCATTAATTGTGTTTGTATTTACGGCAAGCTAATTTTGCCAAAAGCGGTTTGCGGTATTCCGTTGTCGTTGGCAAACACTGAGCTATTGCCAAATAGAGTTTGATTTGCCAATACAGCGAACAGCGCGGCCTCTTTTGCGTCGGCGTCTATACCTAAATCATTGCAAGATTTTACCGAGAGGTGCGCAGCACATTCTCGAATATTGGCGACTAAAACCGGATTATGCACGCCGCCACCACTTAAATAAATAACTGTATTTTCATATTCACGTTTTGATATAGATAGATTTGCTATCGCATTGCCAATGGTTTTTGCGGTAAATAAATTAAGGGTTGCAAGTAAATTGTAGAAAGCCTGTTTGCTTGTTGATAAGTAGTCAATAAGCGCGGAAGTGTTAATATTACCGGTATTTTCCCTATACAGGGTTTCAAGTGCGCGATGCACGAAATTGATGTTAAAAGTTTCTTGACCTGTAGACTTATTGACACTAATGCTTTGCTCTTCATTTAACGCATTATTGTTTAATTGACCCAACAGTACATTTAGAAGTAGCACGTCTACCTTACCTTTTAGCGCGAAGTCACCATTGCTATCGTATAACTTATCAATATTTGGCAGTTGGTTTACGACAGATTTATTGGCCGTCAAAGTACTTACATTTTGGATAAGCGCGTCCATTAAAGTATTCCCTGGGCCCGAGTCAGCGCTTACTACTTGATTGAAGCTTGCAGACGAAGGAATATAGGTAAAATTCGCGATACCACCAATATTAACAAGAATACGATTTTCACTGGTGCTCGAAAATAATAAATAATCGGCGTACGGCACCAAAGGCGCACCTTCACCATTCGCGGCAATGTGTTTTTGGCGAAAATCACTAAGGGTTAATATTTTAGTTAAAAATGCGAGGTGATCGCCATCGCCAATTTGCAAAGTGGCAGAGGCTAGTGCCGGTTCAATACTATTGTTGCGGTGCTGTGATAGAGGCAATGTTCGCGGTGCGTGAAAAATTGTCTGGCCATGACTGGCTAAAATATCTACGTGATCGCTATCGATACCCCAGTTATTTAAAACACCTATTAACATGCGCGCATGTTCGCGGGCCACCCATGCATTTGCGCGAGTTACTTCATCTAATGGTGCGCTTGGGTTGGCAAATAAGGGCCTAACGATAGCGAGAAATTCAGCGCTGTAACGTACCGACATAAAACGCTCTACTTTCAAAGACGTTGCTAGACCGTCGCCAGACACTTTGCACAGCGCTATGTCTAAGCCGTCTAACGAGGTTCCACTCATTAAACCAATGATCATTCTGGATTTATTGCTTAGGCCAGAAAGTTTTGTAAGTGCGGTGTTCATCTATGCCATTCAGTTAGAGCTGCCAACTTTGCCTAATCATGCCATAAACCGCATCGTGATACTAACAGCGTATTTTGTTATTTTGATGGCATCATACGATACAGATCAACTACCGTCATTATCCAGCCTTCAGACGAACCTTTCCAACCATTTCCCGCAAAACCGGCAATGTTTATGATTCCTTAACCCACACTCATCTTAATTTGCCTAGGCCTTATTTGCAGTGGCTGGCGGCTTGCTTTTTCTGTTGCGACGGCTGCTCGAGTAACCACGATTTTGGATGTCTTAGTGTCAATCTTGCCTGCAAAAATAACGGGTCGAGTATGGCGCGAATTGAGTGCTTGAATCGAAAAGTTAATGCCATCTGCGGAAAAACTGAGGTCTCCGTAATATGCCACTTCACTCGCGCTGACATCACGCATGACGAATATTTGAAGCGCGTTTACGCTTGTTGCGTGCGTTAGTAAGTTAGCATAGCGATAGTATTGACCATCTGCTTGTTCACAACGCAATAATGCACCGAATAGATGACCCTTTTTAAATTGAGAGATATTGATCTGAGACCCTTGTTGCTTAGATATTTTTGTCAGCGTTTGTTGGTCAAAAACCAGCAAATATTGCCAGCGGCCGCAGTTAATGGTTAGAGCCTGGTCTGCCAAGATCGTCCTCGGCAATTGTTCGCTTAACGCTGCCGACAACTTCTTTTGTTTAACGCTGACAGATTCAACACCAATTTCCGAAAACTTCTGCTGTCCCAGGCTCAGGATCTGTTTCGCTTCGGGAGCTTGCAAAAGACCGTGACTGTGCCCCAAAGAATATGCGAGTAAGGTTTTTGCGTTATCGACTGCACGTTTCACGAGGGGATGGTTGGGCAGTAAAGTATCCAGAGCCACTAACTCTTTCTCGCCGCCAATGCGGCCTAAAGCCTCTGCTGCGCGGCGCACTACAAAGGGAGTATCATCCGCTAATGCAGACACCAGTGCTTTGCGGTGTGCGGGCCGATTGTCTTGCCCTAAAGCGAGGGCCGCCGCCGCTCGTACATCGTCATCGCTCGATTCGCTTATACAAGCAATTAGCCGCTTACTAAGTCCTTGAGCATCACGTTTTCGCAGTTCAAGCAATGCCGATATAGGGCTAATATTGGGTACGTTGGAGTCCAAAGCGCTAAATAACTCTGTATTGCTTAGTTCGGCCACAACATTGTGTGTACTGACAAAATGATCAACGGTTTTTGTAGGTTTCATTTCAACATCCATCCTTCACGATACAGTGGCCTCTGACATCACCGCCTTCACCTGAATTTACGTTAACCGATGTGCGCACACTAATAGCACAGCCAGTTTGCGCCATCAGTCGGTTACGGCCAGCATTTGTTGGCGGACAACTGCCATCAGGATGATTGTGAGACAAGGTAAGGTAATGACCAATTTCGTGTGCAAAGGTGCGCGACAGACCATCAAAACTGCGCGTAGCGACATCACCTGCCCAGTTGCCATCGTCATCGGTGCCATTTGAGCAATCACCGTTAACGGGTGACAAACCTAAACCTGTAAAACCCGAACTGCGGGTGCGGGTGACAAAGGCATCAATACCATCGTTGGTAACGCCAAAATCCTCCCACATGTCGCGCGCTTCGGCATTGCTACCGATACTGTCGTAACCTCGAGCATCTGCCGAGAGAAGCTCAAAATGCAGCACCCGGCCAAGCTCAAGGCCCCTTGTTCGGTAAATATTACGAGTGCGGTAGGTGCAGTAGTCAAGCATTTCCCAACCGTTATCAACATTGGCCAATAGGTCAAAACCGACTTGGATGATGTTGAGATGAAAGTGCCGGCCCTGCAGACCGCGAACGAGACTCAGCATAGAAACCTCAGCCGTCACAGTATTGTCGGGATCGGTAGGCACCCGTGCTCTTAAAAAGCCAAAAAAATCGCGTAAAATTGAGTTGTTACCGCTGGTTTCAACAGCCATACAGTTCATTAAAGCCCGTAAACTCGCCATAGGTGTCTCCCTTATCGCATAGTGATTAGCATATCAACGGTGCCTACGCCACTCGCCAAAGGTGTTAGTGCTTTTCCTATAACCGCGCCGAATGCCTTCATCGGATCGTTAGTTTTCATTGCCATGCCAGCCGTGCATGAGGTGGTGAGCATGTCGCCTACCTCAATGGCACCAAAAGAGGCATCTGCTTGGCACGTCACCTTTCCCATAATAGACACTGGCACGCGCGCTTCGTCAGATTGCTCGCGGCGATCCATCACTATGCCTGGGCGGTAATTACCTGCACCAGCAACCACACCAACTACTCGCGTATCGTAGGGCGAATGACTAGGGATAATATTGCCATTATCAACCAGTACCATAACTGTGCCGGGCTCTGCTAGCACATTTGTCTCCAAGGTAAAGTCTTCTGCAGCGTCGGCATTGCGTAAAATAATGTCGCCACTTGAACCGTTAAGATGAATCGTTTCGTTGCCCGCATCATCGCGAACGATGATATCTCCTTCGTTACCAGCGGCACCCACACGTAATACGGCATTATTTCCATCCATATGCATAACGCGACGGCCGGCAGCATCTTGTACTTCTATATCACCTTCATTGCCACTGGCGCCTACACGCAACCATGCATTGTTGCTATCAAAGCGAAATACGTCTCTGTTGCTAGCATCAGCAACAACAATATCACCCTCGTTGCCTTGTGACCCTATACGCAATATCGCATTGTGACCATCCATATGCATAACGCGGCGGCCGGCGCCATCTTGTACTTCTATATCACCTTCATTGCCACTGGCGCCTACACGCAACCATGCATTGTTGCTATCAAAGTGAAATACGTCTCTGTTGCTTGCATCGGCAACAACAATATCACCCTCGTTGCCCCGAGCGCCTATGCGCAATACCGCATTTTGACCATCCATATGCATAACGCGGCGGCCGGCGCCATCTTGCACCTCTATATCACCTTCGTTCCCATTTGCCCCAATACGCAACAATGCGGTGTTGCTATCGAAGTGAAACACGTCTCTGTTGCTT
>Ga0115567_10002584_pt1 | contig 17914 bp, 19 predicted proteins | sample COGITO_mtgs_1204_2_FD_88679 | JGI IMG/M metagenome (GOLD analysis project Ga0115567, IMG submission 88679) | Pelagic marine microbial communities from North Sea - COGITO_mtgs_120412 | ecosystem: Environmental > Aquatic > Marine > Epipelagic | place: Germany:Helgoland, sampling site Kabeltonne... | reverse complement strand
TTAAAATCAGTGAGCTAGATATAACAACAGTTGAAATTGATCTTTTATTTTTACTTGAGACAAACGATGTCACGTTCGAAGTATTAGAAAAAGAAATACTCAACCCCGCCAATTTTAAGGTTTTATATATTGATAAAGCAGCTCTTTCTGCAATGTCTAAGGACCCCTTAAATACTAGACTGAACAGAAAACTAAAAACTGATACATATAACAGCAATTGGCTAGCTAGTATTGGAGATGAACTTGTAAAATCATCTCCTATAAATCCATCGTACCCTATCCCAGATGTTAACCAGCCTTATTGGGATTATCATAAGAAAAAGTCACGTCCCACAAAGACTAATTTAAAAAAGCCACTGTATATAATTGAAACAGACATTAAAGATTCCGAATTAACACTTACAATTAAGGATGTAATAGATAAATTAATATTACGAATCATTTCTGAAGATATGGCAATTCAATTAGCTTCAACATCAAAAGAAAGTTTTCTATTTATCGATACTAAATATGTCGGTTCTTCATTATGGTCGCACAAGATAAAATGGGGTAAAAGTATCGCTCTGGAACAAAAAATACATCTTTACTATGAAGCAGCCGAAAAAGAATACAAAAACTTTATTAAAACTCAGGTAATAAAATTCAATAATTTTTCATCGGAGCATAAAAGAGTCTGCGAACGGCCACCCAATAAAAAGCAATTTGAGGCCTCTATGAATGCACTGTCTTCACTAAATAATATAGTTTCAGAAGATGTATATCAGTGGATTTGTAATGCTGATAATTCGTTAGATTTCGAGAGTACATTTGGTGTCCCCCGCTCAGTCTGGCAGCCAGTGGCAGCAAATGCGTACTTAGTTAACAAACAAAAAAACTATGGCTTAGTAATGAAAGAGCTAAAAAAATGTAATTTTTGGATGACTGGGCCATATAAAGAATTAGTTGAATTGAAACCTAAAAAATACTTAGATGATTACTCAATCATTAAAGACTTCCTAAATAATTTAAAGCTTGAATTATAACCCCCCACTAATAACAAAATTGAATAAAGGTAAGAATTAAAAGGGGTCGTTGTCACATTAAATATCATGCCGCTGATTTTGTTCGTGTAGAAATTTTAAATAAAACTATCGGGGTAATGAACTATCTGACCCCAGATATCGCTGTTAGCTTGAAATTGATTGATAATCTCTCAGCACTGGGCTTTGATATACTACCTTGATTGTTACTTTGTTGGCACTGGAAACACGCCCTTCATAGTTGTTTAATTATGTCACCATCCTTCATGACAAACTGCACATCCTCTACAAGCTTGATGTCCTCAAGAGGATCACCCGATACCCCCACTATATCTGCCAACATGCCAAACGCTTAATGAGACACCCATTGTAACAACCCCGAGCTTTACAATAAGCCCAACAAGCGATCCTTAAACGATTTCCCTACCTTAATTAGCCTATCCCCTCTTAGACGAATATGTTGATTATCGATGGCAACGACTTGCAGTTTATTCACGACAAACGACTTATGTACTTGCACAAATTGGTGCTGTGGTAGTTTTTGCAAACACTGCTTTAGGGTACTACTAACCAAAACAACCTGATCACCTTGCCACACCCTAACGTAGTTACCATAGGCTTCGAGCAAGCTAATATCGTCTAAAACAAACTTGCGTTTTTCACGGTCAACTTTAAGGACGATATAGTTTGGGTTGTTTGGATTAATGGGAGGCTGGGTATCTAAACGTCGTCGTACTTTATCTAATGCTTGGCCTAGACGTGAGGCACTCACCGGCTTTAACAAGTAATCAGCTACGTCGAGTTCAAAACCTTCAATGGCATATTCTTGATAGGCGCTAATGATGATCACTTGCGGGGTTTTGTTGAGCACTTTAAGTAGTTCAATACCGCTCAAAGCGGGCATATTGATATCTAGCACCAATAAATCAACAGAGTCATTGGCTAAGTAGCTCAAAGCTTCAGTGGCATTGTAGCAGTTGCCAACAATTTCAAAGTCAGTCTGGCCTTGCATATGATGTTTGATCACTTCATGGGCTAAAGGTTCGTCGTCGACAATTAAGGTTGTGAACAAGGCTCTAACTCCAAACTTAACTCGCTATGCCACTCATCGTTTTGCACCTTATCATTTAAATTGTGTTTACCAGCATACAATAAAGCGAGGCGGCGTTTAAGGTTTTCTAGACCAATACCGGGTTTAGGTTTGGCGTTTGTCTCGGGCAAACTATTTTTGCAGCGCATAAATAAATGCCCGTTGTTGACTTGTATATCTATGCTGACGCTACAGCTGAACTGGCTAGGCTCAACGCCATGTTTAAATATATTTTCGATAATGATAATTAACAACAAAGGAGCGATTTGCCAGTGCCCTGCTTGTTCAGGATAGCGCACAGTGAGCTGACATTTATCACCACTGCGAATAGCCTGTAAGGCTAAGAAATCTTGAATATAGTGAATTTCTTGCTCCAAGTTAACACGATGGTTTTGCCCTTCGTATACGGTATAACGCAGCAAATTAGCCAGTTGCATCACCAATGTAGGCGCATCTTTAGATCCCGTCAGAGTGAGCGCATACAGATTATTTAAGGTATTAAATAAAAAGTGTGGATTCACTTGTTGTTGCAATAACTGCAGTTCTGTTTGGCTTTGGCGCTGGGCAATTTCTGCTAGCACTTTATCTTGTTTTTGACGCTCAAAGGCTAAAATTATGGGGGCACTCACTGCCAATATAAAAAAACAAAACCGAAAATTAATCGGTGAGAATATATTGTAATCTTCTGAGGGTAAAAAGGTCCATTCGGGAATATTCATGGGTAAAACCAATACCACTGAAGCCATAATGGGCGTCAATACAATAATACAAACCAAGCAGGCTGCTACATAAGCAAATACCCCACTGCGAGCCAAAATACGGCGGATCAACACATAACGATTGATCCAATAAAGCAGCAAAACTAACAACCCCATCACCAAAAATTGCCATAGATAATCAATAAAATACCAAAAATTGACGATAAGAGTATCGCTGTTAATTATGGCTTTAATAGGTTGATTACGAACGGGGTCGTCGGTAGAAGCAAAAATTCCTGCCCACAATATGGCCCATACAATTAACAACATCAGCAGTACAGAGTTTAATGAAAACAACCGGGACATAAACAGCATTGGTTTTGTATCATGCCGTTTAGCCAATAGATGACTCACACCGAAGCCTAGGCTAGCCACCATCACAAATAACCAGCCTTGCACCGTAAAAAGGCTCCTGTTCGCATACCCAGACGCAAAATCGGCTAAGGCAAAACTGAGTAAAGGATAGAAAATAAAACCCATACTCCAAATAAAAAGCGCCCGCCAAGCTCTATATTTGAACGCAAAATAGTGAACCAATAATAGAGGGAGACTTTCCAACATTAGTTGCCCCGAGATCCAGACAAACTGAGCGACACTTTGACTCGGAAATGAAAAGTGTCGAATCGACGCTTCCAATAACAACGCCGCTATCACTGCCAACTGATTATCACCAATAGCCGTTAGCTTTTGTATAAGCCCTGTGGATAGGCGATTTTGCATAATAATGTCCTGATTAATCTTTTCTTATAGCTTGGCGTAAGGGGTGGCGCACGTCAGCTAATACATGACCAAAGCTTTGCTTTTTCTGACAAACGACAAATATACACACAATGAATAGCTATCTTTACTTTCATCCTGTTAAGCAAGCACTTCATCATTCTAGGCTTGTTTGCTTGCTGCCTTGTGATTAGTCTAACGGCACGTTTTTATAGGAAACAAAGCATGCTGTCTATTTCTCATTTATCTCTGACTTACGCCGATGGTACTCAAGCACTGCGTGATATTAACTTGCAGTTACCACAAGGCATGGTAGGTTTATTAGGCCCAAATGGTGCCGGGAAATCGAGTTTAATGCGCACCTTAGCCTGCCTGCAAACACCTAATAAAGGCGAAATTCACTTTAGCAATATTGATGTTCTCAATAACCCCATGGCCTTACGTCAGCAATTGGGTTATTTGCCACAATATTTTGGTGTCTACCCTCATATGAGTTGTTATGCCTTGTTGCAGCACATGGCAATTTTAAAAGGCATTAACGATAAAGCCCAACAAAAACAACAAATTGAAGCTTTACTTGAACTCACCAACCTCAGTGCTGTAGCCAATAAAAATGTAGCCACATTTTCTGGAGGAATGCGCCAGCGTTTTGGTATTGCCCAAGCACTGCTAGGAGATCCCAACCTGCTCATTATGGACGAACCCACAGCCGGACTTGATCCTGCAGAACGGGAAAGGTTGCACGCCTTATTGGTCAATATCAGCAAAGACAAATTGATTTTGTTATCGACCCACATTGTTGAAGATATCGAAAACCTATGCCCTTTTGTTGCGCTCATCAATGACGGGGAAATTGTCGAAAGTGGCACAGTGCAAAGTCTGCTCACTCCCCTGCAAGCTAATGTTTGGCAGAGCTCAATTCGTCCAACTAATACCCAGCACATTTTGAGCGAAAGCTATCGTTTTGGTTTACCGGTCTATCGGATTTTGGCCCAGCAACAACCTTGTGCAGAAGCAGTGCCAGTAGAAGCAACGCTGCAAGACCGCTACTTTTATGAATTATCACAACAAGGTCGTGCTGATGTTGCTCATTAATGAATGGCGTTACCTAATGCGCCAACCACTATTGTGGCTAGCCTGCATTATTTTACCTTGTATCGCCTATTTATTTGCCGTGGGAATTGGCAGCATCGACACCTTGGCAGGTAAACATCTACAGGCCTTGCATATGACCTTAATGATGATGTGTCTGCCGTTGCTCAGCGGAGCATTGGCGCCACTGGTATTTTTGCGTGATCAAACCAACGATATGGCCGAGCTAATATTAGTGACCCCGCAAAGTACCTTTTACCGTTTATTTAACCGTCTACTGATTTTGTTTTTAGTGTGTGCAGGACTGTTACTACTCAGTTTTTTCATTATGTGGTTACTACTAAGCCAAACCTATGGTTTTCAGTTGTCTTTACTGACATTAGCCCTTTGGGATTTTGCTTTAATGGCTTTACCTGCCTGTGCCTTTTTTAGCGCCTTGGCTTGTTGCCTAGCGCAACGTTTTACGTCTTCAGTGGTGATATACGCGACTTTTTGTAGTGCTTGGCTTGTTTATATAATGCTTGCCAGTATGACCGGCTCACCTATGTTAGCCGGCAGCACCATTACTAGCCCTTGGTTATTTGAGAGCATGCGCCTGCTTGATCCATTTGGCAATACAGCGCTGTTAGCATTATACAAAAACCCAGAAGCAAGCATCTATGGCGACTGGATATTTTATCTTAATCGACTGGCTTATTGTTTACTGGCAGCAGGGCTATTTTATACTAGCCTGAAGCTAAAGCCTTATACCGCAAAACATGTTCCAGCTCTGGCTGACTCAGATCTAAGATCACAATCCAGCCAGGCTTACCAGTTTGTTGGTGCCACACCTAGCGCTACCAATCAGCTACTTCATTTAACCTATTTGTCTATAACAACCTTACTTAAACAACGTTTGAGCCAATTAATACTAGTGGGCTGGAGCCTACTCATGATGAATGAGATATTGTCGGGCATAGACTACGCAGAGCCGCTGTCAGTATTAAAACCTACCAGCCTAGACGCCTTCAATCGTATTTCTGATGATGTATTGCCGCTATTGGGCAGTTTTTTAGTGTTGTTTTGGTCGTGGCAGCTTTGTTGGCGTAATCGGCAAACAGCTATGGCCGAATTAATTTCAGCCGCGCCAGTACGCTCTGGCGTTATTTTATGCAGCCAAGTCATTGCCTTGGGTACAATGATATTACTATTAATCCTGTTTACCTCTTTAGCGGGTTTTATTGCTGAAACCTTAGCGAACAGTGAAATACAATTGATGCAGTATCTGTCGCAACTTGGCAAGGCGGCTTTGTCCTTGTTATTACTCAGCGCTATTTTCACTGCCTTTCACAACATTTTCCGTTCGCCTTTAGTGGCAGTCGCCTGTTGTGTGGCCATTTTAGTGATGAAGTTTACCCCAATAAGCGGTTCACTTGGGCTCACACACACTTTATGGAATATCGCGGCTTCGCCTCTGCAACCTGCAGATGCTTTTTGGGGATCAGAACAAAGCCTATCGGTATATTGGCCATTTATGACATTTTGGCTGGTGTTTACTACCACTTTGATTTACATGGCAATGCAGTGGTCTCACCGCACGGCCAGCTTTATGAATCATCGCCGCTGGAAATTAAGTATCAGTTCAAGCTTATTATTAGTTATCAGCCTTGGGACAGGTTTGAATTTACATTCAAACATTATTGCTGAACGGCCCTTAATGAGCTCAGATATGCGAGAGCAGCGGCGCTTTGATTATGAACAACAATACTCAAATTGGGCAGCAGTAGCGCAACCAGTAATCAGCCATATTGATGCAAAAGTGGATATCTTTCCACTAAGTGGCAATGCCGAATTCACCCTAATTTACACTTTAGAAAACCATACTGAACAAGCCATAGATAGTTTGCTTATTGGGCATTACTCTGCAAGTCCCCTTAATGAACTAAGCTTATAGGTTGCTCATACTCGCGACTATGATCAACAGTTAGGCCAATACAAAGTGACATTGGCCGAAGCCATCAAACCTGGTGACAATTTACAATTATCGACTCGGGTTACCTTCAAACAACCACAACATTGGCCAGCAGTAATGCATCAGTTGGTGAAACCCTCATTTAGTTATTTACGTGGCATTCCGATATTACCCACAATAGGCTTTCAGCCGCAATATCGCTTACGCAACAAAGCACTTCGCCAAGAATATGGCTTAGCTCCGCTCAATCTAGCGAAACCCTCAGCCTTGTTTGCTAAGCCTCAAACATTCCAAGCACACTACGATTGGGCAAGCATGCACTCTGTGGTTTCCACCAATGGGCAGCAAGTACCCTTGGCTCAAGGCGACCTTGTTAAACAATGGCACAAAAACGGGCGCAACTATAGGGAGTATCAAAGCAAAGGGCCGATCCGAAATGCCTCGGTGTGGTTCTCAGTGCCGAATAATTCGATTAAAGGCCAATCTGGCTCGACCTTGTTAGAAGTGTTTAGCCCTGAAAACTCACAGGCCGCAGAACTTAATATGCAAGCCATGGAAGATACACTCAACTGGATGACAACCCATATTGCGCCTTATCGTGGCAGCATGTTGAGTTTAATCGCTATGCCTGATATTGGTCCTACAGGTTATGCCCTACCACAAATGATCATGATCAATCATAACGTTGGCTTTCGAGCAGAACCTGCACCTGAGGCTGGTTTTGATCAGCGTTATCGCCGCGCCGTGCACGAAACAGCGCATCAATGGTTTGGCCATGATCTGGGAAATGGTGTATTAGAAGACAGCGCATTTTTAATTGAATCCTTGGCTAAATATGTTGAATTGGTAATGATTGAACAACGTTATGGTATTGATGCCATGCACGCCTTGGTTGACTACGAACGCCAACGTTACAAGGTGGCGGTTATGCGCAGCGCAGCGCAAACACCAAGCCTAGTTGATGCCGTTGAAAGTTATGATATATATTCCCGTGCAACCTTAGTTTTTGCCATTTTACGCCAAAAACTCGGTGACGAGCTAATAAGCCAAGCATTACACCTTTTATGGCAACAACACGCCTACCCACTCACACCTGCGACCTCAATGGATTTTGTACGTATGTTAAAGGCACAGCTCAATGCAGAGCAACAGGCATTGGTGGATTCTTTATTCATAGGAACAGATAACAAAGCGCTCTTAGAGCAATAGGTTAAGTGTTTACAAAACGGGTGAAAGACGTGAATGCGGTCCACTTACTCAAAGATAAAATGTCTTTCTTAGTGTTTGCATCAATTTCTCAATAAAATACCTATTAGGTATTAGAGACACCACTGTAACAAAAATAGTAAAAAACAATGAAATCACTAAATTACAAGAAAACTCAGTGGCGGAGTCACCAAAGCAACTATCGGCGAAGCCGATACTCTTGCCCTTTTCCCCGCATGTATGTTCGCAAATTATTGGCGATATTTGGTAGGTCAATTTGCAGGGATGCAAATTGAGTTTTCTTCAGTATTTTCCTGCCTACTGTAAACACTTTAACTTAGTCAATCGCACTTCCATGATGATCCGCACCCAAACTCGACTTCTCGACAATTGCTCCTGCATTGTTCTACCTTCCGCCGTCCATGGCGGTCGCTTATCGAGTTGTTCAACTGGGCGAAGCTGTGCTTCTAAAGAGACCAGTTTCACCCTGCTAAATATCAGAAGTAGTTGGATGAAGAACATAGTTTGGCGAGCGGCTTTTTTTGCCTACTTTTTTGCTGCAGCTAAAAAAAGTAGGTCAGACGAAAACGATTTCGTTTGAAAAAAGCCATGCGGACGCCGCGCGGGATGGCGGAAAGCGAATGCGCATAGCACTAATATAAAAGTGTTCAGAAAAATTAAAACAATTTGAGGTCTAACATTGATGTTTGCTTTTATGAAATAAAAGCAAATGGTGCCCAGGGCCGGACTTGAACCGGCACGTCCTTACGAACGAGGGATTTTAAATCCCTTGTGTCTACCAATTTCACCACCCGGGCAACGGGGGACTTGCATAAATACAAGCTGGTATTTAAAAGCGTATATGGAGGCGGAACCCGGAGTCGAACCGAGATACACGGATTTGCAATCCGCTGCATAGCCAATCTGCCATTCCGCCATTCCGCTATATACGTTTTATAAAATAAAAATGTCTATCTTACAAAATACTTTTAATATTAAGAAGTTGAAGCGAGAAACGAGATTTGCATCCGGCTGGCGCTCCAGTCGCTACCCCTTGGGGTCGCGTGTTGGGATAATTACTTAACTCAACATTTCTCTATATTAGTAAATTGGAGCGGGAAACGAGATTCGAACTCGCGACCCCAACCTTGGCAAGGTTGTGCTCTACCACTGAGCTATTCCCGCATAATTTACTTTTCACTTTGTTCAGCTTAATTGGTTGCTTTGCGATGTTTTGCTTGGCTCCCTAAAACTGAGGCTGCATTCTACATTCAAAGTATTATGTGTCAACTACAAAAAGTAGGTTTTTGAACTGACTGGCTGATTTTTGACTTAAACGCGCTAAATTTGCACAAAACCGAGTTATTCACTTTGGTTTTAGACATTTTTTTGATCGTCCCATGCGGCTTTTGTATATACCACCATTGACCAGAACGACAGCACAGCAGCGAAATATAATAAAATATACCCTAGTGACACCCAATAGATGCGTATGCCCATAAAATATTCCAATTCAGACAGTAAACCAATTAACGCTAACATTTGCGCCATAGTTTTGGCTTTGCCGGTAAATGAGACTTTGACTAAGTCTTGTTTGCCTTGTTGCCCCATCCACTCTCTTAAGGCGGAGATATAAATTTCTCGAGACATTAACAAAATAGCCGGAATGGTTATCCAAACGGTGTCATAGCTTTGGGTAATTAAAAGCAATGCGGCGGCCACGATGAGTTTGTCGGCCACGGGATCTAAAAACGCACCAAATGCGCTGGTCTGGTTTAACTTTCTTGCTAGGTAACCGTCAAACCAATCGGTAATGGCGGCAAACCAGAATATAAAGGCGCCCGCTTGATGTGCCCATTTCCAATCTAAAAAATAGACAACAACAAACACAGGTATAAGTAATACCCTGACAATGGTAATGATATTAGGAATAGTCCACATCGAATCTTTGTATTTCCTGTAATCGGTTTAAGCTCTATAACGAGGCTATTAACCCACATGCAGTGGATTATTTCAAAGCTCAATTGTGAATATGCTCATAAATAATATCGGCTAGCTCTGCACTGATACCCGGCACATTAGCAATTTCACCTTTGCTAGCCTGCAATACACCATGTAAACCGCCCATATACTTAAGTAAACTTTGTCTTCTTTTTGCCCCCACGCCAGGAATAGCCTGTAGCTTAGAGGTGTTTTTTTCTTTTTGACGCCTTTGCCTGTGCCCAGCGATGGCAAAACGGTGGGCTTCATCACGAATATGTTGAATCAAATGTAACGCAGCACTATCGCCAGACATGGGAATAGTAGCGTGATTACCAGCCATGATCAGAGTTTCTAACCCTGCTTTTCGACTGCTACCTTTGGCGACACCAATTAACATGGGTTTTTTAGCTTGTTTCCAATCGTCGAAGTAGGTTTCTGCTTGGGCCAGTTGCCCTTTGCCACCGTCAATAAATAAAATATCGGGGATTTTGCTCTCGTCTTTTACGTCTCGATAGCGCCGCGCAAGTGCTTGTGCCATAGCGGCATAGTCGTCTCCTGGGGTGATACCCTCAATATTATAGCGGCGGTAATCGGTTTTGTAGGGCCCTTCCCTATTAAACACCACACAAGATGCCACTGTTTGTTGACCCGAGGTGTGACTAATATCGAAACATTCCATACGTTGGATAGGTTGTTCTAGCTCTAAAACTTGCTCTAATTCGATATAACGGGCAAACACCGACTTTTGATGGCTTTGCCGCGACTCTAGCGCCGTTTCGGCATTAGTGTTGGCTAAGTCAAGGTAACGCCGTTTTTCGTCTCGCACACCTTTGTAGAACTGAATTTTACGCCCGGCTTCTTTACTTAATAATGCTTCGATGGCGGGTTGTTCATCTAATTCGCAAGGGATCACAATTTGCTGGGGTATAATTTTATTGCCAGCAAGATAAAACTGTAAAATAAAGGATTGAAATACCTCGGCGTCGCTCGACTGGGCGGGTACTTTCGGATAAAAACTTTTGCTGCCAAGTAATTTGTTGTCACGGATAAACAAACCTTGGATACTGGCAATACCATTGCGGTAGGCAAATCCAAATACATCCATCTCTTGTTGATTACCACTGACCCATTGTTGTTCTTGCACCTTGTTTAATGCACCAATTTGATCGCGATAACGAGCGGCGGCTTCAAATCTAAGGTCAATGCTGGCTTGTTCCATTTTATCAACTAATGAATCGATAACTTGTTTGTTTTTACCTTTTAAAAATAACCGCGCGAATTGCACTTGTTGTGAATACTCTTCATCACTTACTAAGCCTTCTACACAAGGGCCTGCGCAGCGTTGTAATTGATACTGCAAACAAGGGCGAGTCCGAGCGCGGTAAAAACTGTCTTCACACTGGCGAATGGGAAACAAACGCTGCATAGTGCGTAAACTCTCGCGCACGGCCCATGCACTGGGATAAGGACCAAAATATTCACCTTTAAGTTTTTTGGGACCTCGGTGATTGCTTAATCTTGGATGAGTATGGGCAGATAAAAAGATAAAGGGATAAGACTTATCATCCCTTAACAGCACGTTATATCTAGGTTTGTATTTTTTTATGTAATTGTTTTCAAGAATAAAAGCTTCGGCTTCACTGTGCACCACAGTGACGTCCATTTCACAGATTTGTTTAACCAGCGACTTAGTCTTAATGCTATCAACATTACTGCGAAAATAGCTAGCTACGCGTTTCTTTAGGTTTTTTGCTTTACCTACATAAATCACTTCCTCTTTCTGATTGTACATCCGGTAAACGCCCGGTTGGTTAGTCAGATTTTTGAGAAAGCCTTGGTGGTCAAATGGTTCGCTAGTACTAATGCTCATTAACGTCGTTAGATTTACAAATGATCAGAGGAAATTAATTTGTTACGCAAAGCAAGGTGCGTAAGCTCAACATCGGTACTCACCTTGAGCTTTTCAAACATCCTGTAGCGATAAGTATTCACTGTTTTAGCACTGATATTGAGGTATACAGCAATATCAGGCACTTTAGCGCCTTTGGTCAACATTAACGTTATCTCAAGCTCACGCTCTGACAATTGATCAAAAGGGTTACTGTCATTCAGATTAAGTTGCCCAAGTGCAATCTGCTGAGCTATGTCGGGGGACACGTATTTTTGACCGGCCGCCACTTTATATATCGCTTTGATCATTTCCTGGGGATCAGAGTCTTTGGTTAGATAACCAAACGCGCCCATTTGCATGACTTTAGCAGGGATAGGATTTTCTTTGTGTACAGATAACACTATGACGCGGGTATTTTCAGAAAAACGTAGAATTTGTTTAGTGGCTTCAAGCCCGCCAATTCCGGGCATACTCATGTCCATTAACACTAGATCTGGCGCATGATTCCGACAAAATTTAACCGCATCTTCACCGTTGGTGGCTTCGCCTACTACTGAAAAATCGGATACGTCTTCTAAAATACGACGGATACCCGTTCTGACTAATTCATGGTCATCAACTAACAGCAGTTTAATCAAGGTAAGATCTCTTTATTTTTAACGGTAAAAGTGTGTGCTGAGTCTGTTCCAACCCTGGATAGTATCTGCTAATCCTTGTCCAATATTATACGCATAACATTGTTCAACCTGACATTGAATCACCCATCTATTTTCACAATTAGCGATTGCCTTGGGTTTGCTAGGCTTGCCACCGCAACGACACTTAAGGGGCATATCAGTGGCAGCTGTGTTTTTCTCTGATTGCTTATTTTTTTGCTTAACGCCAGTCATACTTATTAATGAACAACACTATTGATAGACAGAGCATAAAGGATAACCTTCCAAAACCATACTGAAAGTCGCGATAACTATGCTTACTAGCCTAAGTTTTAACCATTCATACTAGACAATGAGTTGCCTGTGGCAAAAATGACTAAGGTTTCAGGTACTTTTAGTCGTGTATGTTAAGTCCCATGATGCCACCTTTTATCGTGCAACTATCAGATATTACAAACAGTTTGACTAGCAATAATGGCAAACCTGTTAAACAACAATATATACCTTAATCGCCGATAGAGGCTAATTCTAGGTTAGGCGAGCGTATTTTTGGGAATAAAAGCTGGCTTCATGTTTAGCTATCCCTATAGACAGTAGTTCATAATACGCCTGCTAAACAAATTAGCTGGTTTGAATAGTTTGGATGGTTTGGATGGTTTGGATGGTTTGGATGGTTTGGATGGTTTGGATGGTTTGTAAATGAAAGTGGACTCAGCATTAGGTAGATAATGATTGTTAATTTTGGAGGCAACTTGACGGGATTCACTCAGGCACGTCCTTGTGCCTGCCCCTTCGGGCGCCAGAGGCGGTGCTAATCGTTCCTGACGATTAGTCGAACCGCGGGGGTTCTCACCCTCGCTATCCGCCAAATGCAAAAAACCCGCAATTAAGCGGGTTTATTTGGTATATGGCGGATAGCGAGGGATTCGAACCCCCGGTAGGTTTGACCCTACGTCTGATTTCAAGTCAGGTGCATTAAACCGAGCTCTGCCAGCTATCCGAATTTTTCTACAATTTTGAGTGGCTAAGCTAATGCTTTTTTGCCTCCCCGAATTGAGGATGCGAATATTAGTGACGTTTTTAGGCCTTGTAAAGTCCTAATTGAACAAAATGCACTGATTGATGATTGTTTGAACGGATTGAGTGCATTTACATCAAGTTACGTATTTTAATAATAATTAAATACGGTATTACTTGAAAAAGTGAACCAAACCCCATACAAAGACACTATTAATAAACAATTAGTTTTAACTTACCTTTGGAGAAGACAATGGAACAAAGAACTTCCTTTAGTAGTGCAGGTCAAGCTTCTGCATTGCAAACTAACAAAGTACTTCGCAACACCTATATGTTGTTAGCGATGACATTAACGTTTAGCGCGGTCTGTGCCGGTATCGCCATGTCAATTGGATTAGGCCAAGGTGCGGCTATGATGATGAGTCTTGGTGCACTAGTGATGATCTTTTTCCTCAATAAAGCAGCACAAAGCTCAATGGGTATTGTATTTGTGTTTGTATTTACTGGTTTATTAGGCGCGTCTTTAGGGCCAATGTTGAACTACTATGCAGGCTTTCCAGGTGGCGGAAATTTAATTTTACAAGCCTTTGGTACTACTGCTTTGGTATTTTTTGGTTTATCGGGTTACGTATTAACCACTAAGAAAGACTTCTCTTTTATGGGTGGTTTTTTACTAGTAGGATTGATTGTGGCCGTCGTTGCTTCACTTGCGAACATTTTCTTCGCAATCCCAGCGTTAAGCTTAGCTATAAGTGCAGCGATTGTGTTCATTATGTCTGGTTTCATTTTATATGATACTAGCCGCATAATTAACGGTGGCGAAACTAACTATATTCGCGCTACTGTTTCTATGTATTTGAATATCTACAACTTATTCACGTCTATCTTGCATCTTCTTGGTGTTTTTGGTGGCGATGATTAATTCCTAAATGCATTAACTTTTAAAACGCCTCAGCTTGCTGGGGCTTTTTTTTATGTTACATTTGCAACCCTATGGCATCTTTTACCTTATTAGTGACATCAGCCCCCTTTTCAGAACAAGGCGCTTACAGCGCATATCGTTTTGCCCTTGCGGCTGCACAGGCAAAACACAGTATCAATGGCATCTTTTTTTATCAAAGTGGCACGCTAAATGGTTCTAGTTTACAAATAACGCCATCCAATGAATTTGATTTATATGCGGCATGGGAAAAGCTATCGCAGCAATATCAAGTGCCTCTTATGGTATGTGTTAGTGCCGCGAGTAAAAGGGGTGTCACCACAGCAGAAGATGCGCAAGAGTCAGACAACCCCCATTTTAGTTTGGCAGCGCCTTTTGAATCTGTCGGTTTAGGTGAGTTGGCTACATTGATTAGTAGCAGCGATAGGTTGCTACAATTTTGAGCCAATCAGCGTCCAGCATAGCCATTATCAATAAATCAGCGCCCTACGGCTCTTCTAATGGCCAAGAAAGCTTAGATATGGCCTTAGCCATGAGCAACTTTGCTCAACACGTGAGTGTATTTTTTATGGACGATGGCGTGTTTCAACTATTGTTACCCCAAGACCCCACCACCATAGATGCTAAGGCTTATTACAAAACCTTCCCTGCTCTAGAATTTTACGACATAGAAAACATTTACGTCTGCAAACAAAGCCTTATACAAAGAGGGATTCAAGTATCTCAGTTGAATATTCCAGTCACACTAATGGAGTTTGATGATTTGTCTAATTTTTTAGCTTCGCAGCAGCATGTGATGAGTTTTTGATGATTTTACATAAGCTTTGCTCAAGCCCATTTAATCAACTGGCGTTACAACACTGTTTACCACGCATGCATGCCACAGATGGGCTATTGCTGACTCAAGATGCTGTATATGGGGTGATGGACCCGAGCATATATTCTAAGCTGTTAGAATTAGATTCAGTGTATGTACTTAAAGAAGATGCTGTGGCCCGCGGTGTGCTGGTAACAAGCAAGCAAATTCAGCTTATCAATTATGCGGAATTTGTCGAGCTCAGTTTAGAATATGACAAAGTAATGAGCTGGTAAAAAAAGATGGAATATTATTTTGAATGTGCGGGTAAAACAATTGCTACTGACAAAGCTGGCTACTTGTTAAATATAGACGATTGGCAAGCTGAATTAGCCCCCACATTAGCCCAAACAGAAAACATCGAGTTAACCGATAATCACTGGGAAGTGGTGAATTTTGTGCGTCAGTTTTACCTTGAATTTAATACCAGCCCGGCAATGCGTGCTTTAGTCAAAGCCATGGCCAATGAGTTTGGCCCCGAAAAAGGCAATAGCCGTTACTTATTTAAATTATTTCCTAAAGGGCCAGCTAAACAAGCCACTAAAATTGCTGGCTTGCCTAAGCCGGCTAAGTGTTTGTAATCGAAGTGTAAGAAACGAAAAGCACGCTTCGCGCCATCATCCCGCACGGCGTCCGCATGATGGTTTTTGACTCGAATCCCTTCTAGCCAGTTACTCTTTTTATAAAGTGCGTCGTGCACTTTACCTTTCAGGCCAGCTAAAGCTGTTCCATATTTATCCCGTAAATATGGTTAACAGCAAAAAAGAGTATCCAGACAAAATGGTAGGAAACCATTTTGAACATCTGCAAGATGGCCAGAAGGGCAAAGTACAGGACGTACTTTGTAAAATGCCGCTCGCTACTAAAATTCTTAACCGCACAAAAGGCTTTAAGACGCAGTAACAAGGCCGTTAAATCACTGTCACGGGACAGGCTGGCCTATTGCTTGAGAAATTAAATAAACAGGTGAGAATATTTTGTTTAGTAACGTGTTTAACATAACTATATCGCCCATGATGGCAGATATATGCGAATATATTTGCCCTTCATACGACATCAGCTATTCCTTTCAAATACAAATTCCATTAGCATAAAAAGTACCAATAAATTTAAGGGCGGAGTCTCGGCTTTGTCCAACAAGGTGATTATTCGTCACACACTACGTGCCGTATAATCACTAAGTAGTTAGTGTTCTTGGAGAATTGAACTGAGAGTTAAGGCTAGTAAAAAGCTTAAAGGTAAGATGCTTAAAAGAGTATTAATAGCTTTTGGCCTCTTTGCTGTGCTTATTTATATATTAGCGTCCCCAAATGGTGTTTGCTTTGAAGTTTTATCTCGTGACCTTTGTAACGGAAAAGATAAATCCGTTTTATTATTTTGGTTTTTTATATTCGATGGGATTTTGTTGGCTTACGTAGCATCACCATTCGTATACTACGGAGCTATGAAGTTCATATTGAAGGTTAAGAACACTAACAAATGAATTATGTTGTTCGTAAACTCACAGGGACAAATACTCGCTGGCCTTCGGCCAAAGCGCTCATATTTGCCCCATATTCAAAGCGTTATGTGGTCTAAAAGGTCTACCTTAGATTTGAATCGCAAAGAAATCCTCGCTTTTATCTTATTGGCTTTGGTGAGTTTAATAACTATTATTGCGGCCATCAATTGGCTGCAAGAAGCTGAACTTGTACTTGAGGGTAGACGAGGAACATACTGTTTCGACGGATACCTAAAAAGTGTGTTTTGTATTTCGTTAATAGTTTTCGTCCCTTCATTGATATGCCTTATCACTCTCGGATATAAAATAAGACAAAGTAAACCTCAAAAATTAATTCTTGGGAAAGCTAAAGTGTTAGTTATCTCCCTTTGTTTTTTCTTATCGATAATTAGCTTCGTAACTTGTTTACTTATAGCCAGTAACAGTTGTGTTTAACGTACATAACAAACAAATAATGGCCGACGCGCAAACAACGCGCGCCGCATATTCGAAGCGTTATATGCCGTAGTGGTAGCGCAGTTGAGCAATTAGAATTGTATCATCTTGCTGTTTGTATACGATTCGATGCTCATCATTAATTCGACGAGACCAATAGCCTGATAACCCGTGCTTCAATGGTTCAGGTTTTCCGATGCCCTCATTTGGTGTTCTTTGGATATCTTTAGTGAGTAAATTGACGCGTTTAAGTATTTTTTTGTCTGTAGTTTGCCAGTATAGATATTGTTCCCAGGCCTTAGTTGAAAAAGTGAGTTTCACTCGATAAGCTCTCTTTGGATTCCATTGCCAGCGTCAAGTTCAGCAATAGAATCAAGCAAGCTTCTAGCGTTAGCTGGAGATCTGAGTAAATATGTAGTTTCTTGCATTGAGTTATAGTCTTCTAGAGACATCATCACAACAGGAGCTTCACTTTTACGAGTTATAATAACTGGCGCATGATCATTACAAACATTCGCCATTGTGTTTGCTAAATTTGCTCTAGCTGCTGTGTAGCTTATTGCATCCATATTGGACTCCAAAGTGCTCATGTACGTTTAATTGTACAGTATAACGTGATGGCACATAACAATCCAATTAATCCGACCTCAACTCGCTGCGCTCTTTGCGTCAGTTTATTGGGGCGTTGGTATGACTCCCCCTGTCAAGCAGGACGAGCAATATCCTGCTTCTTTTTTAAAGCCATTTTTTATTTAATAAAGTGAGTTAACCTATCGAGTGAAGCAAGTAAATTCGTCGGTTG
>Ga0115567_10002575_pt1 | contig 17953 bp, 14 predicted proteins | sample COGITO_mtgs_1204_2_FD_88679 | JGI IMG/M metagenome (GOLD analysis project Ga0115567, IMG submission 88679) | Pelagic marine microbial communities from North Sea - COGITO_mtgs_120412 | ecosystem: Environmental > Aquatic > Marine > Epipelagic | place: Germany:Helgoland, sampling site Kabeltonne... | reverse complement strand
CTACTACTACTACTACTCTCCGCCAAAGAGTTTCATAAAACGACGAACGGTTCGAGTATACGAACGAGACGAGTGGTTCGCGTTCGCTTTGTTTCGCGATATAAATGAGATATAAATTCGCATGTGTCACATGTGTCAAAAAGAACTCAACTCCCCGCTTGGGGAATAAAAAACATTCAAAGAACACACGTTTGCGTCAGAGAATATGTCGTCGCAAAAACAATCCTACCCGCGCGTGGGCGTTGGCGTCGTCTTATTCTGCGTACAAACTGGCGAAATACTCGTCGGGAAACGAAAAGGGTCTCACGGTTCCGGCCAGTGGGCGTTACCCGGCGGCGCGTTGGAGTGGAAAGAAACGTCCTCGTCGTGCGCGAAACGAGAACTGCGCGAGGAAACCGGGATAGATTTAAACGAGGTTTGGCACGAGGAAGTGCACGACTCCCTCGACGACACCTTAGAAATCGGCGACGACAAGTGTTCTTTCCACACCTGCGAATCCATCATCGACGACAACAATCACTGGATAACACTCTTTCGCCTTTTCTTCGTGAACGAGAGCGACGTGAAAGGGAAAGAGAAAACGATGGAAAAGAACAAGTGCGAGGGATGGATTTGGCGACGTCCGGAGGACATTCAAGAGCCGATGTTTACGCCGCTCAGAAAACTGATAACGAGCGGGAAGTTGTTTCAGGTTTTGGGTTTTGGATGATATATAATACAACTGTACTTTACTTCTTAGATGATACACAACGCGCGTAAACATCATCCGTATCAAAGGCATACCACCCAAACGTTTGTTTTTCGGGAAAAAAGCAGAGACGAATTTCAAAAGTTTCCTCATTTTGAAAGCTACGTAACGCTATTCACCCCGCGTGCGCTCCTCTGCGAAAGCGCCTAAAACGGCTCCTCAAAAGAGAGAGAGAGAGAGAGCGAGAGAGAGCGTGTATCATCATCCCGTCTCTTTCTCGTCGTTACTTTACGTATAAAACATTCATCACACGAAAGGAAAAACAAGAGAGTAAAATGCCGAAGGAAAAGAAAATCATCGGGACCGGAGTGAAGCAAAAAGCGCTCACCGCGGAGGAGAAGAAACGGAAAGAGGAGAAAGAAAAGCGCGAAAAGGAGCGAGAACGGAAAGAACGGAAAGCCCGCGACGCGGTGGATCGAACGTTTGGCTTGAAGAACAAGAACGTGAGCTCGAAAGTGCAAACGCAAATCGCTCGAAATGTCGCCCAGGCGCCGAGTCACCTGACGCCCGAGGCGAGACGAGCGCAAGCGGAAGCGAGAGCGAGGGAGAAGAAGAAAACGAAAGAAGCGGAGATGCAAGCGAAGCGCGAGTTGGACGTGCTGATGGGAGTTATCAGCGACGTTTCTCTGAAGAGAGAGGACGAAGAGGAGGACGAGGAGGATTCGCCGAAATCGAAGCAAGAGTTGGACGCGCGCGAGGAAGAGAAGCGAAGGAAAATCGAAGAGAAGCAAAGACTTCTGAAAGAGTTGGAGAGGAAGCAGGCGGAGATGCAACGACAAGAAATCATGTCGTCGTCCGGGGTGAAACTGAAACCAGGCGACGAAGGGTACGACCCTTACGAGGATTACCCGGACGAAAATATCCTAGGCGGAGACTTCGAGGACGAGGAGGAAAGAGAACGTCTGTTTAAGCGTTTAACGAAGGCTGTGTGCGGCATCGGAAAGAAAGGCGAGGTCCGCGACGCCGTCGGCGAGATTCTAAAAACCATCGAAGACGACGACGACGAGGACAACGACGACGACGCGTGATGGGGAGAACGAGGAGAGAGGGAACGCGTATTTAGACGTAGAAGTATAGAGATAGCAGTGATCATCGAGCGTATCATCAATTCATCGTAAACGCACACGACCCACGACCAAACAAGTCCAAGAAGGAAAAAGCGCCACTTTCCACCACCCATCCAAACATCCTCCAAACATATATGGGTCGCGCGTTCTTCTCCATGACCTCCAACAACAACAACACCACTCCAATCCTCGATCACAACGGGGAGAAGCTCAAAGATGACGGCACGAGTACCGGTGTACGCAACGCCTCCTCGTTCTCCGATATCGTCCATAACATATCCACTTCGAAACAATTTCCCCAACTGAAAGCTCTCTTCTTCGTCACCGCGTGGGCGATAGCCTCGTCGTCTTTGATTTTCCTGAACAAACACCTGATGTCCGAGGCGGACTTCCACTACCCGATGATTTTGTGCAGCATGGGAGTGGCCGCGTCGTGGACGATATCGGTCGGTTTGATTTCCTTTGGAATTTCGACTGTCTCGACGAAGAAAGGACAGACGCAAATAACCGCGAGATGGTACGCCACGCATATTTTACCGATTGGAATGTTCGCGGCGTTGAGTTTAGGATTTGGGAATTACGTGTACTTATATTTGTCCGTGTCGTTTATTCAGATGTTGAAAGCGTGCGTGCCGGCGGTGACGTTGTTCGTGATGTTTTGCGCCGGGTTGGAACGGTTGGACGCGAAGGTTTTGCTCGGGGTGGCGGTGTTGACGATTGGAACGACGTTGAGCGCGTATGGGGAAATTGACTTTAAATGGATTGGAGTGGTGATGATGGTTACGAGTGAGTTTTGCGAGGCGATTAGAATGGCGGTGCTGCAATATTTGTTGGGGAATTTGAAGTTCGAATTGATCGAAGGATTGTATTGGTTCTCTCCGGCGAGTTTGGCGTGTTTGTTTATCGGGATCATGTGGTTAGAGATGCCGGCATTTGTGCGTGAAAATGGTGTTGGGAAAATTATGGAGTCGCCAAGTTTGTATATCTGCGCCGCGTTGCTTGGTTTTTTGGTGAACTATTTGACGTTAGGCGTGATTAAATCAACCAGCGGCTTGACGTTCAAAGTTTTAGGCCAGGCGAAGAACACGGCGGTGATATTGATTTCCGTGATGGTTTTCGGGTCGCAAGTAACGAGTTTACAAATCGTTGGATATACGATTAGCATGGCTGGCTTTTACGTCTACCAAATGGCCAAGATGGAACAACAAAAAGCGCTGGAGAGTGCAAACTTGGAGAGGAGAAGCTCGAGCGAGCAATAGCGCGAAATGTGTTGTAATTTTTAATATTAGAGTGTACGTGTTGGTATATATAGAAAGGAAAGAATTCAGATTAATTTTAACCTCTATTCGGTGCGCCTTGCGCCCCCTGGCGTCTTTGCATTTCCTGTTGTTGCGCTTGCTGCTGCGCCAACAGCAACTCGTAGTTCTTATTTTCCGCGATGCTCGCGCCTTTGCTGATTATTTTATCAACCAACCCGTACTCGACGGCTTTCTCCGGCGTGAAATACTTTGTTCGACTCATGTCTTTCGCAATCGTTTCCTTATCTTTCCCAGTAAACGCTTGCATGAAACCAAAGTAATAGTTCTCGCACACGTCGACTTCGTTCGCTCTGACTTGCACGTCCGTGGACGTGTTAAACATTCTATTCAACCTGGGCGGCGCCGTCGCAATCTGCGCGTTTGGCAATGCCCATCGGCACCCCTTATCCCCCGCCGCTAAAATTAACGCCGCGTTCCCGTACGTCTTCCCTACCGCAACCGTGTGAATCTTCGGCTTGATATATCGCATAGTATCGATAATCGCGTACGCCTCGTTGTCCACGCCAACGACTTCGTCTCGACCATCCTTATCCTTTCCCATCGACCCCGCGCTATGAATGTACAAATACGCCGGCTTCTCCGCTTGTTCGTACCCTAAATATAACAACTCCGCAACCACCAACTCCGTCACCGCTGGCACCAAGGACATACCAATGTAACAAATTCTCGCGTTTAACAACAAACTGGGCAAATCCGGCGGCGCCACGGCGCCGGCGGGCGCCATCCCTCCCGCCATCATCGTCGCCCCGGACATATTCCCACTCTCCGGAGGATTCGCGTCCGATGGAAACTGATCGCGATAGCTCATCCTCGCCGAAATCGTATCCGTCGAAACCAAGCTTTTCGCTTGCGCGTTTCTCGTTTGCTCCGGCGTCAACCCGAACAAACGAATTTGGCTCTCCGTCAACCCTTTCAAGGATGCTTTTCGTTCCATGTCCGCCTGTTTTACCGCGGCGGCTTTTTCCGGCGTCCAGAGTTCATCGTGTCCAAAGTTTAATAACCCGGACGCTTTAATACTGCTCGTCTCGTTCGTCTGTCGTTTATTTCTTCTGTTGTTTCTTCTGTTCTCGTTCCTCGCGACGGCACATCTCCTCGTAAAATTTGCCCCAATCGTCCTCCTCGAGGAAATCGACGTCTCCCCGGCGCTCGCGTTGCTCAAAAAAGCCGTGCGCATTCTTTAACAACAAGTTCTTTCGTATTTAATAAATCTCCTCCTCTTTTCGAAGATGAACGATACTCAATTCGCGAAAACACAAAAACGTTCTTTTCGCGAGTACTTTTTTCCGTTCAAAAGTGCGCTCTCACCTTCGCAACGATACGCGCGAGAAAGAAGAGCGTTTTTACGCGTAATAAGTCGCGTGTAGATTCGGTTGAAGAAAATTTTGCTTCTTTTTTATGAAGCCTTTGGACGAGGCAGAGAGGAGGTCAAATTTTTTTTACTTGAACATTGAAGAGACGAAAAAAGTTCAAAATCTTCTTAAAAACGACAGAACCAACGCCTCCCATGGCGACATCATCATCATCATCATCGTCCGCATGGGCCGCTTTGTTGTGTACTCCTAATAAAAAAAAAGAAACCAAATCTCGAAACGCGTGGGGAAAACCACCCAAAAGCATTTATCATCCCGGAAGGAGAAGGCGTTTGACGTCGTCGAGGAGGATCGGTGTTGGTTTTTCTTCCTCGGGAGACGAGGACGACGAAAACGTGAGAACTTCATCATCGTCGTCGTCGTCGTTCGTGAAGTTGACGTGTCCGATATGCACGCGAAGAGTTTTAGAGGAGAGGGCTAAAGACGTGTGCTGCGGGAAAACGTGGACGATTGAACGAAAGAACGCGTACGAGTACACAGATTTAGAGATTTCGAGAAACGCGAACTCGTTTCGAGAGGCAAAGCTAAGCGGAACGTCTCTGTTCGAAACGCCGATTGTGAGCAACGCCTACGAAAGGGGCTGGCGAGATTCCTTCGCCTGGGCTGGGTTTCCCGGGAAGGAGAAGGAGTTTGACGTCGCGATGCGGTTCGTCAGAGAGAATACTAATCAAAGACAACAACAAAATCAAAAGCAGCAACTTGGAGAAGTCGTTTTAGATGTTTCGTGCGGATCTGGTTTGTTCGCGAGAAAGTTTGTCGATTCGAAGGCGTTCGCGAGAGTCGTCGCGAGCGACTTTTCGGAGAACATGTTGATAGAAGCGAGTCAGTTTGCGCGAGAGGAAAACATTGATGCAAACGTGATCACGTTTGTACGCGCGGATGTTGGACGCTTACCTTTTGAGACGGGTAGCGTAGATGTTGTGCACGCCGGTGCAGCTCTGCATTGCTGGCCTTCGCCGACGCAAGCCGTGGCTGAAATTTCGAGAGTATTGAAACCGGGCGGCACTTTCGTAGCCTCTACGTTTCTCGATCCGAGCGCGAACTTGAACAACGACGATTTGACGAAACCGTTTTCGGATTTCTTCAGGGACGCTAAATTAGGTACCGGAGGCGCGTTTAATCGGTTTTGGACGGAACAAGAGCTCAAAGATTTATGCCAAATGGTTGGCTTGGAAGACTTCAAACGCGAACGCGAGCGACAATACATTCTCTTCGCCGTGAAAAAGAACTCGGTGAGGTGCGAAGACGACGACGAAGTCGAGGAGTGTGATATCGTTTTATCCATGGACGAGAAAGGGCAATAAAGCTTCATAGTGCACGTATAATAGTAATACTCAACGCAACGCTGTAAATTATTTTTATTATGTATTTGTGGGTTACCACCAAAACTCTACTACGTTTATTACTTCGTTTTACGCTTCGACGACGTGTTCTTGTAACTCTTCATGTAAAAGTTACCGAACAAAACCAACATGTTCGCCATGACGAACATTTGCGAATACGGTAAAATCTTCAAGCACTTCGTGTACAACAAAACGTAAACCGCGTGGCAAAACACCACCATGAACTGTAACAATTGAAGTTGCGTGATGTACCTCTTCCACGGCACCGCTACACCCATCAACGCCATGGCGTAATACGAATACATCACCACGTGAATGAACGAGTTGCACAAAGCGCCAAAGTACATGTCCACGCACGGCGCCTGGTTGATCGTCCAGCACACCATCCACCACGCCCACACCAACAGCACGTGATGATACACGTGCAAAAACGACACTTGCTTTTCTTTCTTTCTCAAAATCATCCACACCGTATCCAACAACTCCAAATATTTGTTGTTGTAATGCAACCAAACCCCCAACGCGACGCCGAACGTTCGCGTATCGTTCCATCGACACGTTTCCCCCCAAACCTTGAAATTATTCGTCTTGATTTCACTCACGAACAAATAACACACGTACACGTTAAATAACGTCTGATACACGTTATACACCAACATCAACGCTTTCGGATTAAACGGCTCGGCGCGCTTTCGCATGATTTTCGGGCCAACGAAAACCATCGTCAAATACAACAAAGACGCAATCAACGGCGCTTCAAACGATAACCCATCGATCCATTTCAACGCGGATATTTTCGTCCCGTTTCTGTTCAAACTCGCATTACGAGTCGTCCTCAACACGTACGAGTAAAGCTGGTGAAAATACACGCCAAAGCATGCCAACGCGATGAAGACGCCCGTTTTCGTCGTCGAATCTTTTCCCATTTTATTCTGTCGTTTTACCCAAAAGTGTTCTCAAATGGAGTGATTGATGCGTGTTAAATATAATAAATAAGGGCTCGTTTTCCGTACGTTTGCGCTCGTTTAAGCGAATGCCTTCTCTTTCGTGTCGCGCGTTGGTCGAAATCGCTCCTCTTTCCGAGCTTTTGTTCTCGTCAAAAGTCCTCCTCAGTAAAGAGTTTTGATGAGAGTTTTGAGAGAAAAATTCTGGCGACGAGACTTCCCCAAAAGAGGAGTTTTGGATAAAGAAAATATCCATCCCCAGAAATACGACTTTTCATTAAAAGCAAAGACGATGACGACGACGACGACGATGCGGTCGGTGCCGTTAGGGTTACCACCTGGCGTGACTCAGCGAAACGTTCAACAGCAGCGGCGCCTTTGTTCTTCTTTTGGAAGAAGAAGAAGAAGAAGAACATCTTTTCATCATCCAAAGAAGCGTATCTCCTTTTCGATTGGAGCGACGACGGAGACGACGGAGACATCATCATTTTCTTCGTCGAAGACAGAAGAAGAGGCGTGGAATGAAGACGATATCGATAACATCGCGTTCGTGGATTTAGCGAAGGAAGAATCGACGGCCATCTCGAACAAATCCGGCGCCGGGGCAACCATGGCGGCACCGGACTGGATGACGCAATTGAACAGACTGTGGGGAGGCGCGAGTGAGATTCCAGTCGCGGATGCCAAGTTGGACGACATCACCGGATTATTAGGTGGTGGTCTGTTTCAACCGTTGTTTAAGTGGATGAAAGAGGCGGGACCGGTGTATTTGTTGCCAACTGGGCCGATTACTTCGTACGTGGTTATTAGCGACCCGGCGTGCGTGAAGCACGTGTTGTTTAACTACGGATCGAAGTATATTAAAGGGACGATTGCCGAAGCTGGGGAGTTTTTGTTCGGAAAAGGCGTCGCGTTGCAAGAGTTAGAACCTTGGAAGATGCGAAGGAAAGCAGTGGCGCCAGCTTTGCACAGGGCATACGTGGAAGCGATGGTCGATCGGACGTTTGGGCAGTGTGCGAATAAAATGGTGGAGACGATGGAAAAGACAAACGGGGGGAAGAGCATTAACATTGAGAGCAAATTTTCGCAAGCCGCGTTAGATATTATTGGCATTTCCGTGTTCAACTATGATTTTAACGCGTTGGAGACAGCGGCGCCGGTGATTCAGGCGACGTATACGGCGTTGAAAGAAGTGGAAACGAGGTCGATGGATTTGTTGCCGACGTGGCGATTGCCGGAGGAGTTTTTGAGAGCGGTATCACCAAGACAAAAAGCGGCGCAAGACGCCGTGGTGATTATTAGAGATGTCACGACACGGTTAGTGGAAGAGTGTAAGAAGATGGTCGAGGAAGAGGAAAAAGTGGGCGGCGCCGAGGCGTGGGCGAGAGATTACTTGAACGAGAGCAATCCAAGCGTCTTGAGATATTTGATCGCAGCGAGAGAGGAAGTGTCTTCGACACAATTGAGAGACGATTTGTTGTCGTTGTTAGTGGCTGGACACGAAACTACCGCGAGCGTTTTGACTTGGGGTACGTACGAGTTGTTGAAACCGGAAAACGCGGAACAGTTGCGAATTTTGAGGCAAGAGTTGGACGAAGTTTTAGGAACGAAACCGTATCCGGATTTCAACGACTTGATGAAGATGCCATATTTAGAGAGATGTTTCCACGAAGCCATGCGATTATATCCACAACCGCCGGTGTACACTCGACGCGCGGTGGTTGAGGATGAGTTGCCGTTGAACGGGTTAACCATCCCAAGAAACCAGGACATTTTGGTCTCCATTTTTAACTTGCACCGAGACCCGAAGAATTGGGGCGAGAGTTCGTTAGAGTTTGAACCGATGCGTTTTGGCCCATTAAACCGAGGTCAACCGAGCGAGTTAAACACGGAGTACAGGTATGTTCCCTTCAGTGCTGGACCGAGAAGATGCCCGGGCGATAAGTTTGCGGTTTTGGAAGGCGTGGCGATTTGGGCCACCATGTTACGACGACTCGATTTGTCGTTGGTGGAAGGTCACAAGGTTGAAATGACGTCCGGAGCGACTATTCATACTCGAAACGGGTTGTTATGCGACGTAACCGTGCGGGAAATGCGAACGGTAAACGATGATGATAAGATGGATTGGGATAGTTTAAGACCGACGAAGACGAAACCGGGCGACGAGAAGTACTGGTTGCCCGAGAGAGCAGCAGCCGGTGGAGGTAAATGCCCGGTTCCGCACTAAAATACTAGAATGATATTGTAAAGAGAAGCGCACACATTGTTTATACACTGTATGGTACCTGGTACCTCGATAAGGTATATTATTATCCGATACGAAGCGATACGATTGTTCTTTTTATTACAAGCTCTCAATTCCTCGTACATTTTTCTTCTAAAAGTTTCTATGAAATTTTAATGTGTGTTCTCTCTCTGTTCTCTCATCCTCTAGTTTATTCCTCTTCCTCCTCTTCGTCGTCACCGCCACCCGCGGCAGCCGCTTTTTGCGCCATGCGTCGTCTCTTCACGCGGCCCGGTCTGCCACCACCCAACGGTGAGTTCAACGCAAAGTCGATGTGCTTTTGTGTCTCGACGCGAACCAAAAACGACGGCACGTTGACGATTTGCTTACCAACTCTGATGTGTCTTTGTTTGATCAAGATACGGGCGTGGTGCACCGACTTGGCCAAACCGAGCTTAAATACCAAAGTTTGCAATCTTCTCTCCAAGAACTCCTCCGCGTTCAACGCCAACACGTAATCCAAAGATTCCTTATCCGCTTCTAACAAACCGTACGTTCGCATTCTCTTCAAAATAGCGTTACCTTCGAAGATTCTCTTAGGATCGTCTTCGTCCAAGGTGAGCAAAACTCTCGCAGCGTTGCGCAATTTGTTCAACGCAAACTGGACTCTCCATAACTCTCTCTTGTTACGGAGGCCGTATTCACCGACAGTCTTCAACTCGGCGTCGAGACGGACTTTTTCGAAAGGACGTCTCGGCTTGGAGAAAGTCTTCGAGTCTGTGAAAGAAGTAAAAAAGGTTGAGGAGATGAGAGGTGAGTGAAACGATGATGATGATAAAACGATGCGATGACGATACTAATAACGACGACAACGCGGCAAGCGATCCTCACGAAATCGAGATGCTCGAACGGTCGATTCGTACGCAAAGAGAGACAAAAGCGCCGTTCGAGCTCAGATGCTTCCTCCCATCGCCTTTCTCCCACCCACAAAAGCCCTCAAGCGTAAAATGAGAATCGACCAACGCGCGCGCAAAAGCCACTCGCGCTCGACGCAAACGAGATAAAGGAAGACGCAACGCGCTCGATCGAACGCAGAAACATTCAAACCGAACATTTCCGTTTCTTTTCATCCAACATCTCGTTCGCATCGCGGTCTTTCTCGCGCGTTTGCCCACTTTCTCACGCCCTCAAATCAATTCGAGAGAGGCGAAAGAGAGACCCAAAAGCGCGCAACCAAAACAAAATCGTTCTCGACGATCAAAGACCCATCGCGAACGTTCTTCGCCTCGTTCGACGCGACGCTCAAAAAGTACGAAATACGAGAACTCTTTACTCACAGTTTCTGAAAACCTTTGCGGACGGCATCGTTTATTACGTCGTGTGTATATTTACGCGCACAATGAGGAAGAGAGATGTGTTTTTTGTCTCAAGATGGCTTCTTCGTGGTTTTTTGGTTTTTTTGGTTCATTTCACCCAAAACGCTTCATTTTTGGAAAAAAGAAAAAGAAAAAAACCAAACGCACATGCCAAATTTACGTCTGGCGGAAGAGCTCGCGCGGCGCGTGGAAGAGGAGGAAGAGGAGGAGGAAAAGACCGCGAAGAAAAAAGAGAGACGACTGGAATCGCGCGTCCTCGAACCGCTTCTCGAGACGTACGAGAAGCGAGAGACGTCGCAGTTTTTTTTGACCAACTTTAGTAAAAGCGGTGTCGGTCAAAGCAAAGGAGGCGACGAGGAGGAGGAGGAGCGAAAAGACGACGTAAACGATGACGATGAAAGAGGAGAAGAAAAAGATGACGACGACGACGACGATGAAAAGATGCGGCGGTTGTTTGCGCACGGCGTGAGTGATGCGCACGAGTACGCGCTGCAGAGCACGGTGGAGGAAGAAGAAGAAAAGGAGGAGAAGGAGACGAAGGAGGAAACCTTTGAGGACGACGAAGACGCTAATAATAGAAGCAAAACGGACGAAGATATCATCTCGATCGTTTGGTTCAAGGAAGAAGAAAAGGGCGAGGAGGAGAACAGCGTCGTCGCGAAAATTGTGCACGAAAGATTTAAGGAGTACGTGACGGTTCACGACCCGTATCTCCGCGACGACGGGCTTTTACTCTCTTACGTTGACTTGGAGAACGAGAAGCGAGTGGACGCGTACGCGTTCGATCGAGCGGATGGTTTTGGGACGTTTCGTAAGACGAGAGTGATTTTCTTTACGGTTGAGCGTAAAGAAAATGGGAGTGATAGCGAGGATTTAGAAAGAGAAGATGGAAGAGAAGATGATGATGATGATGGGGAGATATCGTTTACGATTCGAAAAATTGAAGAGACGTTTCGAAACTGCGGCATAGAAGAGGAAGACGGCGGTTACGGACGAGACATGCGCATTGAACGGGCAACTTTCGACTCGAGAACAAATGCTGCCGTGTTTGAATTCCTTCCGAAGGGCACGTCTCTGTTTGGTGAAACAAAAACGTGGCGGAAGAACGAAAAGAAGGAGGACGATTGTACGAACCCGGGCGCTACCGTTAAAGAAGGACAAAGCGAAGAAGAGAATGAAAAAGAAGAAGTAAACGAGGACGAAGAAACAACGGAGTTTATTCGAAAAAGACTTCCATTTTGTGTGTCATCGTTCGAAGAATTTGGCGAGCGCGCCAACCGCGAAGCGTATTCGTCCGCTCGAAAAGCGCTCGGAGATTTTTTTAGCAGCAACGCGATCTCGAAGAAACGTAAAAACAGAAAGTGCGATACGGTTGTACAAAAACCCAGCGTAAGCGAAAGCAGCGTTACAACCGAGGAAATATTAGATGATAAGTCGCGACAAGAAGATAATAACGAAAAGGAGGAAATGTTTACTGAACTCGAACAGGAGGCGCTCCGACTCGAGCTCGAAACCGCTTCCCGACGCGTCGCGGAGAACTCCCGCGCCGTCCTCGCTCAAATCGACGCCAACAAGAAGCACTTCCAACGCCACGTGCTCAAAGAACGCGCGGAATCTGCGCTCAGATCCGTGCAAAAAGCGAAACTGTTGTTTGAAAAAACCAAAGTGGAAGAAGAAGCGCAGAGAGAAGAAGATCTCACCTCGAAAACGTCCGCGACGCTCGAAAACGGTGGAACTGGTTCGCAACAGCTCGCCGACCTCTCCGCGGCTTTTCGTCAAGCGCGCGTAAATTTTATCGCGCGTCAGCGTCGGTACGATCGCGCGAGAGCACTTTTCTCGAGCAACGGCGGTTCAAAGAAGGAAACCACCTTCTGTCGTTGAGGTCACGTGCGAAAAATGTCCTCCGAGATGTGTGTTTCGAAAGGAAGCTGCTCTCTGGCGCGCAAAAGCACTTAATTGAAATCACTTTCAAACTCCGAAAACGAAACTCCGACGATTCATCACACACACCACAAAGAGGCCACACGCTTCGAAAAAGTAAGGAACGAAATATTCTCCTCAGACAGAAGTACGGAGTCAAAGGCACAAAAGCACCCGCACATCTCTGCGTGCGTGTGTTGTTGTGTGTCTCATCATCTCCGTTGCCTCTTGCCTCTCTCTCTTCACATTTCTCTCACGCAAACGCGAGAGGAACAGCGAGAACGAAGCCTTTCGGGAGAGCGAGGGATAAAAGCAAAACGAGCGGCACACTCGGTGGCGGAGTTCCGCACTCGACGAAAGAGGAATAATTGATTTTCCCGGGGACGGAATATCCGATTTGGGGAAGCGAGAAAGGGAGACCGACGACGAGCTCTTATCTGCGAGTATGGCACGATTTGGATTCCCCCCGTCGTCTTTATCTTCCTCGTCTGCGTCAAATTCGTCGTCGTCTGCGTCGTCCGCGGTCGCCGGGAGGAGCACGAGTCCGAGAGAGCGACACCTTTCCTCGAAGAAGATGAGTGTTGGTTTTACGCACGCGACGAATAAGGTGAGCGGTGGCGACGCGGGAATGAGCGGGAATACGAATGGCCCCGGCGGAAACGAGTCTGCGACGAATACGAACGCGAATATGATGACGATGATGAGTACTCCGTCGAAGCCGCAGCATCCGCATTCGCCTCGAGCGAACGACCTGCAACAGAGAAGACTCCGACGGAAATTACGCGCGCGTCTGTTTTTGAAAGTGTTTCTCGTTGTAGCGTTCTTACACTTCTTCGGTCGAACGGCGTACCATTTTCTGTACTTTGTGAAGATCGGATACTTGCGGTACATCAAGTTCCCGTTGAGAGACCAGAGGCCGATACCGTGCGGGAACGATACGCCACCACCGACGGAACAGTTGGCGGATTTGTTCGAGAGGAGGAAGGCGTACGAGGAAAGTAGGAAGAGTTTAGGCGTGAAGATGAAAGACGCGGTGGTTTTTGGGAATAAGGCGAGCGGGTCGCCGAAACACTTACAACAACAACACGCGCAGATCAAGAAGAGGCACGTGAAGAAAAATAGCAGAGGTAGTGGTAGTAGGAACGCGTACGCGAAGACGAGTGGTCGCAGAAGATTGTTCGAAACAGAGGAGGTGTACGGTAAGAGAGAAGACGAAGTGGAAGAAGCAGAAGCAGAAGAGGAAGAAATTGCCCACGATGATAGTAAACGAACGGGATTTGGAGTAGAAAGATTTGAAGCAGAGAGCGACTCGAAAGAGGAATCCGGAGTGTCGGAAGACGCGTACTTAGAGCTCGGTGAAGATAACTATCCGTCCGAAGTGCTCTCAAAAGAGCAAGGAGAAGATGATGAAGATGATGACGAAGAAAGGGTTGGAAGAAAAAGCGACGCGCCGCGCCGAGCGGGATCGAATTTCGCATCTCGCTTCTTCGGCGGTTTAGGACAGCGATCATCATCACCAGCACCACTCGACGGCGATAGCATCAGTCGAGAAGTCATCGAAGTGGCTTCAAAACGTGCCACCCAGCGAATCATCGAAGACCCGGGATCAGAACCTCCAGCTCCACTCGTTAGCAACGGGGAAGAAAGTGATTTTCATTTGGTAGAAGACGAGGAAGAATCAGAAGGAGAAGAAGTAGTCGAACAACAAGACGGTGAAGAAGAATCTGTGGACGAATCAGCAATCTCGGAGGAGGAAGACGCGGGAGAGGAAAGAAAGTTTGCGAGCACATCCTACGCGAGTGCAGACGCAAGTGCACGCGATGACACCGACGAAGACTTCTCTTATGACGACCCCAAATCGCAACTCGAAGCGGCCGAACGTAAAGCGAACCTTTTGGAAGAGGTTGCCCTCGAAGCAAAAAAACGAGTCGACGAGGTGAAGGAAAAGACCAAACGCCGTGGCGCCGGATTTGCCATACTGTGCATCTGCGACGCGCACACGGCTGATATTTGCGCAGCTTCCGTTGCGAATAAACGAGCGTATGCGAAAATACACGAGTATGATTTGATTTTTGTCACGGAAACTTTAGATACGACTCGACCGATGGCGTGGAGTAAAATCTTAGCCGTACAAAGGTACCTGCCGCGATACAAATGGCTGTTATTTTTGGACATCGACACGCTCATTATGAACCCGGACATACGCTTAGAAGATATCGCGGACGATAATTACGACCAAGTTATCGGTGCCGATCACAATGGCATAAACTCGGGCGTCTGGTTTGTCAAGAACACGCGATGGATGCGATGGTTCCTCACCGAGTTGTGGGCGCAAGAAGATTTAGTCCGAGGAAATTACGTCTTCCATTACGAACAACGCGCTTTCCATCATTTGTTCCAAACTGAAGTCTGGTCAAATAATGTTGGCACGAGTAAAAAACCATACGAGGGCGCCGAGGACGTTCGCAAACGCTCGAAAGTTGTCAACCAGTGCGTCTTCAACAGTTTATTGCCGTGGTACGTCAATGGCGATTTTGTCGTGCATTTTGCCGGCATGAAAGGTGTCGCGCAGTGCTATTTATTCTGGCAATATTACGAGAAGGCGAAAAATGATTTACCACCGGTAGGACCACACGAAATCGTCGGCGCGCGATTGACGGAAGAAATGTTAGAAGGCGGCCCGAGATATGAGTTCAAAAGGTGCTTATCGTTTCCCACGTTGTTTTGGTAAATCTATTGAAAACGTTCTACGGTAGCTTTTACGACATAATTTATTTTCTATTTGTAATTGCAATATCTATGTAAGCGGCGCGCTATAATTTGAATGAACAGAATGAATCTCGTCACCAACGGCGATTGTGTTACTCATGAACCCTTCTTCTTGACCGTTCGGCAAAACGTCGAACGATACGCCGAATGTGTTTGCCGCTTTGCGCATGATAATCTCCCACGTTTTCTCGTCGCGTTTCCCGGTAGTTTGGTCGATGGCGACAGATTCGCAACGGTGGCAAAAACGTCCGTTTCCTAACGTAACCGTGTCACGTATTTTGATGCCTACATTTTCGTTCGAAATGGAAGTCGATATCCAAGTTTTCTCGAGCAAGAAAAGGTCGTTGTCATTGGAAGACGATTTTTTCTTGCTCTTCTTCTTTTCAACGTCCTCGTTCTCCTTTTCACTCACAATAATGTTTGCTCGAAAGCGAGAAATGTCACATCCTAAACTTTTCGCCGATCGTTCCGAGGCGATTAAAATCGGCGAAGTATTCGCAAACGTGCGCTTCGTCTCGTCTTTTAAAAGTGCGAGGCAACATTCAACGTTGAGAACTTTTGAGAACCACTCGTGCGCCGCGGGATCTCGAACCAGTCTCGCCTCTCGCGTGCTACCGCGAATGGAGACGGAAACGTTACCCTCTCGAGACAGATCAAATTCTTTTCCATCTTCGTTCAAATCTATCCGAAGCGTTTCCTTTATACCACTACACGTCAGAACCAAATACGTGAACGCGTAGCCGTTTACATCCTCTAAATCAATCGTCTCCACAGAAGGCGTGATGCGCACCATTTGCGGGTACGATTTTTGCGACAACGGTATCCCTGACTGTTTCTCAATGAGCACGTATTTCCGATCAAAAAGCAAGCCAGATGGGAGCAAGTACCATTTCTCTACACTAAATGGAGCGCATGACTTGATCGGGAACACGTTTATTTTCGAAATTGTAACGAGCGAGGAAGAAGATGATGAAGGCGATGAAGGCGTTTCCGGCGCTTCGTTTGCTCCTCCATCCGTCATTCGCGCGTGACACACAAACTCGCGCTCAATGGTTTCAATAATAGCCTTCGCGTCGCTCACTCGACTGGCATACCCGAACGATGCCCGAACGCACCCTAAAGGTTCCCCATCCGTATCGTCCACACCCATATCATCTCCGCACACTTTGCCTTTCGTTTCGTATAATTTTTTCACCCGATTTTCGATTTTCTTCTTCCGGATGCTTTCGCACGCGCCTGGGTTACAACAACACCCGGTACGAACGACTATATTCTGCGAAGCTAACGCGCGCTCTACTTTTGAGTATCCAACGTGTGTTCCGTCGTCGTTGAGTACGTTGAAAGCTACGGTAGATAAGGATACAATTTTCCGTCCGTCGTACGTCAATTTCTCGTACCGGTCGTCGTAATCGCTTTGATTCTTCAAATGTTCCGCTAAATGACGCCACTGTGATCCGTATATTTCCACGACTGGTTTACCATTCGCGTGTCGCAAGTTCCACAATCTACTCGCTAAGACTTCCCCGACATGACCGGCGTTGATGCGAATCATCTCGGATCCTCCAATCGATTGATACCACTCGAAGCATTTTGGCAACGCGGCTATTTGCTGAAACGGCAACGTACCTCGTTCCAAACCAGACGCGTTTTCCTTGGCGATGAAAAAGTTTGTCTTCGCATCGATCGCTTTCGCCGTTCCGCCTCCGAAATACTTACGGTTCATGTTCTCGTTCCTCTCGATCATTTCCATTGCTCTGTTGGAAACGAGCAAAAATCCAACACCAGTTGGGTACCCGAATATTTTATACGCCGAAGCGACGATAAAGTCGGGCCTCAACTCCTTCTCCATATCTTTCAACATCACTGGACGCATTGCCGCGGATTTAGACGCGTCTAATAACGTAAAGCATTCCGATCCTTCTCGACAAATCTCTTCCATTTTCCTCTTCACGCATGCCTCGCGAACGCCTTGCCCGTGGAAATTCGACTCGTCCGCGTACGCCAACAAATGTTTTCTACCGCGGGGGTTACTTTTGTTGCCCTTGAACCATTTCTTCTTCGTCTTTATTTTCGCGCCGCAATCGTTCACCTTCACCGACGTCCACTCCTCCTCTTCGTTCTCGACCAGCACGAACACGTCCCCGCCTCTGCTCCAAACTAAATTCCTCAACCCGACCACGCTCGTGTGATTATCCATCGCGTAACTCAACGCGTCTCGCTTCCCGACTGAAAAGAACGCGTCCCCGACTAACTGCACAGCATTCGTCGCCCCTCCGTTCACAAACACGCAGTGATATTCCCCAAACTCCGGCGCGTTGAAATGTTTCAGAACTAAACTTCTGCTTTCACGAATCGCTTTTTCTGCGATCGAGGCGGATGCGTTTTTGCTGTGCGGATTGCCCAAAACCATCGACTCTGTGTGTTGTCGAGTGCAGTTTTGAATCAATCGAGAACTGACCGGAGGACACCCGTTGTAATCGCAATACATCATCCTCTTCGTCCCCGAGTTTGTCGACGAGAGAGACGAAAACTCTTCCCCGACGAGTTTTTCAGAGCACGCCGCCGCGATGACGCCGTCCTCGGTTTCCGACGTCGACTTCTTTCCCGACGACGTCAACGCGTTGTTGAACCACCGCAGGTGTCGTTGTTTTCGAGCGGCGGCACTCTTTGAGGAAGACACGCACGCGCTGAAGATAGGTAAAGAAGGCATCGCCTTCAAAATCACTTCTTCTTTATCATCGCGCGCTTCATTCCCTGTTGTTGCATCCAACATCGTGCGAATTTGCGCGTTCACTCTAAAGCGCAAAGCGTCTGATGATCCATTTCATTTCCCCGAAACAGTTACACAATGTGAAGCCAAAACGTCATTACAT
>Ga0115567_10002560_pt1 | contig 17984 bp, 17 predicted proteins | sample COGITO_mtgs_1204_2_FD_88679 | JGI IMG/M metagenome (GOLD analysis project Ga0115567, IMG submission 88679) | Pelagic marine microbial communities from North Sea - COGITO_mtgs_120412 | ecosystem: Environmental > Aquatic > Marine > Epipelagic | place: Germany:Helgoland, sampling site Kabeltonne... | reverse complement strand
TATACCACGTAGAATAAGCCCAATGACACTCTCAGGTTGTCGAATAGCCACCAGCAAGGCTAAAGTTGAGCCCCAAGAGCCACCGAACAACACCCATTTTTGAATGCCAAGGTGTTGCTGTATTAAAAACACGTCGTCAATCAAAGCATCGCTAGTATTATTTTCAAGCTCCCCAAAAGGTTGGGATTTGCCGCAACCACGTTGGTCAAAACCTATTATGTGATATTTTTCAGGGTCAAAGAAGCGCCGATAGTCTTTACCGATCCCCGCTCCCGGCCCACCATGTAAATACAACACTGGAATGCCTTTAACATTGCCTGTTTGTTCCACATATAAAGAGTGTCCGTTTGAGACTTCTAACATTTCAGATGCAAAAGGCTGGATATCAGCAAAGAGTTGAGTCATATAAATTTACACATCACATTTGTTAATTAATTAATATTGCTTTAATTTACTACTTAATTGTATAAACCGTTAATTAATTTTTTGGAGACAACGTTATGTCAGGACAAGGCTCAGGTGGCAACGTAATTGCCGCAATTTGCAATTTTTTTATTCCCGGTTTAGGTCAACTGGTACAAGGCAGAATTTTAGCTGCCATTATATTTTTTGTGTTAGTGAGCGTTAATTATTCTCTCGCCGCCACAGGAATTTTATTTTTCATGGCCATTTTTGGCTTTATTTTTCATGTTTGGGCCATTGTTGATGCTGCCCGATATAAAGGTTAATTATGAAGAAATTGATATTAGTTTCATTGATCATTTTTGTCACAGGGTGTCAAAGTGCTTATTACGCAGCTTGGGAAAAAGTAGGTGTAGAAAAACGCGATATTTTAGTTGACCGAGTTGAGGACGCTAAAGAGTCCCAAGAGGACGCGCAACAACAATTTAGCTCAGCGCTAGACGAATTTAGCCAGTTAATCAATTTTAACGGAGGCGACTTACAAGATGTTTATGAGCAACTCAAAGATCAGTTTGAAGCCAGCGAGGGCTCTGCTACCACACTATCAAACCGCATCAACAAAGTAGAGAGTGTTGCAGAAGCGTTATTTGACGAATGGGAAGACGAGTTGGAGAAGTATACGAATGCCAATCTCAAACGACAAAGTCAGAAACAATTAAAAGATACTCAGCGTCGCTACACCTCCTTAGTTCGCACTATGCGTAAAGCTGAGGGCACCATGGAGCCTATTCTATCGGCATTAAGAGACAATGTGTTGTATCTGAAGCATAACCTCAATGCTAGTGCCGTAGGTGCACTACAAGGAGAGTTCGATGGGATCAAAAAAGAAATTAATCAGTTAATTTTGGAAATGAACAAGGCAATTTCAGAATCAAATAGCTTTATTGCTAGCATGAAAAGTTAATTATCACGATAAGATGCTGACGAACTAGCTTCGTCAGCATCTTCGTTAAAGGTCTCTTCTGCTTTTTCATGTAGAAATATTTCTAAAACATGGGTGACTTCTGCGCCCACCAACACCACCACCCAAGATAAGTATATCCAAACAAACAGAATGGGTATTACGGCCAATGCACCATAGATAAGTTGATATGACGGAAAGCTTGTTACATATGCTGCAAAAAGTTTTTTGCTTGCTTCAAATAATATTGCTCCCACTAATGCTCCAAAAGCTGCGTGTTTTGGCGAAATTTTCTTATTGGGTACTAGCATATAAACAAGGAAAAAAGCAGCAAGTGAGGTAACAAAGGGGACGATTTTTAATAACGCTGTAGTTAAACCTAGTGTGTACTCCTCGGCATAATTGGCCAAACCTATCAGGTAAGAACTCATAATAACGCTAGAGCCCATCAGAAGCGGCCCTAAAGTAAGAACCATCCAATAAATTGCAAAGGTAAAAATAAGGGGGCGTTCGCTTTTAGATTGCCAAATACTGTTTAGGGTTTTATCAATGTTAGAAATCAACATTAAAGCAACAATCACCAGAGATAGGATCCCTATCGCTCCCATTCCCGATGCGTTGCCAACAAATTCAGTCATATAGGTTTGTACTTGATCGCCAGCCGTGGGTACAAAGCTATTAAAGATTAATTCTTCTAAATCGCCTCTGGCTTCGGAAAAAGCCGGAAATGCCGACAAAATGGTAAAAAACACCATAATAAAAGGCACAAGTGATAACAATGAGACATAGGCTAAATGCCCAGCAGAAACCGTTATTTTGTCTTTTTTACAATGACCCAAAAACAACAGCAAAAATCGTTTTGCTGTTGTCATATTTCGTTGAAAGTTTGGAACTTGCATAGATTTAAGCTGCATTAACTAAAGTAACCTCAATAACCTTTATGTACTAGTCTGCTCTAACACCCAACATATGGCAAATGGCATAACTCAATTCGCTGCGATTAAGGGTATAAAAATGGAATTTTCTTACGCCTTCTTTAGCCAATACCTTAACCATATCCATAGCAATGTTGGCACCCATCAAATTACGTGTAGTTTGGTCGTCTTTATCTAGACCGTCATACATTTTATGTAGCCACTGAGGTACATGTACGTTAGTAAAACCAGCGAAGCGTTGCAAGGTTTGGTAATTAGTCACAGGTAAGATCCCCGGAACAATATCTAAATCAATACCAGCGGCGGCGGCACGATCTCTAAAACGTAAAAAAACTTCAGCGTCAAAGAAAAACTGACTGATAGCTTCAGTCGCACCGGCATCGGCCTTACGTTTTAAGTTGAGAAGATCAAATTGGCTATTAGGTGCTTCGGGGTGTTTTTCAGGATAAGCGGCCACGGCAATTTCAAAATCCGCCACTTCTTTTAACAATGCCACTAAATCAGACGCGTATGACTGAGGTTTTTCCACGCCTTCTGGCAAATCACCACGTAATGCGACAATTTTTCTGATCCCGCTTTGCCAGTAATCCTTGGCAATTTCAATAAGTTCTTCCCGAGTTGCATCCACACAGGTCAAATGTGGCACTGCCTGAATGCCCGTCTCAGCCTGAATGCGTTTCACTACATCATGGGTTCTATCTCGCTCGCCACTATTCGCACCATAAGTAACAGACATATAAGACGGTTTGAGGGGCGCTAAACGCTCTACAGATTTCCATAGGGTTTGCTCCATTGATTCTGTTTTAGGTGGAAAAAATTCAAACGATACATCAATTCCTTGCACCTCTGATAATGATTGATTTAATGCATCTATCCCTTGTGCGTAAGACGCCATGGGTAACTCCAAAGTATTTAGCCGTTTAGACGTCTAAAATAAGCTTTGTACGTAAAGCCGTCAAGATGTTTAGAAGTCTATCATTGACCTTTTGCCCGTATTGTTTAGAATTTCCATGCATAAGAAAGACTAAAGAATATAATTATGGCAAATTCAACAAAATGGAACGGTGAATATATTCACCCTTACGCAGAACACGGTAAAAAGAGTGAGATGGTGAAAAAAGTCACAGTTTCAATACCGCTCAAAGTATTGAAAGTACTCACCGACGAGCGTACTCGTCGGCAAGTCAATAATTTACGTCATGCAACTAATTCTGAATTATTGTGTGAAGCATTTTTACATGCTTTTACTGGTCAACCCTTGCCCGATGATGAAGATTTAGAAAAAGACAACACCCAGCTCATTCCCAAAGAAGCGAGGAAACTTATGATGGAAATGAGCTTATCTAAAGAAAAAGAAGAAAAATAAATGCTAAATATAGACTGCAAAGCAGTGAGTTCATTCAAAACCTGAGAATTTTACGACTCTACCGATATCCTAGACATAATCGTATTTCCCGCCTTTTTCTAACGCGGCTTGGTACGCAGGTCTGGCATGAACTTTTTCAACGAATTGGTTAATATTTGGGAAGTTTTTAGTATTGCCTCGGGCCATTGCCGCTTCGAGTGGAAAGCTCATTTGTATATCAGCGCCTGTTAGTTCTTCACCTGAAAACCAAGCGTTATGTGCTAAATGACTTTCAATATAATCCATGTTCTTGGCAATAATTGGTCCGTAATAAGAAGCCATCAATTTATCAACAATTTTGTTGGCAATCATTTTAACAAAAAATGGTTTGGCTTTGACTCGTACTTTATCTAGCACCAACTTTGCCACTAAAGGTGGCATCAGCGTACCTTCAGCAAAATGTAGCCAATAGGTATATTGCCTATGTGCCTCGTCTCCACGCTGTGGATCAACCAATTGACCCTTAGCTCCGGCTTTGTAGTAAGTACCAATTAAATATTCAATAATGGCACCTGATTCGGCTACTGTGACATCTCCATCGGTGATCACTGGAGATTTACCTAATGGATGAATTAGGGTGAGTGTGTTCGGTGCTAGGTTAGTCTCACTGTCGCGTTGATAAAGCTTAATTTCGTATTCAAGATTAAGCTCTTCAAGCAACCATAAAATGCGTTGTGAGCGGGAATTATTTAAGTGGTGGAGTACAATCATCTGGCGTTCCTTAATAACAAACTTCAATGGTTTATACGCACTGACTTCGACTAAGACCACTTTAGTTTGAAAATTTGTATGTATTCGTGGTTTTTATTAGTTCCTCAAACCCACTCTTGCACCTGTATCTATCACCTGCTGCTTAACCCATTGCCATAATTGCGGGTTAGCTTTTTCAATAGCAGAATTTTTGAGCAATATCTGGTTGACAGAAACATCGTGATCAATCCAACTTTGACAGCCGTTGTGCAAATTTTGTATCACCGGCATTAACCTGTCTATTGCCTTAGAAAATTGTGCTTCGGGGGTTTGTGCTTGTTCAAATTCCGTCCAGAGTTTGAGGTAAGCTTGTGACTGTTCATCAGGTAAAATAGCAAAAATTCTTTTCGCTGATATCAGTTCATTTTCATAATCATCATGATTAGCGTCGTAGGCGAATTTATCACCTGTATCGATTTCTACAATGTCATGTAACAGCAACATAGTGACGACTGTTAGTGGGTCTGGACTTTGCTCTGCGTAGGGCAAAAGTGTTAATGCCAATAAAGCAATTTGCCAGCTATGTTCAGCGCTGTTTTCATAACGTGCTAAACCAACAGGTTTGATCCTACGCTCAACATTTTTTAATTTTTCAATTTCAACAATAAACCGCGTGATGGCTTGAAAATTTTCAGTCATTTATAATTCTCTGGACAAAGGTCAATGATCTATACCCATATCACCTCAAAATCCCGCTGAGTCCGTCATTTTGAGGTAGCATGGGTATAAGGGGGAACTGCGACATATCAGACTGTTTATTTTCCAGATGGATCTAAACTTGAAAAGTATGCAGACAAATTAGCAATGTCGGTATCGCTTAATCCGGCGGCCATAGGTGCCATCACCATATTTTTGCGCTCGCCGTCACGAAATGCTTTCAATTGTAAAACCAAATACTGCTCTTTTTGTCCAGCTAGGTTAGGATACATGGGGATCATGGAAATGCCGTTACTTCCATGGCAGGCTACACAAGTCGCAGATTTAGCTTTACCGGCAGCTACGTCTGCTGCAAAAATTGGTTGCGACATGAGTCCAACTGCAGCAAATACTATGCTTGATATACTGATATGATTTTTTTTCATGTTAGATCCTTAGTCTTACACTCAAGGTATAAGTAAACAAATTGTGTTAATGAATAAGCGTTTTATATGAACTTAGATCACTCCTTCGCTGAAAAACTTACTGCACTGGGTAGTGAAGTCAAGCCCATCAAATTGATAAATTCACGCTTAGCAGTTTTTAATCATAATCTTGCAGTAAAATTAAATCTACCTTTTGAATGGCAATATGAAGCCGATTTATTCAAAGCGCTATATTCTGACAACGGCGTATTAAAAAAACGTTCTGTCGCACAAAAATATGGCGGGCATCAATTTGGGCACTGGAACCCTGAACTGGGTGATGGCCGTGGACTATTACTAGCAGAAGTTATTGATGAGAAAAAGCAACGTTGGGACTTACATCTCAAAGGAGCAGGACCTACTCCTTATTCTAGATTTGCTGATGGACGCGCCGTATTACGCTCTACAATTAGAGAGTATTTAGCCAGTGAAGCTTTGCATTACTTGGGTATTCCTACTTCACGAGCTTTATGTTTAATTGTCAGTGATGAGCCTGTATATCGTGAAAAACAAGAGCGAGCCGCTAAGATGATCCGAGTCTGTCAAAGTCATCTGCGTTTTGGCCACTTCGAATACTTTTATCACAGTCAACAACCTCAAAAATTGCAGGACTTATTTGATTACTGTTTTAAGTACCACTTCACAGAGTGTTCCAAGGCCGATTCACCTTACTTAGCCATGCTTGAAAAAGTTGTGCATGACACAGCCAAGTTAATTGCCAAATGGCAAGCTTTTGGCTTTAACCATGGTGTTATGAATACAGATAATATGTCGATTCACGGGATCACTTTCGACTATGGACCTTATGCATTTTTAGATGATTTTGACCCTACTTTTATTTGCAATCACTCCGATCCTCAAGGTAGATATTCCTTTGATAGTCAACCAGGAGTGGGTTTATGGAACCTCAATGCTTTAGCGCAAACCTTTACGCCTTATTTGGAAATAGAACAGATAAAACAGGTGCTTAACAGCTACGAGCCAATCTTGTTAAAAGAATACTCAACACTTATGCATGACAAACTTGGTCTTTTGCCCAGTGTCGTAAATGCCCAGGCCAACTCTCATATTATTAATACCTGGTTGGACATTTTAGCGGTGGAAAAAAAGGATTACTCTGCAACGTTCAGACAGCTATGCCGTTTTGATATTTTTAATGATAACCCAATATTGCGAGATCAGTTTATTAATCGAGAGCGGTTTGATGAGTGGGCCAAACACTATACTCTAGCACTAACGGAACAAGGCATCAGTCAAACACAACGACAAACACAGATGCGCCAGCACAATCCACATATAGTGTTGCGCAATTATTTAGCTCAACAAGTGATAGATCGAGCAGAAGAGGGGAACTTTGAAATGTTTCACCAGTTTATTGGAGCGTTAGAAAAACCATATCAAGAAGTTGAAGAATATCAAAAATTCTCATCTCCCCCTCCCGATTGGGGGAAACAATTAGAAATATCCTGCAGTAGCTAAGTTTATTGTTGTTAAATTCACACTGGTATTATTGCAAAAGTAGTAGCAATAAAGTGCAATATGCGCCAACGTATACTATTCGATATATCTACAGGGCCACCATGAAATCATTCTACTCAATTGGTTTAATGTTATGTTTTTTAAGTGCTTTTTGGCACTCAAATAACATGGCATCTGAGCAGGTGGTAATATCGAAGCACGTCTCTCATGTCAACTTGCTAGGCAAAATTGACTGGCTGATTACCGAAAAAAAGTTGCAATTGTCAGACATCCAAAATTTACAGCATTGGCAACCCAATTATATTCCTAATCAAATAAGCCAAGATAAAAGCCTGTGGGGAAAATTTACCATTGTGTTTAACGATCCAAGTGAAAAACAGTACTTTTTGACTATTGGTAATCCCCACTTAGATTATGTTGATGTTTTTTTACTGGATGAAAAAGATCGCATCTTAGGCTCCTACCTAATGGGGGGAAATCGAGAGTATGCAAAACGCTCCTTTAAGCACAGATTATTTCTTACCCCATTCAGTGCAGACCAACAAGCGGTAACCGTTTATTTAAGAATTAACGACGATGGCCCGTTAGTTTTTTCTGTAAACCTAGATAATCAGTCATCACTAGTAGAGAGGGAACAATTTCTTATAGCGGTCATTGGTTTTATTAGTGGTGGACTTGCTTTACTGGCTTGCTATTTTTTGATTACCTATATCTTTATGCGTAGCCCAGTGCGTTTTTGGTTTGCTCTTTCTAGTGCCGCTTTTTTGCTATTATTTTTAAACACTAAGGGCGTTTTAGGCCAAATAACCGGGATCACTGCCTATATATCCAATCTCAGTTGCGCATTACTAGGATTATTATTATTAACCTCAGCAAAAGTCACTTTTGCAATATTAGAAAGAGTCCCGACCGTTTGGCGCTATACCTTGTATAGCTTCGGGTTTATTACTCTGGGTATGGCTTTTTCTTCAGACAGTAGACTACAAATTACACTGTTAGTGCTGATGGCAGCTCTGTCTGCATCACTTATCAGTTTACTGGCATTTTTCTATCATAAACCCGATAAAAAAATTGCCAATTTAGTGTGTTTGTTGGGACTAACCTGCATAGCTTTGAGTGGTTTTTCAGAGGTAACGTTATTTTTAAATGGCATCCCAATGACGCAACAGATATCCCTGCTGTTTGCCGTGTTAATTATGCTAGGCATTGTATTAATCGCTCTGGCAATTGAAGCTCATGAGCGAGTACTGACATATCGTCACAACATGCAACAACAACTCGCCATTACAGATCTGCAACACTTTTACGATCTGTTCAGAAATTCCGCAGAGGGTTTATATACTTCTAGTGTAGACGGGCAACTTATAAGCGTTAATCCTGCAATGTGCACCCTATTTGGGTACACCGATGTGGCTGAAATGTTGAGAGAAGTAGATAATGCCTCGCAGTTTTATGCCAACCCTCACGACCGCGAGATCATGCTGGGAGAAATACATAAAGGCGACAAAGTTATTGGCAAAGAAATAAAAGGGGTACGTAAAGACGGATCTGAATTTTGGTTTTCCATTTCAGGGCAAATCAAGCAAGAATTCGACAAACAGTATTTGTTTGGCTCCATATTTGATGTAACCGAACGCAAGCAGTCAAATATTAGCCTAGAGTATCTAGCTACCCATGATTCACTCACGGGGGTTTACAATAGACGTGAATTTGAACGTCGACTCCAAAGTGGTTTACTTACTGCTCAAAATCAAAATAGTGAACTCACTTTACTTTATATGGATTTAGATCAATTCAAGGTGGTAAACGACACCTGTGGACACAAAGCAGGCGATCTATTAATCAAACAGCTATCTCAAAAACTTGATGCTGTAGTGATGGGAAAAGGTATTTTGGCAAGACTCGGTGGTGATGAGTTCGGGGTCTTACTGGAAGGAGATAATGCACAAATGGCCTACCTGCTGGCCAACAAACTGCTTAATGCAGTGCAAGAATTTCGTTTTGTTTGGGAAAACCGCATATTCACCTTAGGTATTAGTATTGGCCAAGTGCCTTGGCAGACTAACATCAGCTCCCCAGAGCAATTATTAAGCATGGCCGATGCGGCCTGTTATTTAGCCAAAGAACGGGGTCGTAACCAAGTGCACACCTATTCTACAGAAGACATTCATATGCAGCGTTATGAGTCTGAAATGTCTTGGGTTACCCACATCAATCATGCTCTGCAACACAACAAATTTGAATTGTACTATCAACATTATCAAGCGTTGAGCCAACGTTCAGAAGGACATCACTATGAAATATTGCTCAGAATGCGCGATCTTCAAGGTAACATTGTTGCTCCCGGGGCTTTTTTACCCGCAGCCGAACGCTATAACCTCACTGCACAAATAGATCGCTGGGTAGTAGAAAATTACTTCAGTTGGTTGGCTAATAACCCCCAACATAACGCACAACTGACACGAGTTAGTATTAACCTCAGTGGTCACTCCTTAGCAGATAAAGAGCTTAAATTATTTGTTTTGAATGCCTTTGAAAAGCACAAAGTACCTTATCAAAAAGTCTGTTTCGAAATCACTGAAAGCATGGCCATTTTAAAGATGGATGAAACCCTAGAATTTATTAATACCTTTCACAAATTAGGCTGTTTGTTTGCCTTAGATGATTTTGGCAGTGGATTTTCGTCTTATAATTATTTGAAAAACCTGCCTGTTGATCAAGTCAAAATAGACGGTAGTTTTGTAAAAGACATACTGGTAGACCCCGTAGATATGGCCATGGTTAATTCAATTAAAGACGTGGCTAAAGCCATGGGAATGGAAACAGTCGCCGAGTTTGTAGAATCAACTGAAATAATGGTCGAACTGGGTAAGATGGGTGTCGATTTTGCCCAAGGGTATGGTGTGGCTAAACCTCATGCTCTGGCTGATTTTACTCAACATAGATAGATGCACTATTGTAAAAGTCTGACTCATGCCCATATAATCAAATCCTTGCGGATAAGATAAGTCCTTAAACTTGCATGTAGCAGTACCCAATAAATCGGCAAATAGTCCGTCACTTTCCCTTTAATTAAGTACCTTTTACAAAATATGAAGCCTAAATTTAATCACTATCAATATGTTAGCTCAGCCAAATTACCCACTCGTTGGGGTAAATTTCACATTCATGGTTTTATTGATAATGTACTAGGCCAAGAACATGTCGCCCTTTCATATGGTAAGTGGGACATCGATGATATCGTGCCTATTCGTATTCATTCTGAATGCCTAACCGGTGATGCATTGTTTAGCACTCGTTGCGATTGTGGTGCACAATTAGAAAAGGCTTTACAAAATATTGTTGAGCAGGGCAAAGGCGTATTATTGTATCTGCGCCAAGAAGGCAGGGGCATAGGGTTGTTAAACAAAATTCGCGCTTACCAGTTACAAGATGAAGGCATGGATACTGTCGAAGCAAATGAACATTTGGGGTTTGATGCTGACATCAGGGATTATGGGATCTGTAAGTTGATTTTAGATAAATTGAATGTGAAAAATGTCAACCTGATGACCAACAACCCAAAGAAAAGTTTGGCTCTATCCAACATGGGCATTAACGTGGCACAACGTACCCCCATAGATCACGGCATAACAGATGACAATAGAGGTTATATCCGTACTAAAACAGAAAAGTTAGGCCATCAATTCGATAAACATCTGCTTAAATAACCTGATCTAAGGTTAAATTACATTCCGTTAGTCAGTATTCAGCCATGGTTAAGGCTGGCAAACGTATAACCTAATCTACAATCTTAAGTACAACTTCCAGTTTTTTATTACGCTGGGATTTTTGATTACAGAAGGAAAGGGTTATGCAAAATAAAACCAAGTACCTATTCATGCATTTATGTGTTTTTTGCCTATTGGTGGGCAGCGTTGTGCAAGTAGCCCAAGCACAGCAAGAGGTAAACTCAGAAGCAGTTGAGTTTGACCAAGCACAACTTGATCAAATGTTAGCGCCCATTGCACTTTACCCCGACACGTTACTCTCACATATTTTGGTGGCCTCAACCTACCCACTAGAGGTGATTCAAGCCGCACGTTGGCGAGCCGCAAATAAAGATTTAAATGAACAACAAGCCCTTGATGCGGTAGAGGATAAAGATTGGGATCCTAGCGTCCAAGCCTTGGTGCCTTTTAACGACTTATTACAGACACTAAGTGAAGATTTAGAATGGTTACAAGCTTTAGGCAGTGCTTTTTTGGTCAACGAAGAACAAGTGTTAACAGGCGTTCAAAACTTACGCCAAAAAGCTTATCAACAAGGTAATTTGACCAATAATGATTATGTGAACATCGAACAAGAAAACGATGAAATCGTAATAGAAACAGTGCACAGAGAAGTTATTTACGTGCCTTATTATGACACTCGCGTTGTTTATGGCGACTGGTGGTGGCATAACTACCAACCCATTTTTTGGCATAGACCAAGGCATTATGTTTACAATTCAGGCTTCTACTGGAGTAGTGGTTTTAATACTCGCCCTAGTTTCTATTTTGGTGGTTTTCATTGGAGTAATCGCCATGTCGTCGCCAACTATGACTACCGTCGTCATGCTAATAGACACTGGTCAAACAATCGCCAAGTGGTTCGCGTCACAGAATATCCTCGCTGGAGTCATAATCAACATCACAGACGTGGTGTGCAGTATCGGGTTAACGGTCAAAATATTGTACGTCGTATCAATACCAAGAATAATAATATTAAGAGCAACAAACACTATCAACAAATTGATAAACAGAGAGTGCTGAGTGTTAGTGATTAAGCTAGAAAACATGACAAGCGCAGGGTGGCACAAGTTAAACGAACCCTATCTAAACACGCAACATCAGAGCGTCATACGCAAACTAAGGATCACAGTAGTAATAGCAGTCATCGAGTTAACAACAAACAGCGGGTTATCGAACAGCACCAGAGCACAGATCAACCCAAACAAAGCTTGAGCCATGACTATCGACCTAACAAAATCGCTAAGTTTGATAGGGAGCCGCGAAATAGCACTAAATCACATAGCTATTCATCACAAAGTGTGCAAAGTAACGATCAAAAACACGCAACCACTAACGCTCATAATAATACTAAAAGCTATAATTCGAATAATAGAAGTCGTCATAAAAGTAACAGTCATCGTGCCAATTCCAAGCAGCAAAACAAGTCTCGGCCGATCAATGTTAAGCGCCACAACAATACAGCAGATAAACAACGTTAATCACTATTGAAAATAACAATCAGTCTCCGTTATTATTCTTAATAATATAAAAATAATAACGCAGGCGTTTTTTTGCGAATAGAAATTGATGATCTCAGCCACCCAAAAGTCGCAGAACTATTGCAACAACATTTAGACGATATGTATGCCACTTCACCCGCTGAAAGTGTCCATGCCTTGGATCTAGACAAACTTCGCCAATCGGATATCACCTTCTGGACCGCTTGGAAGCAGCAAAGTTTATTGGGTTGTGGTGCTTTAAAAACCCTATCTGCCCATCATGCTGAAATTAAATCAATGCGTACTGCCCGCCAACATTTACGTAAGGGTGTCGCCGCTCAGATACTTAAACATATTATTCTGCAAGCAAAAATGCGTGATTTAAAACGTTTAAGTCTAGAAACTGGCTCTCAAGCCTTTTTTCAACCCGCCATTGCACTATACAAGAGTCACGGTTTTGCGTTTTGCGAGCCCTTTGCAGACTATAAAACCGATCCCAGTAGTAAATTTATGACATTGGCATTAGGGACTACTACCTAACTTTGTTAAAATATCTATATCTTAAGGTTGTATAAGTTACGCAGCAGATGAATTTTAAAGGTAGTCACATTTTGTCGGTCAATCAATTTGATCGCGACGCAATTGAGCGAGTATTTAATGTCGCCCATCAGATGTTGCCCTATGCTAAGCGGCAAAAACGTAGCACAGTGTTAGATGGTGCTATTTTAGGTAACTTGTTCTTCGAGCCGAGTACCCGCACACGAGTCAGTTTTGGTACCGCATTTAATTTATTAGGCGGTGAAGTGCGCGAAACTACTGGGCTCAGTAATTCTGCCTTAGCTAAGGGTGAGTCGTTATATGACACCGCACGAGTGTTAAGCGGTTACTCAGATATTATTGCTATGCGCCATCCCGATTCAGGCTCAGTGGCTGAATTTGCACAAGGTAGCCGAATTCCGGTGATCAACGGCGGTGATGGCGCCAATGAACACCCCACTCAAGCATTACTAGACTTGTATACTATCCAAAAAGAATTGCTCGCCCATGGCAGCAGTATTGATGGTATGCACATCGCTATGATTGGCGATTTAAAGTACGGCAGAACAGTACATTCATTGTCTAAGTTGTTGTGTTTATTTGACAATGTGCGTTTTACTTTGATATCGCCTAAAGAATTAGCTATGCCCGCTTCCATTATCGATGCCATTGAAAACGCGGGACACCAATGTAAAATCACCGATCAGTTTGAAGGCAGTGTAGACGCAGATATTTGTTATCAAACGCGAATTCAAGAAGAACGATTTCCCTCTCAGGAAGAAGCGAATCAATACCGCGGGAAATTTCGACTCAATCAGCAAATCTACACTAAGCATTTTCAGTCTAAAACGGTAATAATGCATCCGCTGCCAAGAGATTCGAGGGCAGAAGCTAACGAACTAGACAACGATTTAAACCTTAACCCTAATCTCGCCATTTTCCGGCAAACCGATAATGGGGTATTAGTGCGTATGGCACTATTTGCCATGACCCTTGGAGTAGAAAACATTGTTACTCAGTTTGATCGAGAAGTGCTGTGGCACGTAAACAGCTAACAATCAAATACTCATCCGCAAATAAATTCACTTATTAAAAGAAGTCACTATGCAAAAATCAAAAAGCCTTTTCGCCCGCGCCAAACAACATATCCCTGGCGGCGTTAATTCACCTGTTCGTGCTTTTAAAGCCGTGGGCGGTACTCCTCCTTTTATCAGCAAGGCTGATGGTCCGTATATTTTTGACGTAGATGGCAAACGTTATATCGATTATGTGCAATCTTGGGGGCCAATGGTGTTAGGCCACAATAACCCTAAAATTCGTCAGGCTGTAATTGATGCTGCAGCTAATGGTTTGAGTTTTGGCGCGCCAACTGAAGCAGAAGTGATCATGGCTGAAAAAGTCAGTGCACTAGTACCGTCAATGCAAGTGTTACGTATGGTAAATTCAGGCACCGAAGCCACCATGAGCGCCATACGCTTAGCCCGCGGTTTCACAAATCGCGATAAAATTTTAAAGTTTGAAGGTTGTTACCATGGCCATGCTGATGCGTTACTGGTTAAAGCTGGATCTGGTGCATTGACCTTTGGCGTACCTAGCTCCCCGGGTATACCTGCTGATTACGCCAAACATACCCTTACTGTTGAATTCAATAACCTTGATTCTGTTGCAAATGCGTTTAAACAGCATCCTGAAGATATCGCTTGTATCATTGTTGAACCTGTTGCAGGTAATATGAACTGTATTCCTCCTGTTGAGGGTTTTTTACAAGGTCTTAGGGATATCTGTGACCAATACGGTGCGCTGCTTATTTTTGATGAAGTGATGACAGGTTTTCGTGTGGCAAGAGGCGGCGCCCAAGAAAAATATAATATCAAACCCGATCTCACCTGTTTAGGTAAAGTCATAGGCGGTGGCATGCCAGTAGGCGCATTTGGTGGTAGAGCTGAAATCATGAGGCATATCTCCCCAGACGGCCCTGTATATCAAGCAGGCACATTATCAGGCAACCCCGTCGCCATGGCAGCTGGTTTGGCATCTTTGGGTGAAATCGAGAAAGAAGGTTTATACGAACAACTCACACAAACCACACAAACCTTAGCCGAAGGGTTTAAAAAACTAGCGAACAAACATGGCATTGCGATGTCTGTTAACTACGCTGGCAGCATGTTTGGTTTGTTTTTTACTGACGTAGAGCATGTTACCAATTATCAACAAGCCATTAATTGCAACACCGAACAATTTAACCACTTTTATCATGGTATGTTAGAAAATGGCGTGTATTTAGCACCTGCATCCTATGAAGCGGGTTTTGTATCAGCGGCACACAGCGACGATATTGTGCAACAAACATTAGCCATTGCCGATAAAGTATTGGCGAATGTTGCAGCCCGTTGCAGTTAAGAAATAATAAAATTGCTAACCACTAATAAGCCATAGAGAGATAAAATACACCTAATGCTTGAGCAAGTATTACAACCATTACCGCTGTTTTTATTAGCTATTATTGTGCTCTACACAATAGTGCTAGTTGTACTTCTTAAAAAAACAGCGGGTCTAAATGTCAATACTTCAACTAGCATCGAACCATCTCAACAAAGTGAACAACAAACACGAAGCGAAAAAACACTGCAGCGGTATAAAGACAAGGCCGACGAGGCCATGCGTTTAAACCAAACCTTTCGTAAGTTTGTGCCTAAACAATTTGTTGATCACTTCGCTAAACATGGCTCAGATACGTTAGAACTTGGCCGAGCAGACGAAGACGAACTGGCGATTTTATTTTCAGATATTCGGGGTTTTACTAGCTTATCCGAACAAATGAGTCCGCAAGAATTAATGAATTTTCTGAATTCCTACTTCTTACGCATGAACGAACCTATTCATAAAAACAATGGGTTTATCGACAAATTTATCGGCGATGCTGTCATGGCGTTATTTGATAGACCAGCAGGCACCAATACTGACAAAGCCCAAGACGCTATCCGCGCTGCACTCGATTTGCGTTATGCCATTAACCTGTACAATCAACACCGCGCAAACTGTGATTACCCCCCAGTAAATATTGGTATTGGCATCCATTTTGGCCCGGTGATTATTGGCACAGTTGGCTCAGATGACAGAATGGACACCACAGTAATAGGTGACAGTGTCAATATTGCTTACCGACTTGAAGCTCTCGCGCCTAAATACAATACCGACATAGTCATCAGCGCCCAAACTCTGCAACAAGCAGAAGCGAAAGGCTTGTTTGAATATCGCTTACTCGATTGGGTAAGAGTCAAAGGTAGAAAATCACCGATAGAAGTATACGAAATTATTGATCACCAAGACGCCAAGGTAAAACAGTTGAAGTTAGCTAACGCAGAATTGATTGAACAGGGTCTAGGTTATCGAAAAGAGCGCCAATGGGAACAAGCCAAAACCCATTTCCAACAAGCACTTAAGATCAACCCAGACGACTCTCTCGTTCTTCATCACTTAGAACAATGCGCCTTGCTACAAAATACTGAACTAGCAGAAGATTGGGATGGTTCGATATTGTTGTAGGTCATGTAGGAAATATTTTACAATGATTTGTGATCACTCTTAATTTGGGATTGGAATTATTTTAGGCAACACCCTTTAACCAAAAACACTGCGAATCTGTGACAGATAAATATTCAATACTTTGTTGCATACAATAGTCGCAATCACATCTTCTTGACGTGTAACTGCTTAGCTCTTGTGGACTAGAAAACTTAATGGCCACGTCGCTACAACTGCATTTCCCAGAATATTGATACACAAGGCTTAGTGAAACGAAACCTAGTCTTTAGCTTGTTGTTTGATAAAGGTTACAGATGGCGCAAAAAACGCACCGCCAGTTTCGGCTGTTGTATAATCGAGTAACTTATCGTAATTGCCTTCTTCATCACCCACTAACCTACTTTTCAGTAGATTAGAGAAGGGTTGTGGGCTATTAGCGCAAGATACAAAATATAATCCCTGAGAGCACATGTCTCCATAAGGCATATTCTGTGTGAGCATTGCATTATTATTTCCATTTTGGGTAGCCAATTGAGCCCGCACAGTATGGGAGTCGGCAGCTAAATCGGTGTTAGCTAATGTCGCGTTATTAGTTTTATTTCGACCGATGATTTGTTGTTGTTTTGCAACGGGTAATAGCTGCCATTTTTGCATGTTGTGCTGGTAACGTTGGATATGCACGTAACTACCACCAGTAAAATCAGGATCATTGTCACCCACTATGGCGGCATTAAATTTTTGCATGCCTCTTGGGTTATCAGAGCCGTCAACAAAGCCGGTTAAGTCTCTGCCGTCTAAATACCTAAATCCTCTTACCTCTTCATATAAATCTACGTGAGGCTTTAACAGTTGAATAATCTCAACACCAATTGCATGACAAATATCAATACGATCAGCCTTTATTAATATAAATAAATCCCCTGGTGAGTTTGGGGCATTGCGATCTTCGCTATGTATATTTGGAAAGGGTGCAAGCTCTCTGGGGATAATATCTGGATAAAGCTCATACCAATAATTGGTGCCTATAGCGAGCACACCTGACACCATGGCCTCGTAATATTCATCATCAAAATGGGATAATAGGTCTAAAATCCGTACTAATTTAACGCGCATCGCTTGAGCGTCGTCGTCAACCACAGTAAAAGTCAAAAACAAAGCATGTAAATTAGGTTCTGCGCATATGCCTTTTTGGGCTTGAGTCATAATACTACAGCCTTAAATTTTGCAAGGCTGTAATGCGTTGCTCTAATGGTGGATGGCTTGAAAAGATGGCTTGTACCTTACCTGCATTAATGGCCAAAGCTGCCATTTCATCTGGTAACTTAGGCGCGCTTGTATAATTACGCAAACCTTCAAGAGCAGCTATCATATTATTCCGACCAGCTAATTTGGCACCGCCAGCGTCGGCTTTAAATTCTCGGTATCTGGAAAACCACATTACAATCATGGTGGCAAATAATCCCAGCAGGATCTCAGCGATAAAAGAAACAATCCAAAAAGCGGGCCCATGACCACGTTCAACTTTAAATACAACACGGTCCACAACATGACCAATAATACGTGATAAAAACACCACAAAAGTATTCACCACTCCTTGAATAAGCGTCATGGTCACCAT
>Ga0115567_10002557_pt1 | contig 17988 bp, 21 predicted proteins | sample COGITO_mtgs_1204_2_FD_88679 | JGI IMG/M metagenome (GOLD analysis project Ga0115567, IMG submission 88679) | Pelagic marine microbial communities from North Sea - COGITO_mtgs_120412 | ecosystem: Environmental > Aquatic > Marine > Epipelagic | place: Germany:Helgoland, sampling site Kabeltonne... | reverse complement strand
ATAGGCCAGAGATCAGCCAAAGCCCAAGCTGAAGACCTATTCCGATACCAAACCACAAATGGATACGTCGAATATTACGGTTTAATATTGCTGTGTTCATAGCGCTGCTTTCCGACCGAACACACTCGGACTGTTCAGACAATAAATTTAAACCCACATAGCGAGCTTAGCACATTGAAGTCCCCACAAAACTCCATCTTGACTCAAAAATTGAGAGGAAAAGGCTCGCCATCAAATGTTTGGTCATTCCGACCCAGCAAAACGGCAAAAGGCGACTGAAGAACACCAGGGTGTTCGTTCATCCAGATATATGGAAGGGATCATAGGCAGTTTGGCATGGGGTATGAATGCCGCCGGCATGAACGTTTGCCCGTTCACTTAATGCATGCGCTGTCCGAACGTTTATGGGTCGACCAGCTACTTCCTTGGCGACATCATAACGACAATTGAAAATCATGTTATGCGCGCAATTCAAAACTTCTTATTGGATAAACGGACGCCTAATCTAGGTTCCAAACCATCAACGAGGTTGATGGTTTTTGTGACGTCGTTCGAGGCCAGCATATTCGGAATCGCTATAGGGCCCCCTTTCAGATCAAGGTTTGCAACCCACGTCCATTTTGCTTTTGATTGCCACAACCTCGGGTTTGATATCATTGATAACATTCTCGTTGCGGCAAAGAACTTTAGTGCACAGGATAGGGACTTGATTGAAGGTACTCTATGGCTTGCCTTGGTAGTCTAATCCTTGTTTTTTAGCGAAGAAATAAGTCTATTTCCCACGTCGGTCCAAGTCGAGCTGAGTCTGGTCTGCTCTAGCAGTTTGCTCGTTTTCTCGATCAATTCTTTCCAGCGTATTACGCAACCGAATGGCCTCATGCGAGTAACGCTGCCCGCGCTCTTCTAGTTTTGCTAACTTTTCGCGAAAAATGGGTAGATACTTAGCGATATACGTGCCCGACAGAGGTCTATCTTCATGGTTAAACATAAGAGTACTTCCTTACATATTCAGCGCATATTGCTTTTCTGGATCGACCATCGGCGGATCGACTGCGGCGTTGAGCGCGTCACGATCTCAAGTGTTCAATGTCAATTTCAGCCGCTGCAAGAACGATTTCAGGGTCTGGTACGGCCAATGCTTTATTCGTCTCTGGGCAATCTATTGAGCCAAGAATGTGCCGAATAGTGTTCACACGTGCCAAGCGTTTGTTGTCAGTTTTGACAATGTGCCAAGGTGCATAGTCAAAATCCGTGCGAAGCAACATTTCATTGCGAGCAATCGTATAGTCGTCCCATTTTTCGATGGCGACGGCGTCAATCGGGCTTACTTTCCACTGTTTCAGTGGGCTTTGATCGCGCGCTTTTAGTCTACGAGTTTGTTCCTTCTTGCTAATGTCGAGATATATTTTCAGGACTTGGAAGCCGTCGTCGACTAACATTTTCTCAAAGGCCCCGACGTTTTCATAGAAAGTTTTAATCTGTTCCTCGGCTGCGAAACCCATGACGCGCTCTACGCCGACCCGATTATACCAAGACCGATTGAACAAAGCGATTTCGCCGTCTGCCGGTAGGTAATGTACATAGCGCTGGAAATACCAAGACCGAACTTCACGATCCGATGGTTTTCCAAGCGCAATTGTACGGGTTTCGCGCGGGCTCAAGTGTTCTGTGATTCGTTTGATCACACCATCCTTACCAGCCGCATCTCGCCCTTCTAAAAGGATCAAAATGCGGTGGTCATGTTTAATGACCCGGCGTTGAATCTTAACCAGCTCAATTTGCAATTCTCGCAATTTTTTTTTGTATGTCGCCTTGCTATCGGCCTCGTTCAATAGATCATGTTTGGACATCGGCAGCGGCCTTTTTATCGATATGCGGCAATAGACTCTGAGGCGAAGTGGGTGAACTTTGATAGAGATAGTCTCTTGTGACGGGGGCAGCGTCTTGGCGTTTGGCCAGTTGAATTTGGAACACATTGTGAACGCCATGGCGAAACGAGAGCTCGCTACAAACAAGATAGAAATCCCACATTCTAACAAATCTCTCGTCATAGAGAGAGGTCGCCTCGTTCGACCGTTCGAGAAAGCGCTCTCGCCATAGTTTAAGGGTTTCGGCGTAGTGAAGTCTCAAAACTTCGACATCTAAGACCATTAACCCCGCTTTTTCTATAGCAGGCAAAATTTCCGACAATGAGGGAATGTATCCGCCTGGAAAGATATGGCGGGCAATCCAAGGGTTAGTTGCGCCTGGGGTGGAGGCGCGCCCGATCGTGTGAATAAGCGCCGTGCCGTTCTTGTTCAATCGCGCTGCAATTTTCTCGAAATATTCCTTATAATGTGGCAAACCTACATGTTCAAACATACCAACTGAGACAATGCGGTCATAGCTTTTGGTCAGGGTCCGGTAATCATGTAGCTCGAATGAAACCCTATGACCTAGACCCTGGGCTTCGGCCCGTTCTCGCGCTAAACTTAACTGCTCATGAGAGAGAGTTACACCGTGAACATGAACGGCCTCTACTTCTGCGAGATGCAAGGCTAGACCACCCCAGCCGCAGCCAATGTCGAGGATCTGGTCGCCTGACTGAAGACACAATTTGCGGGCGATATGATCCTTTTTAAGGAGTTGAGCTTCTTCCAGCGTGGTTTCCGGGGCTACGAAGTAAGCGCAAGAATATTGCATATCATCGTCTAGAAACAGACGGTAAAGATCATTGCCTATATCATAGTGATGAGAAACATTGCGTATGGAGCGTGACTTTGGGTTGAACTGAGCGAAAGCGCGAAAAGCTTTTCGAAAGAATGTAGGAATGGCTGCAGTTGACTGCCTAGAGCCTAAGATATTGCGCCAAAACAGATCGAGTAAATCGTAGAGATCTCCTACCTCCAAAATCACCCCACCCTCCATGTAGGCTTCTCCAAACTGTAGTTCAGGGTCCAGTAAAATGCGTCGCAACCATAATTTAGATGCGATCCGAATTTGAGTGACGTTATCGTCACCGCACCCAAATCTGGAATATTCACCATTTGGGAATATGACATCTAAACGGCCACAATCAATTGATCGTCTAAGGCGGTTTTTAGCAATTGCGCTCAACAAACCCATGAGGATACCCTTCTAATCAATCGTATACTTCTTTTCAGCCATGACATGACTTGATACGGTTTAGACGTCTTTTGCCCTCAAACATTACACTTGGCCTCGGCGTAGGTTGGGTCAGCAATGATTTTTTCGATATTGAGGGGTAGCTATATCTTGATACGTATAAGTGAAGAGGACCTTTGGAGCCCCTTGTTTAAGAATAGCTATGCAAACTAGATCGTCTGAATCGGAGCGTCGTAAACGCGCAGTTGAAACAGCTTTAGTCGAGTCTCATCAGGATATGTTTCGCTTCCTGAAGCGGAAGCTCCTGGATGAACATGATGCGAAAGATGTTCTGCAGGACTTTTACGTCAAAGCGTTATTGCGCTTTGACGACTTAAAAGATGAAGATCGTTTAAGAGGATGGTTGTCTCAGGTTCTACGCTCAGTTATCGCCGACCACTTTCGCGCCAAAACGAGAACTAGGAAAGTTCTTGAAATTTATGCATCTGAAGTCGCTTTGACTTTCGACGATGAAGAAATCGACTTAGTTATTTGCGCCTGTCTCTACAAAATTCTTCCAACGATCCATCAAGAGTATGCTGATATAATATGGCGTATCGACCTTATTGGAGAAGAACGAGCGTCTGTTGCGCAAGACCTCAATCTTACGGAAAATTCAATGCGGGTTAAGCTACACAGGGCTCGGCGCGCGATGAGAAAACGTCTTGAGCAAACATGTTTAACATGTGTGGATCATGGCTATTTCCAATGTGCCTGTCCTGAAAACACCATCTTACGTAACCGCATAGGTGCTACGAGACCTTTGACTTCCGTGCTTGGATCCGACGCTTAGATTCAACCGTAGCACGTAAAACATGCGGCGTATTTCAAACCCCTCCCCGCCTATTTTGCGCTGCTTTTCAATTCATTCAAATATCTTTCGAGGGGCGAAGAATTGGCGTGCGTATAAGTCTGCATGCGATGCGGTGTAAGTAGAAAAACTGTAAGCGGTTCTCCTACCCCACGCCTACCTTGCAAAGATTCTCAGCTGGATCGCAAACGGTCATCCACAGAACCGCATTGCAGAGCTGCTACCGTGGAATCATGCGGTCTGACAGACAAAATTGAGGGGTGGTGTGGGGTAGGAGCACCGCTTACATAACAGGGCGTGTGGCCAGCCTTTGATCTGGCGGCCAAGTCTCCCTTTGGTCATCCTTGGAGGCCTTCTGGTGGGATTTCGCACCCGCTTAGGATCTGGCTGCACAAGTGGGCACGGCGTCTGCGGTTTATCCCGCCTGTCGCCCCGATCATTCGTGTCAGTCTTACTCTTTATGGGAGCCGGCATGGTGACTGTTACCCTCGTCCGAACAGCAGTGGGAGGCGAGATATGTTACGTCATCTTTCTGCGCTGGTTTCGGGCCTTATTTTTGGTTTGGGTCTCATCATTTCCCAAATGGTCAACCCGGATAAGGTCATCAGCTTTTTGGACATATTTGGAGATTGGGACCCCTCTTTAGCGTTGGTCATGGGGGCCGCCCTTATTGTGACTGCCGTGGGTTACCGGCTTGTCTGGCGAAAGCCTAAACCGCTGGCCGCAGACCAATTCCAAGTCCCCACAAACAGAACCATTGATAAGAAATTGGCCATTGGCGCTGTCTTATTCGGGATTGGTTGGGGCCTTGTTGGCCTATGCCCCGGCCCGGCCATCGCCGCGCTGTTAATTGGTGGCTTGCCGATCATCATTTTCTTAGCTGGCATGGTGATGTTCAAGGTGTTTAGCAAATTTCATACCTAACTTTTCGCGGTTCTGATTGGGGTTTCCGCGAAAAATTTAGCATTTGTAAACAACGGCAAACCCACCCCCATTTGTTCGGAAGTTTGTTGTCTGTCCCTGATAGACCCTCGCGGCGATAAGAAGAGTTTCGCCTGCGTAGGTATACAGACGAAGATCATATTTAAGCGTCCCGGGTTCGCCGTCGACAGTGACGGCCCGCATTGTCGGCGGAATGAAGGCTTGGGCAATATAATTTCCCTTTGAAATTTCTGCCCAGACACGTTTGGTCAATTTTCCGCCCCGGTATGTAGCGCGACCGCCAAATCCTGCAGTTGGCTTGAAGAAATATTCTTTTCGGGCGGCCCACAGCGCCTCAGCGTTGGCGGGGGTGACAGCAACCGTTTTCGGGACACTCTTAAGCGCAGATATGTGAACGTCGTTTAAGCCCCATTCGCGGAGGAGGTCCGCATCGCTTAGCCAAATCAAGTTACGTTTATCGGCAAGTTCGGCATGGTGACGGGGTGCTGGGCTAATGACAGCTGCGTCATCTAAAAGCGCTTTGCGAAGGACCGAATTTTGCGGTTGGCTAAAATCAAAATCCGTTAGGCGGTTATAGATCATATCGACACGCAGTGAGCCATATCTTACCTTCCCTCCAAGGTAGGAAAGCTCTTTAGGATCAACGATCAGAGTTTTAATGCCAGATTTCTCTAAGTGATATTGCGCCAGTATCATATCAGGGTACAAGTATTGGCTCTCAGGCTCTTCATCGACAATAGCGATGGTTTCAGGACGCCCGGACCGGCCTGTCTGCCGCCATTCTGCAGAAAAGGTTTCAAGCATTTTCTGCGTCGCGACGGACTCATTTTCAAGCTGTGCGTCTCCGCAAGTAAAGGCGGCGCGGCCGACAGCATCTTGTAGCGCAGCGGCCAAGAAACCGCCTCCAGCATTCGTATTGACCTCAATCAGCTGAGGGCCTTTATCTGAGATATGAAAATCATAGCCCATAAACAGGCCTTTGGTATTAAGCTGTTTTTGGAGAAGGCCATCGTCAGATCGGTCTCCAACGGCAGACTGATATGCCTTAAGTGCGCTTGCAGCCTCTATCGCAGCGACTTGGGCTTTCATGTCTGCGATGTCGATCGGAGATACAAACACGCCTGTTGCAGCGAATAGATTGGAGCGGTCCGTTAGTAGCCCCGCGAACCCGTCAATGTTGACCCCTGCGACGATATCCGCATCAAGCGTGTCCCGGCTGAGAGTCATGCAAAAGCAGGACTGATTAAGCGCGATCCGGTGACTTGCGTCACTGAGTTCAAATGTTTCTATCGACGTCATAACTATCACCCTTCTTTAATATTATTAGTCTCTTAGGTTCGAGAGAAAAAGTGCCGGTGTTGTGATTTTCTAGTTAGACAAAACCGGCTCTCACCTCGGTTTACATACCCGCGTGACTTTCTTCAGTGGGAAGAGGCTCTTGTTCACGCCGCGATTTTAGATAGAAAAACTCTAAAGCAAAAACAGCTATAAGACCAACCGCGGCAATAACTAGGATTAGCGGGTCACTCACTGCTTTAATGGCGACGAAGGCAGCCAGTGCCACAGTATCAAAGAAAATTGCAAATAGGAGAATGACGGCGTTTGCGCCAACATCTTCTCGCAAATATTTGAAGACACCCCAATGGATAATCATGTCCGTTAGAAGATAGAAGATCGCGCCTAAGGATGCGATCCGGCTGAGATCAAAGAACGCGGCCAACAGACCTGCGATAACAACGGTATAAATCAGCAGATGCAATTGCAGGCCTCCTGGGAGACCAAAGTGCCGATGCGGGATCAAATCCATCTTAGTGAGCATGGTCAGCATGCGAGAGACCGCAAAAATGCTCGCCAGGAGACCTGACGCTGTGGCGATTAGAGCGATAATCACTGTGAACAAAACGCCGTTGTCTCCAAGCACGGGACGCGCGGCCTCAGCGAGTGAAAAATCTTTTGCGGCGATAATTACGTCAATATCGAGAGCGCTATCAACAGCCAAAGCGACGGCCATGTAAATAACCAAGCATATGGCGAGTGATAGAATGATAGAGCGCCCGACATTTTTATTGGGATCGACAACTTCGGACCCAGAATTTGTAATGGTCGTGAATCCTTTGAATGCGAGGATTGCCAAAGCTGTCCCTGCCACAAAACTGAGAGCAGAGACTGATTCCTCATCAGCTCGGGGCAATATATCAACTGTTCCCCCGGTTCCCCAAAGGACAATGAAAGCGAACACGAGTATTCCACCGATTTTCACAGCGGCAGTGAGTTTAGACACGCCGCCAATAAATTTGTTACCCGCTATATTAACAAGAAAGGCCAAAAAAATCAGAACAAGCGCGATTGCGGGGAGAAGCAGGTCTGTCTTTCCGACGTCAAAGAGCTGAAGGCTGTAGGACGCAAAGGTTCTTGCAACGAGGCTCTCGTTAATGATCATCGACAAGACCATGAGAAGCGCGGCTGTTCCAGTGATGGCTGACGCCCCATAAGCCTTCTTAAGGATCATCGCGATCCCGCCTGAGGACGGATATTTATTCGAGACCTTGACGTAAGAGTATGCGCTAAATCCACTTATGAAAGCGGCGATCAAAAACGCAATTGGAAAAGCCGGGCCAGCAAGTTCAGCAATTTGGCCTGTCAGGGCAAAGATTCCAGCGCCGATCATGACGCCTGTTCCCATCGCTACGGCGCCCATGAGGCTGAGAGAACCCGCCTTATAACTGTCTTGTTTCATGTCCATTGTATGGGAACCAAACTTATAATTGAAAAAGTAAATTATATTTGCACAGAAGGACGTGCGACGACTTCGTGATGTTTTCCATTGAGGTGATGCACTTCGATGAAAAGAAAAATGGGTGGAGGCTCTAGATGTTGTGACGCTGCGTGACAGACGTGAGGTTTTTGGGCGGTTTGACCAAAAACCTCACGCTAAACTGTTGGGGCTTACCCAGCTTAATGCGCGGCCCTACAAACGTGCATTGCGTAAACGCAGGGCGTTAGCGATCACAGAAACTGACGACAGGCTCATTGCGGCGGCAGCTATGATGGGGCTGAGGAGAAGTCCAAAGAACGGGTAGAGAACACCCGCTGCGATGGGAACGCCCAAAGAATTATAGATGAACGCAAAGAAAAGATTTTGTCTTATGTTCTTCATAGTCATTCGGCTTAGATGACGGGCTTTCGCAATTCCCAGCATATCTCCCTTTACTAAAGTTATGCCAGCACTCTCCATGGCCACATCAGTTCCGGTACCCATCGCAAACCCGACGTCGGCCTGAGCGAGAGCGGGCGCATCGTTAATTCCGTCGCCGGCCATAGCCACGACTTCGCCAGCAGCCTGAAGTTCCCGAACGATCCTGTTTTTATCCTCAGGGGAGACGTCAGCGTGCACCTCATCAATTCCGATTTGCTTGGCAACAGCATTCGCTGTGACAGCGCTGTCGCCCGTAAGCATCACAACTTTCAGACCTTCGCGGTGAAGACTTTTTATAGCCTCAGGCGTTGTCGCTTTGATCGGATCAGCGACACCTATGAGGCCGGCCGGCACGCCGTTAATAGCAACAAACATCACAGTTTGCCCATCTGCTCTGAAAACATCAGCTTGCTCCGCAAGTACTGCATCAAAAGCGCCGATCCGTTTCATCATTTTAACGTTCCCGATTGCGACTGGGGTCTTTCCGACCACCCCCTGTGCTCCCTCTCCTGTGATCGACAGAAAGTCTTTTGCGGCCCCAAAGCTAATCTCTCGCTCACGGGTGCCGGACACGATAGCTTCTGCGAGAGGGTGTTCGCTCGCTGTCTCAATGGCGGCAACATGTGACAACAAAGTCTCCTCATCAAACTGCGACGTCGGGCTGACGGTGACTAACTTTGGTTTGCCTTCAGTAAGTGTACCCGTTTTATCGACAACAATGGTTGTCACTTTCTCGAGGGTTTCAAGCGCTTCCGCATTTTTGATCAATATTCCATTTTGAGCACCTTTGCCTGTCCCCACCATGATTGACATAGGCGTGGCGAGCCCAAGGGCGCACGGACAAGCGATAATCAGAACCGCGACAGCATTCACGATCGCAAAGGCCATGGCCGGCTGCGGTCCAAACAGACCCCAAACGATAAAGGTGATGATGGCGATGAGAATAACAGCGGGCACAAAATAGCCGGCGACAGTATCAACAAGCTTCTGAATCGGGGCCCTCGACCGTTGGGCGTCGGCGACCATACGGACAATTTGTGCGAGCAACGTTGCATCGCCGACACGGGTTGCCTTCATGATGATACTGCCTGTTCCGTTGACAGTGCCTCCGGTCACCTCATCTTCGACCTGCTTAAGGACGGGAATAGACTCACCACTGACCATCGACTCGTCAATACTGCTTGAGCCCTCAATGACTTGCCCGTCGACGGGCACTTTCTCGCCCGGCTTAACGCGAAGACGGTCGCCTTCCTTCACATCTGAAAGATCAACCTCCTGCTCTGTGCCGTCCCCTCCAATACGAATTGCCGTTGGCGGCGTAAGTTCGAGCAATGCTCGAATAGCGCCTGACGTTAGCGATCTCGCACGGAGCTCTAAGACTTGCCCTAGTAAGACAAGCGTGACGATCACCGCAGCTGCCTCAAAATAGATCGCCACATGTCCGGCTTCACTTCGAAAGCTACCTGGGAAGATATGCGGGAAGATGATTGCAACTAAGGAATATATAAACGCGACGCCGACGCCAAGTGCGATAAGCGTGAACATGTTGAGGTTTCGGGTTTTAAGGGATTGCCAACCGCGTTTGAAAAACGGCCAGCCGCCCCACAACACAACAGGTGCTGCTAATGGTATTTGAAGCCATTGCGCCCAAGCTGTTGGCACCAGTCCTTCCAAAGGTCTCCCTGGAATTAAGTCGCCCATAGCATAGATGAACAATGGAAAGCTGAGCACCGCAGAAACCCAAAACCGACGGGTCATGTCGTCAAGTTCCGATGTGTCTTCTTCGGTGTCGCGCGTAAATCGCTCAGGCTCTAGCGCCATTCCACAAATCGGGCAGCCCGTATTCGATATTTCTCTAACCTGTAGGTGCATCGGGCATGTGTATACCGTACCTGAAAAACCGTCGGGCACGTGGTCATAGGCAGACGCGTCCTTAAGGTCCCCCGCACTCTCAGAATGACAACCTTCATGACCCTCTTGTGAGGCATGAGATGCGTGATCATGGTTCATTTGGCGGACCGTTTGTTAAAGAAATTGTAAAGCGGAACAAAGACGGCGGCTGTGTACCATCCATATGAGTATGCCCACGCTAATCCGATGAGGTAGCCTGTTACTGACCACGTAAATCCTGGCAGAAGGGGTTCCCACGCCGGATGCATATGGAGTTCAGCAGGTCCGATAAGACCCCAAAGAACACATAGCGAAAAGGTAATCGCGAGAAAAATCGAAAGCGTGTTGCCTAAAGGAAAGAATTTCATAGCCGACTCCAAAAAGGTTTAAATACCCCTACAAGGTATATGATCTAATGCCCTGTATCTGTATTTGCAATAGGCATATCCGGTTCCAACAATTTAGAAGACCCTCAGGCTTAAATTTAAGCTGTCATGAAGCCTTACAAATTATCAGAAAATAGCCTTTGGTGTTATACGCGTCCTGTCAGATAATCCCTCAAAAAATATTCCTGTAAAATGTTTGGAACCACCAAGCCGAGAACAGCGAATGATTGCGCCAGCTTTACTTTCCCGAACCAATGAAAAAACTTACCAAATGTCCTAAGGCGAGGCGATTTGCGAGACTTTGCCCGGCTTTCTAACTCGGGTTCGCTGTTTAGGATCACAAAGTGAAATTCAATCAGTGAGGTCCAAACAAGGTTGTTGCGGCGGCGACCGCGAACACAGCCACTGTGAATAATAATAAGTCTGTAAAGAGAGCGTAGCGCACCATGGTTCGAGCACGAATGTGCCCGCCCCGCAGCGTTTGAGTAAGATAGACTTTATTGAACGCGCCTATGGTAAGTGCTATTGTGGCAACCGATAATTTTATTTGGAGTAATCTGCCGTAAGTCGTCTCGAAAATGCTGGAAATTGATCCCGCGATCTGAACAGACAACCACAAGCCCATCACGATCATCAAAGGCACCGCCCAGATTGCAAGCCGGCTAAAGCGGTCCATTCGCCAGGCGAGCTGGCTATTATCTATGCCTGCTCTCGGCCATAGCGACACCGGAGCAAACCACCAAAAGCCGGCAATTAGAACATGTATTACAACGGCTATGGTTGCTAGGCCGGATGCTTCCAATGCCTGTGCGTGCCCGGCTAGCCCAAAACCTGCCGCTGTCACAAGGGCTCCGATGGCTGCGAAAACCCGCAAAGCGCTCCCCTTGGCGAAAATGAAACATAATATGCCAAGGCTCATCGCAATCGTTTGAGCGCGAACGCTCGGCCAAGCCCACGCAAAGATGGAGAAGTCGAAAGCATGATACCAGTCACCCATAATCTCTGCGTTCAGAGTAAGAAGCCTAAGGATGAGGGCTAGTCCAAGCAGGACCCCCGCAAAGCGGAGTTTGCGGGGAGAAGGCGTCGATAATCCGGCAGCAATATGAATGCCGAGGCCAATGGCAGTGAGGCCCCCAATGTAGAAGGCGGCCTTGGCCAATAGAATTGCGGCGTCAATCATATTAATTTTCCACGGTGAAGCCGATCTCTCCGGTCATAACGTGGCCGTCGCTCGCAATCGCGCGCCACTTAATTGCATAATCTCCGGATTTGAGGTTGGGCAGATTGATGCTGTGGGTTTTTGCCATGTCGCGGGCGGGCTTTAAATCTTGAATGGCATTCGTATTAAGGTTCACGAGGTCTAGCTTTGCGAGACCCACGGCTTTTCCGAAAGTCAGGTCCAGAGTATCAGGCACGACAGAAAGCGTCGTCCCCGCTTCTATACTGGACGTGGATAGTGCTGTATGCGCTAAGGCGTTGACCGAGAGTGAGGCCAGTAAGCCGAAGGCGCTTAGTCCGATGAGAAGCTTTTTCATGATGTATTCCTTCGTCATTTTCAAATTCTATAAGTTCTTAGAGCGAGGCTTTGAGTATCATCCAAATGCCCATACCCATCATGGCGAGGTTCTCAGTCAGTGAAACGAAGCCGAGTGGAACGTTCATGCCGCCGCCCACGCAGGCGCACTTGAGTTCGCGCTTGTCGATATAGACGGCCTTAAACACGCTCCATGCGCCGATCGTGCCGATGAAGAGCGCAACCGGGGCCGCAATCAGTCCCCAAATGCCGCCAGCAATCATCAAGATCGCTGCCAGCGCCTCGGCAAAAGGATAAACATAGCCATAGCGAACGACACGTCGGGCCAGCACATCATAGTTTAAGAACATGTTGGAGAAACTCTCCAGATCGCGCAGCTTTAACATCGCCAGCATCGCCATTGAGAATGCGACGAACCATTCCACCGTGCGGACCGTGAACAGATCGCCTGTGAGAGCCCAAATTGAGGCCGCAGCCATAAGTGCAGCGATGATGAAGACAACCACGACCGGCGTGTATGTCTTCGCCTCCGGATCTTTGACCTTAAAGCCAAAATGCTGACGTAGGTCATCAAACCCGCCGATCCGCTCCCCCTCAATAAAGGTCTGAGGCGTCGTCTTCACATCCCATTTATCTTTAAAAGTATCCGTCTCGGTCTGGTTCGTGAGGTGATGATCCTCAACTTCAAAACCCTTGCGCTTTAGCAAATCCACGGCCTTCAGGCCGAAGGGACAGACATGCGCGGCTGTTACCATACGATAGACGGCGGCCTTGCGGCCGCCCCCGGTCTCAGTAACAGTTAGTTCTTCTGAGAAGCTCATAGAATGTCCTAATCTGCTGGGTTCAGCTTGCCGTCGAACTTAGGCATGGGGCGAGCGTCAGCCTCAGCCTCCGAAGTGGCTGCACCATTCGTTTTAATGTCATCGATCAGCCATTCCATTTCTTTGATTTCTCGGCGCTGAGCTTTGATAATTTCATTGGCCAATTCGCGCACGCGAACATCGTCAATTTCGGCCCGTTCACTGGTCAAAATCGCAATGGAATGGTGCGGAATCATCGCTTTCATCCACGCCCGGTCTTGAACAGTTGCCTGCGAGCGAACCAAGAACAAAGCGACGACGAACAAAAGAATAGATCCCGCGACAATTGCCCAATTTTTTGTCTTGTCTTTATACATGCCCCACATGAATGCGATCATGACGAGCGCCATTATCCCGCCCATATAAAGCGCCATATAGGTCCGTGTTTCAGAGAAACGTACGTGGCTAAGCTCGTAACTATTCAGATACATGAGACCGAGCATAATCACGGTTGATGTCCCGACCATCGCGAGAAAACGCCCGTAGCTGCTACCGTGATTGTCTGAATTATGTTTCGTTTTCATTTTTCTTTCTCTCTTAGTAATTTTTGATTAAACGTGTCAAAGTTGACACTGTTCTATTTAGCCTGAACGCCTCAGTCGGTCTTTTCGATCCGAATTATTCGGAATAAAAATGCCGCTGAGCAAGAGATCAGCAAAAATCCGTTCAATGAGGAGACTCCTGCGATAAAGCGCAGATGACCCGTAGGATATATATCTCCGAGACCAAGCGACGTGTAAGTCACTAGTGCGAAATAAAAGCTGTCCATTGTGCTGGTGATGCTCCCAGCGCTTTCAAACCCTCCGAGACCCAAGACCTGTCCCACCTTAAGGGCGATGCCGTAAATTCCGGCTTCAATCAGATGCAGAGCACCGACGAGAAGGAAGGATCCGATCCAAACGCCCGCTCCGTTACGGTCTGACTTGTTAAAGCGCAGCATCAATCGGTGCAAAACACCGAGGTGCAGGGCCGCCGTCAGCGAGAAGGCGCTTACGGCAATTATGAGTGCTGCGATCATGTTTCTTCGTCGCCGCTCTCGTTCCAAAGATAGTTGATCTCTGTTGCCGGGTCGCTGTGAGCGCTGCTGGTTTCGACTTGCAGCGTCGTAAAGTAGAATTTGAAGCTCTTTCTCAGGATGACATCTGCTGCCCGTCTGACGATCTCAGCATCCGCCCCATCTTTAATTCCGATGTGAGCAGAGAAAAGGTTGCGCCCGGACGTGAGTGCCCAGGCATGAATATGGTGCAGGGTTTCTACGTTTTCGACGGCGCTGAGAGCTCGCTCGACAGCGTCGAGATCGACATCGGTCGGCACCGTTTCCATAAGCAGACGCAAGGCATCGCGCGTGATCCCCCAGCTGGCCCAGATAAGGACCAAACCGAACGCCGTGCCTAGAATTGGATCAATCAGGGTAAAGCCCGTGAAATAGACGACGACGGCCGCAACAATAATAATCAAGCTGCCAACAAAGGTCTGCATGACATGCCAAAAAGCCCCCCGCATATTAAGGTTTTCGCGCGACCCTTTCATGAGAACGGCCAGCGAGATGATCTCTGTGAAAAGCCCGCCCGCAGCAGCCGCAAGCATTAAGCCATATTGGAGCTCTACGGGTTGGAACATCCGCTTAACGCCCATATAAATGACGAATAGCGCCATGAGGAACAGAAATAGACCATTAAGAAGCGCGCCAATAAGTTCTGCGCGAAATGAGCCAAACGTCCGGTGACGATCCGATGGTCGCGCCGCGATCCGGCCCGCGACGAGGGCCAACAGGACCCCGCCAACGGCTGAAAAAGTGTGGAATGCGTCAGACAGGACAGCAATCGACCCACTTGCAATACCGAGAGCAACCTCGACAAAAAAGTAGACTCCTGTCAAAGCGGCGCTAATCTTCAAAGCCCGTTCATTGGCGGTCAGCATCGCAGACATATCGTGCCCGCGAGACTGATTGTTAGATTTGGATTGGGCCGTCATTCGACAGGCTCTTGGTTATGTCGGCTAAAAACAACAGGTTCACCGTCGCCAAAGAGAAGCGTTCTATAAGGCCGAGAAATACCTTCGACTTCCATTCCCGGCGATCCGGCAATCATCCCTGGAACAGAAAGCCCGATAGCATCTGGGCGCTCCGTTAGAAGACGTCGGATTGCGCTCGCTGGGACATGACCTTCAAGACTATACCCGTCCACTTCTGCAGAGTGGCAAGAGGCGAGGCGCGCCGGAATGTTGAGGCGTTCTCGGATTGGTGTCAGGTCCTCATGGTTGTGAACCGTAACGGAAAAGCCCTCAGCTTTTAAATAATCAACCCAATCGCCGCAGCACCCGCATGTCAGGGTTTTATGAACGGTAATGTGTTGAGCTTGGACGACAACAGCGGGTCGCTCATTCGCCGTTTCGTCTTGGCCCGCACACGCTACGAGGGATAAGGGAGCGAAGCCAATGATCAGAATGAGGCTAACGATCAAATTGGCCCTCGGACGCTGAAGGCGAATTGGGCTTAGCCACCGTTTTTTTGGCATCACATGCACTATCAAATCATCAGTCATGGATTCTGGTCCTCTTGAATAGCCCCCGTAACAGGAAGGCCCGTTGTGGCTGCGATGGAGCGCTTGCGGCGTGCACCGGGTTTTAATCGAAGCGCGGGCTTTTCGATAAAATGCCAGCTCGCGGCTGATAGGCCGAGCCAGATTGGGGTCGACAAGAGCGCAAGACCGAGTGGGCCCAAATCTGGTCTTAAGAACATCACACCTTGCATCACGGGATAATGCCAAATGTAGATGCCGTAGGAATAGTCGGGCAGAGAGACAATCCGTGTATGCACGGTGTCCGATAGGCCGAGCCTTAGCATCAGTCCGGTCAAAGCGAGGGTGCCTAATAACTCCCCCCCAAAGCCACCGCCGAGGAAAAGAAAGGCAATGATTGCGACAAGGACAAGTAACACATGTGGTTTACGGGCCCGGGGCCAGTGCCATAAGCTCATGCCCAGTAGAAATGCCGCCGAAAGGCGAAAGAGAGGCAGGATTCCAAGGGGTAGAGCACTGAAGTCAACAAAGAGCGGCAGTATAAGATATAACGCTTGGACAGAGACAAACGCCAAAAGCGTTAACCAACGATTTTTCAGAATTCCGAGCGCAAAGCCAACGGCTGCCATGATGTAAGCCGCAATTTCATACCGAATGGTCCATAGCGGACCATTGAAATCAGCTTCCAGATTGCCTGCGAAAATTCCGCCTGGAGCATTCTGGGGGTCGCCCAGCAAGAGGACACGTCCAATGTAGGACCAAATCTCGCCGGACGCTATATTCTCGAAACCACCCGGGCGAGAAAAGACTGTCGAAAATATAAAGGCAAATGCAAGCAGTAGAACAATAAGCGCCGGGTATATTCGCAGCGCGCGTGACGCTGCGTACATTTTGAGGTCTCGTCTTAGATCAAGGCTTTTTGCGATGAGCATTCCGCTGAGTACAAAAAATCCGTTTACGGCCATATACCCCCCTGTCCATTGATGGATCCGGATTGGCTCCCACCCTGTCGTGAGGAGGTAGGCATGGCCAAGCGCGACGAGCGCGGCGAGCACCCACCGCACAGCGGTAAGATGATTGGAGCCCATTAAGGGGTCGCGGGGAATATTGTAGGGTGTTGTGGCGACCATTTTTAGGTTCCCGATCCGTCTTGTTGCGGTTTTTTCAATCCACGGTAAATCGAGATTGTACCTGTTGGCGTGGCAATCCGAATAGTTTGCTCAACCTCGGCGAACCCGGCGTTCTGCATCAACTGAGGGATGACACCATCCGCATTGGGCTGTGTGTCTGCGACACCGTCTAGAGCCTGGACCGTCAGTCGAAATAAGGTTTTTTCGACACGCGTTTTTTGATGGCCATAGTCGGCAATAATGCAGGTCCCACCAGGCGATAGCTGCGAATGCATGAGAGCCAAAATTTTTGACTTTTCGTCTAAAGTCACCTGATGCAGGACAAGCGAGCTCACAATTTTAGTCGGCGCCGGATAGGCAGCCAGGCTGGTCGGGGTGAAGTATCCGGACTGAAAGTCGCTCTTATCTTTAAACGCTGAGAGCTTTTTTCTGGCGCGGACTAAAGCTTGAATATCGGGATCAATTCCCAGATAAACATGTTGGGTGTCGACCTTGCGGAGAGCCAAAGCCAAACTGCCAGTACCTGATCCAACATCAACGATGAAATCAGCGGGGGACGGATCAATCTGACGAACCAATTCTGTCCGCCATGTTCGCTCGCGCGTTAGTAAAGCGATGACTCCATCGTAAAATGGCGTAAGGCTGCGATACCTGAGAGGCGGCGTGTATCCTATGCGCGGGCTCATGAACCGCTCCCAAAAAGAGCGGCCATGCCCGGCCCGGAAACATCTGTTGCAACAGGGCGCTGTGCAAAAAGGTATTTTTTATCCGGTGCCGGAACATGACCTTCAACGGCAGAGCCATCGATCAGGGCGGTGTCTCGAGACGGTCTTCCCGCCGATGCACTCACATTATTTAAACGATGAGGCGCCGCACCGCCGCTTTTGATATAACGCATAAAACGCCGTTGGCGAAGTGCGACGGACGTCTTAAAGCCATGCTCAGAACAAGCCTTTGGGAAAATAGTGACATGGTTTCGCGATAGACGACCATCAGTGACCGCCAAAAACGCAGTCCGAAATCGGCTGATTACAGGCTCGAGCCTCATCAATTCTTGTCTCATTATTTCCCCCTCATGGCCTTCAGTTTGACCGTGATTTTTTATGCACTCCTGGCCGTCAGCTAGACCGCAGGCACAGTTTCCATAAGTGCCCCAGCCTCCATCAACAGCCCCATTAAGATGAGGGTTTGAGCAATAATGCTGCCTCAAACCCTCTTTGCCATTGACGGTAAGTCTTCGGACCTACATTTTTTGGGCTACCGCCGCGCCGCGCGTGAAGACGAGTGCGTATGGACAACCTTCCAAGACCCATCGATTTTACGGAACAGCCATGTCTGTTTGCCGACATTATCGATAACGCGGTCTGATTTAATAATTGTTCCCTGAACTGTTGTACTGGCAACAGCCCAAGCAAAATCGCCTTCATAATAGATTTCCAAGTCAGACAGGCCAAGTTTCAAATCCGGTATCGAGTCTTTTTCGGGCTCGACATGATTTTCGACAAGGTCACTCAAGCCCGTATTCTGCCCACCTGACTCAAAGTATCGCGCACCGTCATAATCCAAAAAATGCGTT
>Ga0115567_10002550_pt1 | contig 18008 bp, 12 predicted proteins | sample COGITO_mtgs_1204_2_FD_88679 | JGI IMG/M metagenome (GOLD analysis project Ga0115567, IMG submission 88679) | Pelagic marine microbial communities from North Sea - COGITO_mtgs_120412 | ecosystem: Environmental > Aquatic > Marine > Epipelagic | place: Germany:Helgoland, sampling site Kabeltonne... | reverse complement strand
CATAGTGACCTTCCCACTCTCTGGCAGTCCTGAATTTTTGAAAGGCGACTACGAGATAAGCTTTGCAGTGGATAACTTGATTTTAGTTGAAAAACAGACCCTTAGTCAGGACGACAAGGGTTAATAGATGTCGCTTCATATTTATCAATACCAATAAGTATTTCACGGTATCACTACTTTAGTCATATCGCGAAATACTGGTATGGACAATTAACTATTCAGGCTTGCGAAACTTAATGGTCCAGCGGTCTGTATTGCCGGTAACAGATTTAACCCCTACTTCGTAACGTAATTCGTCATCAGCGCGGTAGTGTAGGTCAGTAAAATCAACCAATTCGAAACCTGCTTCTTGAATTTCTTTGATGGCAAGAACAGGATCAATACGGCGGCGGTTAGCTGAGCTTTGCTGTTCCATATGGCGTGCAGTGTGATCCACTACTGCATAAACACCACCTGGCTTGAGTGCTTCAAAGGCCAACTTATTCATATTGCGGCGGCCTTCTTCTCCGAAGTTATGGTAGTTACGAAACGTGAGCACCATATCCAGATCTTTTACCCCAAAAGAACCTGCTTCTAACGAATAAAAACGTTCGCCCTCTTTTCGATAGAGCTTAGCGTCTTCAGCAACGATTTTGATTTTTTCAAAACCAGGCTGTTTGGTTAAATCGGCAATGCGATCTGTACCAATTGCCGCGTAATACTCGCCTTTTTCACTTACTACAGGGGCTAACAGTTTTGTATACCAACCACCACCGGGAATGAGCTCCATAATTTTCATGTCATCACGTAAACCAAAAAACGCTAATGTTTCTAATGGTTTTCTATTTCTATCTCGGTCTGTTTCCGCTTCAGTTCTAATTTCGGCACTAAGCGCCGATTTAATTTTTTCTGCGGTAGTGTCGAAGCTATCCGCTGCTATAGTGTTAGCACTCAGTGCAAACAGCAATATGGGTAAAAGTTTTTTCAATGATTTTCTCCGTTTCTTGTTATTTTATTGCAACTTGTTCAAAAGACCGGTGAAACAACACTTTCGTTGCATATAAGCAAAAGCCTATTGGTGTTTGTAAACCACGCCATCTTTCATCACAAAACTTACATCTTGTAGTAGTGATATTTGCTCTAAAGGATCACCTTTAACGGCAACTAAATCAGCTAGCTTACCTACTTCTATTGTGCCAAGGTTGTCGCTCACCTGCAGCAAATCGGCAGCATTTTGCGTGGCACTTCGAATGGCTTCCATGGGTTTCATCCCGGCTTCTACCATTAAAACAAATTCAAGGGCGTTGTCACCATGGGCAGATACGCCCGAATCAGTTCCAAAAGCAATTTTGACGCCTGCTGCAAAGGCTTTGGCGAAGGTTTGTTGAATAAGCGGTCCAATAGCCGCGGCTTTAGGTCTTACCAACTCGGGAAAAAAACCGTCTATCTTTGCTTTTTCTGCCACCCAGTTTCCTGCCATGATAGTGGGCACGTAGTAAGTCCCAAATTTTTTCATTTGAGTAAACACCTCATTATCCATGTAGGTTCCGTGTTCAATTGAAGTCACGCCCGCTTTGATGGCCCGTAACATACCCTCTTTGCCGTGGGCATGCACAGCAACTGTCATACCATAATCTTTAGCGGTTTCAACAATGGCATTTAATTCATCATCCATAAACTGTGGATTTTGGCCACTTTTAGCTACGCTTAACACACCGCCCGTAGCGGTAATTTTAATTAAATCTGCACCATCTTTATAACGTTGACGAACTGCTTTGCGCGCTTCGGCTACGCCATTCACTACACCGTCGAGAGGGCCAGGGTCGCCCATGATAGATTTACTGCGGCCATTAGTTGGATCGGCGTGACCTCCAGTAGTGGCGATTGATTTGGCAGCTGTATAGATGCGAGGACCCTTGACCATACCTTTATTAATTGCGTTTCTAAGGGCAACGGTTTCGTTGTGTCTATCACCCAAGTTTCGCACAGTAGTAAAACCTGCCATCAAGGTTTTCTCAGCGTAGTGTACGCCCTTAATCGCATAATCTGCTTCATTCAGGGTAAAGCCTTCCATATAACTTGCTGGGCCGTTATGTTGGCTGGATATATGTGTGTGCATGTCCATAAAGCCTGGCATCAGAGTGTAAGCGGATAAATCAATGACGGTATCTTCGCTATTTCCTTCAGTGAATCCTTGGTTGATAGCCGTGATTTTGTTATCTGTGATAATCACTGTCACTTTTTGCATAACATCATTTGAGGTGCTATCGATCAGGCTACCAGCATGAATAATTGTGGCCGGTACTCCGGTGGCGGCGATTACTGCATTTGCTAACAGGGTTTGCGCTAACAAAGCCAAGACTAAGGTTGATTTGAATACTTTGTTTGTCATCTTAAGACATCCTGTTATAGCGCACCGAGGCTAAAGCTGTAGTCGCCACTGTTGAGCATTAGATGGCGCTTACCATTTGACTCATGCTCTTCTCCCAGCTCTGCGAGTTGGTAAAAAACATTTTGATGTAAACGAGCCCATAGGTTTCTGCGAACTAAAGCGTAAGGTAGGCATGCGCCTGTTTTTTTGTCGGCAAATATCTTTATGGGATTTTCTGAACTAATAATTAAATCATCACCCGTATTGCTGGTAAGTGCTAACTTACTATCTTTTTTCTGCCATTGAGTAATGATAAAAGGAGCATCTTCGACTTGAATGCCTACCTTTTCAACAGGTGTTACTAAAAAGTAATGGTCGTCTTCACGTTTTAAAACACTGGCAAAAAGTTTTACTAAGGGCTTGCGACCAATAGGTGTGCCCATGTAAAACCAAGTGCCGTCATGTTTTATTTGTATATCTATGTCACCACAAAAATCAGGGTTCCATTTATCAACTGGAGGCAACGCAGCTTTTTGTGAACTTATTTGTTGTTGAAAAGCGCCTAAGTCGAAATTCGCCATTAGAGCGTTTCTTTAATCTCACGTAATTTAGCTTTAATGCGACGCATATTTTCTGGCCCTGTACGCAATAATTGCTTTTGGGGAGCAGTTAACGATTCAAGTCGACTATCTTTAAACTTGTACATTACGCTATCGGTGTAGACTTCGACGGGAAATGGTACTTCAGGGGTATCTAGCAACACATCAATAGCCTCCATAAGTTTGTCTTCAAAGTTATCAGATGGACCACCAATTTCAGAAAATATTTTATCAATGGCAGGTTTGTATTCTTGATATAGCTGTAATAATGATGCTGTTTCAAGAGACTCTAATACTTCAACATAAGGCGCATAGCGCTTGAAGCTAGCAGGATCTATCCATTCTTTTTCGGCTTGCCTGTAGGTGCGGAATGGCTTTTCTGGCTTAACTAATACTCTATTGTTGGTCGCTAAGCCGTCATTGGCTAACGTATTGGTCATGATAACAAAGCGCTCTAGTAGCGCGTCATCAATCAGCAAACGAGCAAAAGCGTCATAGTCGGACAAGGTTAATAATTTGGTTTTTACTGTGCCATCGCTTGTATCTAATGGTTCTGGCTCAGGTTCTGGTTCTGGGATGATTTCGGGCTCTGGTTGTTCTACTACAGGCTCAGGAATGAGCATAGTAGGCGGCTCTTCAATAACGGGGTCGTCAATGATAGGGGTTTCAGGCATCACCATGACTGGTTCCGGCTCAGGTTCGCTGGGCCAAAAAACAATGGCTAAAACAATAGCCAAAACTATTGCACCTATAATGAAATGCGGAACTAACGATTTTTTCGATTCTTCGCTCATAATTTTCCTATTAACTAAATGTCTTTAATTACACGGACACTTCAGCCTACTCAAAATTCCATCTAAATGATATGCGTACAGTGTAAAATACTGCAATTGTATTCTTAACTGGACTGACCATTAATAGACAATTAAACTGCATGTGTCGTTTACTTAACTTAAGATTTGTGGAAGTAACTTGAATATTATTTTATATGCAGTACCGATTTTTTTCCTGTTGATTGTTATTGAATTGTTGTTAGAAAAAGCCAAAGGTACCGATTATTACCGAGTTAACGATAGTATTAGTAGCTTAACTGCAGGTGTGCTGAGCAGAATGACTGGCATTATTAAGCTATTACTGCCGTTAACAATTTATGTAGTGGCTTATGAGCAGTTCGCTTTGTTTCAAATACCATCGAGCTGGTGGATGTGGCTAGCAGCCTTTGTACTTTATGATTTTTGTTACTATTGGAATCATCGCTTAGGTCATGAGATGAATATTTTATGGGCTGCCCATGTAGTGCATCATTCTAGCGAAGAATACAATTTAACCACGGCTCTGCGTCAAAGTGGAAGTAGCTTTTTCAGTTGGATTTTTTACTTGCCTATGGCCATATTGGGGTTTGAACCCATTGTCTTAATTACTGTAGGCTCTTTAAACCTCATCTACCAGTTTTGGGTACACACTCGGCATATTCCCAAGTTGGGTTGGTATGAATGGGCCTTTGTTACTCCGTCAAATCATAGAGTTCATCATGCGCAAAACCAAGTTTATATTGATCGTAACTACGGTGGAGTGTTTATTCTTTGGGATAGGCTGTTTGGTTCGTTCCAAGAAGAGTTAGATGAAGACAAACCTATATACGGTATCCGCAAAGCCTTAAAAAGTTGGAATCCACTATGGGCAAACATACATGTTTACGCTCAACTTGGGAAAGATTGTTGGCATGCAAAACGTTGGCAAGATAAGTTGCTTATTTGGTTTAAACGCACCGGTTGGCGACCAGCTGATGTGGAACAAAACTATCCGCTGACTAAAGTCGACCTTACTCAATTTAAAAAGTTTGATATTCAACTCACCCTATGCAACAAATTATATAGCCTTTTACAGTATTCATTGGTGGTGTTTGTTGGTTTATTATTGATGATGAACGTGGCAAACTTTACTTTGATACAGCAAGTTTTGATTGTGCTCTTCGTGCTTTATGGCAGTGTTTCTGCAGGTTTAGTTTTAGAAAATAGACCCCTCGCTATTTATCTGGAATGGATTAAATATTCTCTCATTCTGTCAACGCTCATCATTTATTCGCTGCCTGCATGGGTTGAATGGACACTAGGGGGCAGTATATTAATTAGCGCCCTATTTTTGTTATTCAAGACTAAAGACATTATTAACACCTTAGAGCCAGTGATGAAGGCGAATAATTAAAAACACAGGTGGTGGTTTACGTTTAAAACATGATCACCACCACAAAAATGTCTGATTAAGTATAGAAGGCTTCAACCTGGCCTTTTAGGGTAATCAGAAGTGGTTGTCCACGACGATCTAACGCTTTAGGTGAAGGGATTTTTACCCAACCTTCACTGATGCAATATTCCTCTACATTAGTGCGTTCTTTGCCGTTTAAGCGAATACCAATGTCGTGCTCGAAAATTTCTTCAACATGGTGTCGGCTGCGAGGGTTGCTCGAAAGGCGATCCGGTAAAGCGGGTGGCGATTTAGTGTCGTTCATGGTGATGACCCTGTTTTAATTAAAGTGAGCTATTGTAGACGCTATAGAATTAGCGCTCAAGAACCGCAGTGGACTTTAATTGCTTAGCGTAAATCTCAGCGGTTTGCCGGAACGCTGAATTTTTCCAATTTTCACTTTCCTATTTGGGGAACGTCAGAGAAATAAGCATCATGCCTATCGATTGTTGTAGAGTTCAAACAATCAAAAAAAACGGAGCAATTATGCTCCGTTTTTTAATTTTTTAAGGCTACATTAAATAACTTACAGAGCCTCTAAGAATTGATGTAAATTGCTTAAATCCGTTGCCGATAACGTTTTGTAGTTATTGGTTGAATTCATCGCTTCACTGCCGTTGGTGCCATGCCAAAGGATCGCTTCTCTAATCGTACGAGCTCGACCATCATGCAGGTATGTTCCCCCCGGCGCCGTGTTACACACTTCGTTACCTTCACCACCTTGAGGATTAATCACACCATTAGTCACGCACATAGATAAACCTAAGCCCCATAGCGGCGTAGTGCGCCACTCGCGACCACTGGCCATTCCATCTCCTAAGTTATCGGCCAAACCATCACCCATGTCATGGATTAATAAGTCAGTGTAAGGCTGAATAGCTTGGTTACGTGCTTCCACCAACGGATGGAATTCACTGGTTTGAAATGCAGGTGTATGACAAGTCGCACAACCCGTATCCACAAACACTTGTTTACCCGCTTTAATCGCCTGATTTTCAACGCCTGACTCTAAACCACGTTGCGCGCGCACGGCTAATGCTTGTACATAATAAACCAGCTTATCTAAATTGGTATCATCCAGCGGTGGTGCGCCAGAGTCGCAACTAGCTTGATTACTGCCACAATCAAGGTCTGGTAACATCGAGGTTTTCACACCCATATCGGTATTTAATGCTGCTGCGACTTGATGTTCAATACTTACAGTCGTTGCTTTCCAACCAAAACGGCCAATACGTGTTAACCCTGGGTTTGTCGGATCGGTTATTAAATTAGCGCGACCAGAAATACCGTCATTAGTGTTTTGTTGGGCTTGTTCTATGGCTAGTATATCTTGTTCTTTAATTGCTTCTAGTAAACCTAAACCAACCAATCTTGGCGCAATACGTGGCGAGAAAGTGGCCGGATGACCGCTACTAAAGTTAAAGGTCGGTGTACGTAAACCATCGCCTAACTCAGTCCATTGGGAGATAGAAACGCTACCTTCACTATTACCGCTAATATTGCTCGGCTGTAAAACACGACCTCGGTTAGCATCTGGCGCACCTGCTGCATCACCAATTTTAAAGACCCAGCGATCTAATGCTACACCGTTAGCTTCAACAGCAGCACCACCATTACGTTCGTGACAACCTGAGCAGCTTTCGTTTACATGATGATCAGCAATGAGGTTTGTGACATCAGTAAAGATGCCATTATCAACAAACTCATCATGTTGACCATTAGTGAAAGACGAATGGAATACACGACGACCTTCAAGGAATTGTTGCGATTTGTCGTAATCAATATTCAAGGCCATTTGCATAAAGTAGTTATCTGGCTCATGGGTATATTGATAGGGCACTGTAGTATCACCACCTAAACGGTATTCTTCAGGCAATTCACGGCTGTCTTCTTGGTAATGTGCTTGATGCCGGGTCGCGTTAACCATCTCACCGGTATTTTCGGTATACCAAGGTACTATGCCTTGACCCACAATATACAAGAACGTAGAGCCATAATAGTTGGTTTGGCCGCCAATAATTTCACCGTTGCGTGTACCGCTGAACTGACTGATTTCAAACTCCATTAAATCACCCATTTGAATAGCGGGCGAATCGCCATGCATACCAAGGGCAGTACCACCAGGGGTTGAGTTATTGGTTGATGATTTACGGGGATTGACGTTAATTTCCTTAGTGTAATGGTAGTGCGTACCATCAAAGCCTTCGCTATCACCGCGAGACGTATCAACCTGCATTAATGAATTATCAATATAGTCTGCAACTGTTCCCCAGCCCATATACCAAACACGGCCTTCACGCTGGGATGAAATAGGCCAAACTGTCCGCACATTTAAGGTAATTCCTTGACCACCTTTAGCCACACGGTCAATGATTTCCATGCTTGAAGAACGACGTTCAAAATAATGGGCAATATAATGATCATAAGATTGAAATTCGTTTTCTTTCGCATGACGTGTCCGTGGACGATCACCGTAACGTGTGATCAATGCGGTAGCAGTGTGCTCTTGATGAGTACCCTCAAGTATCGTTGCACCGTCATATAAAGGGGTCACCGCTGAATTTACAATGGGGCAACCTAATGAATTTACGGCTTCTCCTGCTGGTGTATTGGGGCATTGATCAACACTGTTATTGACACCATCGTTATCACTGTCAGTGCTACCACCTTGGGCTAAATCAAGTGTTAACCAGTTGATGTTGTAACCCGCTGCATTGGTTGTCAGGCGCAGCGTGTGAGCACCTTCATTCGTCACGATAATTTGACCTAGATTATGGGTTTGAAAGCTTTGCCATCCGCCCGTACTGGCCACATTATCTGTACTAAACTGGTTACCATCTAGCGCTAATGCATAACTACCACCACCAGTTTCTGAGGCAACACGAGTAGTTACATTATAAGTACCCGCGCCCAAGATCACATTGTAGTCAAGCCATTCACCCGCTTGTGTCCAACCAACGTTATAACCACCATTTGTATCCGTCGTGGCTTCAATATCCACATCATCTGACCGATAAGCGCCACCGGTGTTACCCGTATCGGTATCAAAGAAAGCATCATAATCTTCTGCTTGAATCACTACATTTTGGGTGACTAATATTGCACAACCCACAGAATTAACCGCTGTACCTAGTGGGGTATTTGGGCATTGATCAACATCATCATTGACGCCGTCATTGTCTGAATCGACCACCTGAATACTTTGGTAATAACAACTTTTTGCTACGCCCGAAATGGGGTCGCCAAATGCGCTGTTATTACAGGCAATATTGTTAGTCGCATTCTGGTAGTTAAATGCGCCGTTAGCGCCATATGCCACAGAAGCCGGACCGCTGAAAGAACAAGTGGTATTTTCGCTGGCACACAAGGTATAACCTTCAGGACCGACTGAACCGCCCGTACCACCGCCTGTGCCGTCACCACTGATAGTATGGCTAAAAGTAGCGCCATCGATTACCGAACCATTATCTTGCAGGTAGGTAAACGAATAAGAAATGGCATCACCACTTGTTAAGCCGTTGACAGTGAACTCATTACGACCATTGACAACCAACATCCGCAGATTTTGTAAACCACCACCATTAAGACTGTAGTGAACATCGGCCCAACCTGTGGTATTAACATAAAAAGTCACACTTGACTCGCTAGTTTGCTCAAGACCCTCAGGGCTAACAACTAACGTGCAGCCAACCGCATCTACTGCCGTACCTGCTGGCGTATTGGCGCATTGGTCGTTATTGTCGGTTACCCCATCGTTATCACTATCCAGTGGAATCGCACAACCCACACTGTCTACCGCTGTACCGCTTGGTGTATTCGCACATTGATCCGCTGAATCTGACACTCCATCGCCGTCGCTATCACCATCAACGTTAGTCGGTGTAGATGAGCCTAGAACTTCAAGTTCAGCAATTTGTAAAATAGTGCCACTGTTATTGCTCATATTCAGTCGATAATACTGGTATGCCACATTGTTGTTGAAGGTAAATTCACGGGTTTGTTTGCGTGTAGTGAAATCTTCATTGGTGCGAGAATCTATTGTGCTCCAATTGTTAGCATCATTAGAACCTTGCAGGCTCCAACTGAGCGGATCTCTTTGTGGTGCATCATTGGCAGAAGTGAGTCGATATTTATTCGCAACATAAGCAGCGTCATTGATTTGGAACTGGATCCAAGCCGATGCATTAAACGTTAAATATTTTGTATCAATGCTGTTATCAAAGGCGTTAGCCATTCCTTCCGCTGGTGGTGAATCGGCATATTGTGCTGAAACAATGCCCGCTAAGTCGGTTAACTCAATTTCATCAACAATTTCACAACCTACATTATCTACGTTGGCATTTGCTGGTGTGTTAAGGCATTGGTCAATACTGTCTTCAACTCCGTCGTTATCATTATCGGAAGATGCACCACCACCTGTCCAAACAACATCATCAATAGCCAGTTCGAAACTAAAGCTAGGCTCTTGTCCTGCAACAGAAACTATATTGAAATGATTTTTAATTGACTGTAGCGCAATTAAACCACCTACCAAATCGGCAACCGGGATGGTCGCTTCGGCCCACTCGCCATTACGTACTAAACCATAGGTTGTTGTATTGGCGGGAAAAGTTAACCAGTTCTCATTGGTGTAGGTATCAGCAATCCCAATTTTAAAGGCAACATTGGCGGGTATTTTTATTTTAAACTTCAGATCACCAGCAGCAAAATTACTCATGTCCCGCACCTGTCGGGTTTGAATACCACCACCAAACCACTGGTTTGGCGTGTAATGCCATGCGACAACATTATCGCCTTCAAAAGGTGCAAGGGTGCCTGCGCTTACCGAGTTTTGATTCCACACGTAAATATCAGAACTGATCCCCGGCTCTAAGGAATTATGGGTAGGGGTGTTATCAGTAAATACCCCAAAAGTGCCGGTTTCAGGTTGGGTAAGGTTACCGGTAAAAACCTGACCCTGACCGTCAAGTTCATAGACTCGCACGTAATCCACTATCATTTTACCGGGCAGAGGCGCCGTTACTTGGTTATTGGTCAGCGCATCGGTGAAATTCCCGCCAACCGCTAAGTTCATTAACAAATAAAAAGGCGCTTGGAACTCGTCTGATTCTTCGTCAATCACAAAGGGCGCATCGTACATATCGTACTCAACCCCATTGTCTTCAACCGTGAAACGAATTTGCGTATCGGTCCAATAGGTTCGATAGGTGACAAATCGATTGGTGAGTGGCGTGGCAGAGAGGTGAGCATTATCATTTTGATAAGCAATGCTGGCTGCACAAGTTGGATTAGCTTCACTACAAGCCGCATCGGTATAAAAAATTAAATTAGAACCGGTATAATTATTACTCGCTGCATTGGGAAAACCCGCGTCAGCTCGTGCTGCTGCCGACTGACCCATTTCCATCATGTCTATTTCGCCCTTTGAAGGCCAATTAGCCGTACTGGTCCCTAACATCCATAGTGCAGGCCACAGGCCGGTTTCAACATTGGATACTTGCATTCTGATTTCAATCATTCCGTATTGCACGGCGAGTTTATTGGAACTTTGCACTTTTCCAGAAGTAAAAGATTTACCACCAATGGTTTCGTTTTTGGCTTCTAAAACTAAACCCTTATTACCCGATTCTCCTGGTATATCCTGAACTGAAATATTATTTTCGGCGTACCATTGTAGCTCTTGGTTACCCCATCCACACAGGCCCTGATCGCAACCATCGCCCACATCTATGTTCCATATATCGGAATTTAAATTATTAAAATTATCTTCCCATATAAGATTACCTACGGCAGCATTTACAGTACTTACAGAGCAAACCATTAACCCCATCAGCCCTAAGGCAGCATGATGCATATTTAATTTTTTTGTATTCTTCATTTTGCTGTTCTCCAAAATGTAACTAGTAAATTTTTAATTGTTATTTAGCTACGTACAAAACACATCCTTTTATTATTCGTTTCATGTAACCCAACCCCATAGCGACAATGCTTACATTTAGCTGTGAAATAATAGTATTGATGGCTGACTAACAATTAGCGTAAAACCCGCTCAAACAATCATTGGTTGGCAAAATAGTGACTCAACAACACTTTAATTATGCTGCAGGTAGCAGTACCGAATTTGCGTTCCTATAGCTGTTTTAAACTATGAGGAGTTAATCCCTGCGTGATCATTCGACACAGACAAAACAATGAAACTATTAAATTTTTGTTGGCATACAGTTCAAATCCGTCAACGGATATTGTTGAGCACAAAAAATTAACATCAGATTAACAACAATGCAGAGTAGGCATGAAAAGACTAGAAGGGTATTTATTTGCGCTGAATAGGGCAGATGGATAGGTCAGGAAGGACTTGGTTACAAATTGTTGTTGGTATTATGTAAAAATAAATACAGATAATAACCTGCCATTACCACCATTATACCCAAACCAAGAATAGAGCCCCAAGCCACTGGGTCGTTCAGTAGTAGATCCCACATTTTGTATCACCTCTGTTAGATAATTTTTTAACTGAGGTGATTTTAAATCATTATCAATCGCTGTTATTGATTTAGATCAGCTTTGTTGCAAAGTTATGTTTAGTGTTTAAATGTGAGTGTTAGCAGTTCCACTGAATCGGCAAACGTCAGGGTTTGTAATTTGCCTTTGCCTTCTACATTAATGGTATTGATCTGCTCTGGCCAAAGATCACGCAGGGCATTATGACGGATTGTCATATTGTCTAATTGGGTGGGTTGAGAGGTTTCTTGGTATACCCATAAAAATTTTCCGTCAAGTTCAACCCCAACCATTTTTAGGGGTAATGGTTGCTCATTACTGTCAAACAAATTAAAGCGCTGATTTACATAGTCACCAAACTGTTGTTGGGTTTGTTTTGAGTCAAGGATATCTGCATCTTTACCAAATATTTGTTTCACTGCATGTTCAGCGTCGTGCACCCTAAAGCGGTGCATCACTTCGATATTTTCAGTACGAGGGTTAAACAAAACCGTGCTAAAAGCGGTTTTTTGCTGATGAGCTGAAACACAGAACGCTGCAAACAGCAGCGTTCCTATTAGCCATACAACAATTTTATTCATCGTTGTCGCTGTCATCTTCGCCTTCGCCTGTTTTCAGCTCAGTTTTAATATCTTGCATAATATCCCTAGACACTTTCTTAGTGCTATCTTTGGCTTTATAGGCTTCGATACGTGACGGGATAATTTGACGTGGATAGTGGTTATTATCCACATTCACATCCGCGGTTTCCCAGCGAGGATCAATAGCAACACTGACCAATTCTTTCTCTTTGTCAGTGATGATCATTTTATTCACCGCTTTAGGCGTACGGCGCCATATTTCAGCGGGGATATATTGATTTTCTTTGCTGCCATCAGCAAAAGTAAGTTCTAAGATAATTGGCATAACCAAGCCACCTTTGTTTGAAAACTCCAACACGTAATAATTTTTGTCTTCTTTTACTGCGCGTTCTAAGGCTATTTTTTCCCATGGGTCCAACTTCCTTAAGAACTTCTGGTATTTATTACGCTCTTTGTTAGTAACAGTAAATCTGTCATTTTCGTCGTAAAAGTCAGTGATGTCTGGGAAACGTTCAACCCATAGTTTTTTGCCTTCGTCTTTATTACGTTCGTCGGTTAAAGACATGGGTTTATCCAACTCTTGCTGGCGTAAACGGTCAAAATCTATATCAGGATCTTTGGTATCTAAGCGCAATTTAGAAATTTTATCTAATGAGATATCCACGTGATCTGTGCTGTAAAACCAACCGCGCCAAAACCAATCTAAATCAACGCCTGATGCTTCTTCCATAGTGCGGAAAAAATCAGAAGGTGTTGGACGTTTGTATTTCCAGCGGGTTGCGTACTCTTTAAATGCGAAATCAAACAATTCACGACCCAAGATCGTTTCACGCAAAATATTTAATGCGGCAGCGGGTTTAGTGTAAGCATTTGGGCCTAACCGCAATACGCTATCTGACTGCGTCATGATAGGTACTTGATTTGAGGATTTCATATAATCCACTATATCGCGAGGCTCTACGCCCCAAGGAATAGTAGGATCCCATTCACGACCCGCTATACCGTCCAAAAAGCTATTAAGGCCTTCATCCATCCAAGTCCACTGACGTTCATCAGAGTTGACGACCATCGGGAAATAAATATGTCCTACTTCGTGGATAACCACACCAATTAAGAAACGCTTTTCGGCTTGTGAATAGGTACGGCTACCATCGTCTTGCAATTCGGTGCGCGGGCCATTAAAAGTGATCATCGGATATTCCATGCCACCCACCGGGCCATTAACTGATTGCGCCACCGGATAGGGATAATCAAAAGAAAATCGGCTATACACTTCTAATGTTTGGATCACTGCTTCAGTAGAATATTTTTTCCACAAATCACCGCCTTCTTTTGGATAAAAAGACATAGCCATAACCAGAGGTTGGTCGTTACCGCCTTGTTGGTGGCCTCGCGCATCCCACATAAATTTACGTGAAGACGCCCATGCGAAGTCCCGCACATTTTTTGCGCTAAATTTCCATGTTTTAGATTTTCCGGTGCCTTCTTTTTCGTTTTCTAAGGCTTCTTCTTCGGTGACAACAAAAACAATTCGGTCAGCTGTTTCTGCTTCTTTTAAGCGGTTACGTTGAGTCGATGTCAATACATCGTCAGGGTTTTGCAACGCACCTGTAGAACTTACAATATGGTCGGCGGGTACCGTTAATTCGACATCGTAGTTACCAAATTCCAAGGTAAACTCACCACGGCCAATAAATTCTTTGTTAGTCCAAGCTTCGTAATCTGTATAAGCGTGTAAACGAGGGAACCATTGGGCTAGCAAAAATATATCGTTACCACCTTTACGTTTGTCATCAGGAAAGTGCTCGTAACCTGAGCGTGCCGATACTGCATCTTCCTCAACAATGTTAAAAGCATAGTCGATAGAAAACTCTACTTTTTCAGAAGGCTTCAAATGCACGGGTAAGTCGATACGCATGTTGGTACCCACTATGGTGTGCTTAAGATTTTTTCCATCTAGGCTTTTAACCGACTGTATGTCATAACCCAACACATTATCGTCAGTAAACTGTTGGCGGCGTAATGCACCTAAACTAAGTTGTGCGGGCTTATCACTAGAGGCTGTTGAGGTTGCTGGACCACGATTACCAATGCCACCAAAGGTAGTGGTCATAGCTGACATGGAGTCATTGCGGAATTTATTCTGATCCAACTGCAACCAAAGGTATTTTAGGGTATCTGGCGAATTATTGTGATAGGTGATGTTTTGACTAGCTTCAATTCGACGTTTTTCTTCATCAAGCTTAGCTTTAATTTTGTAATCTACTTGCTGTTGCCAATATTCATGGCCGGGTTCACCCGCTGCGTTGCGGTAGACATTGGGGGTAGGCAATGATTCATCTAGTTGACGAAACTTGTCCTCAAAATCACCTTTTGTTTGGCTGACCGCCGCGTTTGCAAAGCCATTAGCCGCAAACAACAGCACTGCTATCGTAATGAGTTTATTAAACATGGAATTCCCTGATTGTCGTAAAATTGTGATTTGCGAAGCAATTATTAGTATTTTTTTAATCCGCAGGCGTATTTTAAACCAATATTTTAGAAAATTCTTACTCAAACTTACCCATATTAGGATCATATTATGCGTATTTTTCCTGCATAACCGTTGTTTTTGCATAAATTAATCCGCAAACAAGTGATTTTTAGATCATAGCTTATAACTACAATCGCTTGTTTCTGTTTGGTTTTATCGTAATCTAAACGCATAAAATTACGAGGTACAGTATGTTTGAGGTCAATTGGAAGCGAGCAGTGATTAAAGTGGGTAGCAGCCTAATTGCGCCTAATAATAATCAATGCAGTCAGGAGTACCTTAGGCCTATTGCGGAATTTATTAGCGATAGCCGCAAGCAAGGAAAAGAAGTGATTTTGGTCTCCTCAGGTAGTGTTGCCGCTGGAAAGGGCAAAATAGCCTATAAACATCACCCTTCAATTGTAGAAAAACAAGCCATGGCCGCAATTGGGCAAACCCAAATGATGGCCAATTGGGCGAGCTTATTTGATTTTGATTGCGCACAAATTTTACTGACTGCTGATGATTTACATAATCGTACCCGTTACGTCAATATTAAAAATACCTTACGTGAACTCCTAAAAAATTATGCACTGCCTATAGTTAACGAAAACGACTCGGTAGCAATTAACGAGCTAAAAGTAGGGGATAACGATAATCTGGCCGCCTACACAGCATTAGTAGCAGAAGCCGACACCTTGATTATTTGTTCCGATATTAATGGCTTATATGACGCCGATCCCAGGCTAAACCCGAATGCGCAATTGATACCAGAGGTCAACAAAATAGATGCAGGCATCTACCAATTAGCCGGTGGCGCAGGCAGTAATTTGGGCACAGGTGGTATGCAAACTAAAATTCAAGCCGCACAAAAATGTGTAGATTCGGGTATCCAGACCTTGATTGTTAATGGTCGAGATCCCATTGTATTTAAAGCCTTAGCTAATGGTCAGTCACCCGGCACCTTGTTTAAGCCTAACAAGAGTTTAGTAAAAGCCAGAGATAATTGGTTAAGGCACACCTTAAAAGTCACGGGGCAAATCGACGTTGATCAAGGAGCAAAACTGGCACTACTAGAAAAGGGAGCATCATTGCTGCCCTCAGGCATAACCAGCGTTAGTGGTCAGTTTACATCCGGTGATGCCGTTAATATTAATTTTGAAAACAAAGTGATTGCCAAAGGACTAGTGCAGTATAGTGCTAGTGATTTAAAGGCTATTCAGGGTCTTAACAGCCAAAAAATAGAAGTTACTTTAGGCTACTCGTTTGGTGAAGCTGTTGTTCATCGCGATGATTTAGTGTTGCTTTAAGCCCATTTATACAAATTTAACCCAAGGATATTTAATATGAGTTTCTCGATTACAGCCGCAGCTAAACAAGCTAAAAAAGCAGCGCGTCAAGTTGCCAACTTAACGTCTAAACAGAAAAATCAATTATTAGCTGATATTGCCGAGTCTTTATTAGCAAATACTGACGCTATACTAGTTGCCAACGAGAAAGACCTAACTGCAGGTAAAGAAAATGGCTTAGATGCCGCTATGCTCGACCGTTTAGCCCTAGATCCAGCGCGTATTCAAGATATTGCCAATGCGGTATTAGAAATTGCAGGTCAAGCTGATCCTGTAGGTTCAATCTCTAAAATCGAACGTATGCCTAGCGGTATTCAAGTAGGTAAAATGCGCATTCCTTTAGGCGTGATAGCGATGATTTATGAATCCCGTCCAAACGTTACAATAGACGCTGCCGCTTTGTGTTTAAAGGCCGGTAATGCAGTGGTGTTACGTGGTGGTAAAGAAGCCATACATTCTAATTTAGCGCTGGCCGAGTGTATTAAAAGCGCACTGTCTAATCAGCAAATTGACCCTGCGGCTGTGGTGGTGGTACCCGACCCCGACCGCGCTGTGATGAACGAATTAATGACCTTGAACGAGTCTATCGACCTGATTATTCCACGAGGCGGTGAAGGGCTTATTCGTTTTGTGTCTGAAAACAGCCGCATTCCTGTTATTCAACATTACAAAGGTGTGTGTCACTTGTATGTGGACAGTGAAGCAGATGAAACCAAGGCATTAGCATTACTTGAAAATGGCAAAACCCAGCGCACTGGTGTGTGTAACTCTTTAGAAACCTTACTGGTGCATCAAGATGTTGCCAAAACCTTTTTACCTAAGGCTGCCACTCTTTTAGCCCAGCACAATACAGTGGTGCATGCCTGTGAAAACAGCATCGAATATTTTGAAGGTGCACAAGCCGCTACCGAAGATGACTGGCACGCTGAATATTTAGCCATGGAAATTGCAATTAGAGTAGTCTCAGATTTTGAACATGCCATTGAACATATTGAAGAATATGCCTCAGGTCATACCGAGGTCATAGTCACCAAAGACTACTCCAAAGCGCAAGCCTTTATTCGACGAGTTAATTCAGCTGTAGTGATGGCTAATGCCTCGTCACGTTTTTCTGATGGTGGGCAACTCGGTTTAGGTGCTGAAATTGGCATCTCAACCAGCAAACTCCATGCTTATGGGCCAATGGGTGCTGAATCACTTACTACTGAAAAATTTATTGTTATGGGTGATGGCGAAGTACGTGCTTAAGCAAGGATGGTATATACCCATTGTACCTCAAAATGCGCGTTTCAGAACGACTGGGGCGCTTCAATTCAAGGCGCGTCAATGACTGAATGTCGGTCACCTTCTGAATTGGCGCAACGAAGAAGTGGAGTGCCCCTGTCGTTCCCTTTAGGGCGGGTTTTAATGCGATTTATACTTCGTGGGCCATTTTTGACTTAGATTACTAAGCCTACAAATAGCCGCCTTGCCTGGGAGGCCCCGCCTAAACCGCATTAAACTCCCGCTGAATCCGACATTTTGAGGTAATATGGGTATAAGGACTCAACACTACCTGTTTGATTGGGGCGACACGCTAATGGTGGATATTCCCAATCAAACTGGCCCCATGTGTGATTGGCCTAATGTACGGCCTGTCGAAGGAGCTAAAGCGTGTTTAAAGCGACTCAGCCAGTATGCTCAATGTCATCTGGCCACAAACGCTGAAGATTCTACAGAAACGCAAATTCGCTTAGCACTGAAAAGAGCAGGGTTAAGTGAGTATATTCAGAATATATTTTGTCGTGAAAATCTTGGAATAGGAAAAACAGATCCTAGTTATTATCAAAAAATAACCGATAAGTTAAACGTCAATCCGGAGCATATCACTAT
>Ga0115567_10002547_pt1 | contig 18019 bp, 28 predicted proteins | sample COGITO_mtgs_1204_2_FD_88679 | JGI IMG/M metagenome (GOLD analysis project Ga0115567, IMG submission 88679) | Pelagic marine microbial communities from North Sea - COGITO_mtgs_120412 | ecosystem: Environmental > Aquatic > Marine > Epipelagic | place: Germany:Helgoland, sampling site Kabeltonne... | reverse complement strand
CCCCCCCCCCCCCCCCTCCCTACTGCTGCCCCTACCCATGTCCCTACTGTACACTCAGTGGCTGAAAGCACCTCGGCAGCGGGCGGCGCGAGGCGCTCGGCGATGGCGGCGTCGGAGGCGCGGCAGTGAGGGTCAGTGCAGGCGGGGTCGTCGCAGAGGCGCGGGGGCGGCAGCTCGAGAGCGGCATCGGTCTCTGCGTCCAGCTCCGGGTCCCACGACGTCGACTCCGACTCCTCCGGCGCCACCTCCATCCCGAGCCGCCGCCACCGCTCCTCTAGGTCCGCCGTGTGCCGCCCGCAGTCGAATCCCTGCACGATGTCCGGGTAGTGCGCCCCGAGGATCAGCGCCCGCCCGCCCGCCGATCGCACGTCGCAGCGCTCAAAGAGCCACGGGCCGTCCAACACCTGAGCCGACCCCGCGCCTCGCCGTGAGCGCACGCCGGCGGGGGGCGCTGCGGGGCGCCGCGTCGCTACGCGGGGGGGCAGCTCGGACACGGACCGTGACGGTGGCGGCGTTGGAGTCGTTGCGCCCTGCTCCATCGCCCCACTCGAGCACGAGGTCAGCCATGGAGCCGTTGGTCTGCCGCTCCAGCCGCCACGGCCCGCGCGCCAGCACCTCGTCGGGGCGCGTCTCCCGCTCCTCAAAGAGCTCGCCCGCCGCCTGCAGCGCCCCGCCGCGCGCGCGGCGCAGCGCCTCCAGCGCCGCCGAGTCGCAGAGCCCCGCGACGCGCGTGGCGTGGCGGCCCTCACGCAGCCGCACGGTCGGCACCTCCCCTTCGTCCCAGATCAGCTTGCTGGGCGCATTCCAGCTGTACACGCCTGGGCGCAGCGCCACGTCGCACGTCCACGGCGCGCGCTTGAACTCCTTGGCCAGCGGCCGCTGCTCTTCCCCCGCCAGAAACTCGTTGCGCCGGATCCAACCGCGCTGCGCCGCCGCGAGAGCGTCAGCCACGCTGCCCGCGAGCCGCCGGGGCGCGGGGCGCGCGCACAGCAGGGCGGGCGCGCGCTCAGGGCGGCACCGCCCACTCGTCATCAAAAAACGTCTCGGACCAACCGCGCTCCACCGCCTCTCGCACGCTCGCGTAGTCGTCGGGCACCACCAGCGCCCGCCCCTCCCGCGCCCAGCGCCTGTTCCGCTCACCGCTCGCGAGTTGCTGCGCCGCGGCGCGCGTCAGCGCGCGAGCCGACGCGGCACGCGCGGCGTGCAGAGGAGCGGGGGCAAAACCTCCGGGGCGCGCTCTGCATCGAGGCAGAAGTCGCACACCGGCACCCCCGGGCGGTGCTTGCACGCGGTGTAGTTGTACCCGACCTGCTGCAGCGACTCGAGCACCTGCCCTCGCCCACGCGGCCCGTGAGGCGCGCGCCCTCCCACTCGCACGCTGCGGGAGGGGCTGCACGTCTGCGTCTCGTAGATACTTTCCGTCCACGCTGCGCACGATGCTGTTTTCGAGCTCAGGCGCGTCGGGGCGCTCGTCGTCCCCAAGCAGCTCCTCGAGGTCGTACAGCGTCATCCGGAGCTCGTCGTCAGACAGCCTCGCGAGCAGCTTCAACCACTCATCCCACGGCGTCATGCAGACTTCCTCGCACTCGGGGTCCGTGCATTCCCGTCGATGCGACTCGAGAATCGCCATGATGTCGCCTGTGACCCGCGCGCGCCGCGGATAGACCGCGTCCAGGTGACCTTCAAAGTAGTGGGCCTTCCCTTTCTGCACCAGCGCCGACACCTGCTCCGGCGACATCTCGCCGGCCTCGTATTGACGCTCAGCCTTCTGCCATGCCACATCCTCTTCGTATGGAGCAGGCATCACTGTTCCGGGCCTGCATACGCCCCGCCGCCTCGAATCACTCCCGCACCTTGCTTGTTTGGCCTGTGTCAGGGGCGAGGCGGTACCAGATCTGTTGCTCGAGATCTGACGGATCAAACGTCTCTGCCGCGCGGAGGTCTTCTTCAAACGCTCTGCTCGCCAATTTGCGCCTCCGAATTAGGCTTACTGTGGCATGAGGTACCGAGCAGAGCGGCGATTTGCCAGTGCGGACTCACCGATCTGTTTCCTCGTGACGGGGCTTTGCATTCCGCGTCTGCCAAATGGTGCGGTCACTGCCCTTGACAGCACACGGTACCCGCATTGATTGGGTCGACATTTTTTGTAGCGTACATGGCCAAGCGCCCACTGCCGAAGAACAAACCGCCTCGGGCCGCGGTTTGGACTACCTTGCGAACCTCAATTGCCACATCTGGTCGCGCGGCGCTGTCAAGCTGCAGAACCGCGTTTCGGTTCACCCGCACTTGTGGCATCTCAAAGTCAGCATCGTCTTCGTCAAAACCTCGCCTTGTCGGCTCCGCGTCATCGCCCCATAGCTCGGGGTCCTCGCTGCTCTCGAGGTTCGAGTCCTGTGCTTCTGGCAATGCACGTCCTCCGCGGAGGCCATGCAGTGCTGCCCTCCTGTGCAAAAAACAGGGAAATCCTGCCAATAATTGCTGGTGAGCAGAGGATTCGTCTCGCCGGACCTCGCGGGGACATGCATGCGCCTGGAAGCCGACCAGGCGATAATCACTCACGGCACGCTCATCCGTCGGCAGAAATGCAATAACTCCATCAGCAGTGTGTGGCAGAGGGGCCGCAGAGAGTAGTACAAGAATCACTTGCAGAGTGCGAGCGAAAGATGAAAGTCCCAATCGGATGTTTGTGCGGCCCATCGCTGCCAGCCCACATCCAGAGATCGGTCAAAACACTGATTCGACAAACATCAACTAAAATTGACTTTCTATTATTTGCCCCAGTACTTCTGGGGTGAACGACGGCGGCCTTTCGAAGAGGAGGTTCGGAGTGAGCGCCTTGTGGACGTTGGCTTGCCTTATCTTAGGCGGTTGATCAAGTGATCATGACAGTCAACCGGAAGGTGATGTTCTGTGCCATCAATGACCCTTGCATCACATTTGCAATCGAATTTCGAGCACGCTTGGCGAGAAACTGAAATTCACAGCGGGGGGAGGAGCCCACACTGATACCAAAGTCCGGCTGTGCTCTGTCTTCCCAATCCTGCTAGGCTCAGAGCAGCTTGCACCTTTCAATGGTATCTTCTTGCTCTCCATAGTCTTACGCTGACAGGATCCTCCACCTCCGAGCAGACTTTTCTCGGGCTTGGCGCAGCGTGGGTGCTTTGCCTTGCGATGCTGGCACTGGTCTCGCAGCGCCCGGCGGCTCGAACGGAGCTGATTCGCGGTAGCCCCGAGCTTCTATTGATTCCGCTGAGGAGATCGCCAATGCTGTGGGGGGACCGTCCTAGCCGCAATAACTGGAAGGGGGGGTCTCTCATCGATGATCTCGACAGCGTTGTCGACCCCAACCCGAACGTAATTCCCCTGCCCTCTCAAACGGACAAGCTGTCAAGATGCGTGCTGTCAAATCTATTATTTTCCAGTGCATTCGCCAGTCCCCAATAAGAGGCCTGCACAGAACCTGTGCTCTGATGTCTCACCTTTGCCGCACGCGGCAGCCGACGATCGACGAGATCTGCATCACGCAGGATGCCCTCTGCACACATCCGTCCTGTGCCCACTATCTCCGAGGTGTCTTCAGCCAATACGATCTGAATGGGTACCTGCGACCTCTCCCTTTGCGACAAGTTGTGCAGTTGCTCGAAGACGTAAATTCAGTTGTTCGTTGTTTCTCTTTCGTTCCAAACGCGTTGCTGTAAGAATTGATGCGTGATGCGCATGCTATTCTGGCGCCTTGTTTACATCTGGTACCACGGTGGCGATGCTCGTGGATTGATTTCTTGTTTTTGTGCAGGGACGGAGAAGTGGGGGCGGAGGAGCTGGTCCAGGCCATGGCTAACTGGGGGGTCCCTGTTACGCAGCAGGAGGCGCAATACATGATCGACGAGGTCTCCCTCGACGCCAATTTCACTGACTGATTCATGAGGGGCGTCTGTATTCGCAACGGGCAATTATCTATCGTCCTGCTTGGCTTTGCGACTCTGCGTAGTCTAGAAGCTTTCAATGTGCGTGCTTACGGGATGCACAATCTGAATGCCGCCGTTTGGATGCAGATCGATCTTAACGGGGACGGCCAGATGCAGTTCAACGAGTTTGAGACGATCTCTTGCAAAGACTTCAAAGCCTGGAGACTGGATTGAGCAAATTGATAACCCCTTTTTTAAGGAAAGGGGTAATTGTGGATGAAGTTTTTTGCTGTGTCTGCGTGCATGACCAACTTTGCATGACGCTGAGCCCCAACCGGTACGCGCACACCCGTTTTTAGGCGCTGGCCACACGTCATTATGCTGGCACAGGCCTCGAAGCCAATCGCAGTGTAAACATTTACTGTCTACACCCACATCCGTCCCTGTATGACCGAACTCGTCACAGTAAGAGGTCCTTTCCTCTGCCGAGATCATGGCTCCTTACTCGAACATGGAAGCGAAGGAAATGGCCTGGCGTCCCACCGGGTGTGCTGCGCTACCGCCAACCCGCACCCGCCGATCCGAGAACGCTCCCCCATCTTCAACGCGCCCTCTGCTGCCGTGCACAGAGGTAGCAGCAGGGATCGGCGGGGGAGGCAGTGCGACTGGCCGCGCCTTAGTGCCAGCCTCGGCAGAAGGCGCTTCCACCGACACGGCAGGGTGCCGCGCCAGCCACCCCGCCATCCCAGCTTTGCCCTCGTGATGCGCCCGTCCAGCTCCGCTGCCAATGCTGCGCCGAGCGCCCCCCACGTACCCCGCCGCCCCCTCCGTGAGAGATCTCGCACGACGAGTGCCCGCGGTAGAGCCTGCCGCGCGCGCGCCCGCTGCAGCACCCGCCGCAGCTGCCAATCTCCGGACCCTCTCCACGGCCGCCTGCAGCGCAGCTGCTTGCTCCCCCCGTCTCTCCTCCTGCCGAGTTATCACCAAATTCAGGACTCGTTCGCGTTCCAACTTGCGTTTTCACATGGGCATATGCATGTGCAATAGAACACACACACACACACACACACACACACACACACACACAAAGGGGAGGGGGGCAGAGGAGGGGGGGGAGAGAGCGTTTCTTGGCACGGGAGACACCTCCGTGTGGCGTGCACGCAACGTCTGTGCCTGCACGGCCCGCTCGTAGCTGCTGGGGACATCAGTCGGATGGTGCCATTCCCATGTTCTGTGCGCTTGCTTCGCCTGTGTCTGCACAGCTGGCTGCGCTGGTGCCGTGTACTCGTACACCCCTGGCACGGACGTTGGCGAGTATCCCGGGGGGAGCGGGTCGTCTGCTGCGGGCCCGGCGCGCGACGCGGGGGATCGCGGCGGCGGTGGCGGGAGGTCGGCCTGCGCGGAATTGTGTTTCCCCCAGTCGGTGCCCGTTCCGAAGCGGTGCTCTCCCGCGAAGGAGTCCTTTCCGGCACCGAGCACGTCGAAGCTTGTCAGCGCGCCGAACACATCACCCTTCCCAAACGCGTTGCCTCCAGCAAAGGTCGAGCGCGGACCAAACCGTACGTCCGGCCCGAACGTGACCCGCGCGCCAAACGCGTCGTCGCCCTCGAAAACACTCCCCCCCGCGACGAATGCGCCGTCGCCGAGGGTGACCTTGGGCCCGAAAACACAGTTCTGCCCCAGGATGGCGTCGGCTCCAATCCGAACGTGTGGGCCCACCTGCTCAACGAACTCGATCCTTGAAAATTTGCGATCCTCGCAAGTACAAGGATGATACCGGCGCGTGCGCAGGGGAACAGTACTGCATGGGATTGGGCGGCACGGACCGTGGAGCTTTCCCCGAGTACAACTTCACTGCCAATCTTGGCCTGCGAACCAATACGAGCTTCCTTCAAGATGGTACAGCCGTCACCGAAAGTGACCCGATCGCCGAAGACGGTCCCCGACTGGAAGTGACAACCCTTGCCGAATGTGGTATCGTCTCCGAACGAGTCTCCCGGGGCGAACACCTGCTCCAAATCGCATTCAGGGCAGGCGTCATCAGAATAATAGTCCAACCTTTGCCCCGGTAGCAACATCATGCAGGACTCGTTGAAAAAAGGGTCGCCGGCAGGACAGAAAACCTGGAAGTCTGCGAAGACCTTCCCGGAGCCGTATCGTGTTCCCTGTCTGGCTTCGCGCAGCTGGTTGCTGCGGACATTGGCAGGCTTCTGAGACGGCACATGCTCCAGCAGATCAGATGGAACCTCCGCGTGGTGCACAGCAAGTAGTATGAGGCAGGCCACTGTCAAGGTTGGTGTCCAGATCGAGGGTGCCACCATCCTCGCTGCACCCATCGCCGACCTTCAGCTTATGCCCTTTCGATGCCGAAAAAGTGCAATCAACTTGCACTTTTTCGGGGACCTCCGAACTCGATTTCGAGAGAGGAAGGAGGGAGGGCAAGGACATCCTTGCTTGCGATGCACCGACAGGGTCACATATCGATGTTACCTATTATTGCTCTTCTATCTCAATTGAATGGCACCAGCAACTCATGTATAGAGGAATCGCGTGTGGAAGCGGTCTCAGCTGTTACACAAGGCGCGTGGCGAACGGATCCGCTGAGGCGCCTGATCTTTGATACGCCGACACTTCGGGTCTACGACGCGGTGCTGCCCGACTCCTTTTTTTAAAAGCTTACGGCACATGCTTCATTTGCGAATGCTCTAGCGCGGGTTTGTGAAAAGCCTTACAAAGTCTTGGGACCTTCCAACGAAGGATTCTGTTCTTGGAAACCTCACTCTGACTTTCGCAGTCGATGTCCAGAAACTGACAGATGGTGGCGTCATCGCTCTTCCTCCACCAACCGAATCCTGTGCCAGTGTCTGTGTCACACCGCTCGACGATGCGCAGCAGGAAGTTTATATTTCGGTGGGAAAGTCGCAGCGACGCTTTGTCACAGTCAGAGGTCATCTCTCCTCCTTCAGATTTGTCGTCCGGAACACTTCATACCAATGCTGCATTCATCTCTGTTTGATCCACGGCCGGTCCCCAGAAACACTTTGCTTGCGTTCCCTTCCCGCCCTACCAAAATCAGAGCGTGTAGAATCGCCACGCACGGGAATCTGACTGACCCCTCTCACAGGCTTCCCGCGCTCCGTCGGGCCTCCGTCAACCGGGGCGCCGCACATTCTGAGTTGCCCGTCAGAGGACGGCCCCACAAGAAACCTTGTTGTGGAGTGTAATGTGCCAGAAAGGCGGAGAATTGGGCGCGGGTCGCTGCACAATCACGCATACGAGCTCGCAGCAGAGAGCGCTTTGCTTCGCGTTTGGCAGCTTGTACTCCGCCCGGGCGAATCCACTGGTCCTCACAGGCGAGTGATTAATTTGTCTCAAGCTCCAAATCCAGCATTCTTCCTCTCTGTCTTTTCCCCGCAATGCAGCTTGCAGTCTCGACGGTAAGGACTTCTGAACGGGTATCGGGAAAAATAGGCTTGACACAGCTGGTGCCCTGCTCTTTCTTTCAGCATGTAACTTGCAGGTTTTTCCGGACCCCCTTGCGTGCGTTGAGACCACTCACGTGAACTTTTGTTTGCTGGACAAGCCCGGGGGGATAGACGTGTATCGCACTCATGTCTGCATCTCGAGGCTGGATTGAGCACAGAGTCGAGAGGCCTCGGCGGTCGCCCGTGCATCTGAAGAGAACCTTGCAGGTGCGTGATCTCGCTGCACGGGCTCACGCTCGCGCGCAAGCGGCAGCGCGGAGCGCTGGGCACCTCGAGGGAACGGATCTGTCCCTGGCGAGGCTGAGGCAGAGGAAGATACCCGAGGCGGAGCTAGATGAATATCGTGCAGCCTCGGGGAAGGACATGAGCAGGGTGCAATCTTTGCAGCAGCAGCTTTACAAAGCAGCGAAGCACCGCGATGACGCCAAGGCTCTACAGCTCGAAAAAGGTATTGGATTCCGCCTCCGCCGAGACGAGTGTATCGAGAAGGTTCCATATCAGAGGACATCTGGTGCGCTTGGCACCGGCGCTGGCAGTCAGGGGCAGCCAGTGACCTCCGCGGGTGCGCAGAGCTTTTTGAGGCTTTCGACAACACAATCTCCGGTCCGAATGATTCCGACTCTGAAGAGGCAATCAATGCCTCTTCCAGCCGCGCTGCGCAAGGCTGCGTGTCCGAGCTTGCACCCACGTCTCCGCGCTCACGGTGATCCCCCGACGGCTTGCGATTCGGCAGGTGTCTACTCATACTTTCAACATGCTAGAACTGCTTCGTGGCAGCGATGAACAGCCCAATGAGACAGGAACTGTGAGCAGAAACGGCAGAAACCAGGGCCAGCGTTCAGGAGGGACCATGGAGGACTCGGACGGGACAAAAGCGGACAAGAGCCCCGCAGAGTCACCCTTTGGCTGCGGCAGCGCTTGCATCGATCATGGTCTGTTGCCCTCAGTCGCTTTGCCGTGAACCCGTTTGTCCAACGTGATCCGCTTGCAGAGAATTATCTGATGCTCACAAGCGCTGGCTATGTGGCTTGCTCGACTTCTGTGGTAAGAGAATGTGTGTGTGCATGCTCGCAGGAGAGGTGCGACTCTTCCAAAGCGGGGTGCACCATGAGGTGCGCAACACTGGCACCACAATTTTGCACGCTCTGCTCTTCGAGGTACGCGGAGCTCACTGAGAAGCAAGTGTACAAATTTGTAACTAGTTACATTCCACAGTCCTGTAAATACATCAAGATTGATGTGAATCAGCAATCCATGTCCCAATTCTCACGCCTCGGCACCTTGCCAGAACGACCCATGCTAGAAATCGAGTGCTGAGAGCTTCTCACTGAGTCTCGCGAGGTCGGCGGCGGCGCGTGCGCGGTGGTAGATGGTAGGGCACGTCGAGTTGCGGCAGCGGGCGAGGAAGCTCGCGCAGTGAACTCCCGCGCACGACCGGCAGCGGGCTAAGAACTCTTCGTGCGCAAGCTGCGTCTCCACAACCTGTCTCCAGCCCGCACCTTCAGGTCCGTGCTGTTCTCACGCCGTTGCACATGATGCACTGCAGCCACTGCTGCGGCGCATCCGTATCATTCCAGGGCGTGGTGAGCCGCACCTCAGTCTGGGCGCAGTCGAGAAGTTCATCACGCGCGGGAAGGCACACGCTGCACAACACGCCCGTGCCGCCCGACACACCGCTGGCAGCAGCGCAGCGCGCTAGCGGCTTGTTGCAGTGCAGGCAGCGTACAGCCGCAGTGACGAATCGCGCCATCATGCCGCTCTGCGGGCGATGCACCTGGACGACCCGCGCGCTGGCTGCGCTCTGGAGAGCGCCGGAGAAGAGGCGGCGCTCGGCCTCGGGGCGGGGCATCAGTGGCTCGAAGAGCTTGAGAAGCGGCTCCTTGAGTTGCTTGTGTAGGTACCAGTCGAGGTCGATTGCGAGGGCGTGGCGCAGCGCGTGCTGCGGGTCCTCGATCGCGTCGCCTTCCACCCGCACGTACTCCACCCGGTCACCGGCCCGGGCGGCCGCAGGGTCTCCGCGACCCTCCATCCGACGCGCGAGCCTGCTCGCGGCACGCACTGGTAAGGTAGCTGCCAGCGCTTGTTCGTGACGAACGAGGGGGTTCTGCTGATTCCGCTGTGGCCAAGCCGATCGACTGGGTGCGGATGTAGTGGGGGTGGCTCGGCAGTGGGCGTTCGGTTGGGACAGACTCGTCGTGCGCAGCCTTCACCTTGTAGTTCTTAGCGCGCTGTAAGCGACAAGGCGAGGGGTCAAGCACTGCATGAGCCGCGGGGCACCACATTTCAACTGAACCCACGGGTGGCGAAGGGGGGACGGGGAGGTGCTTGGGACCTGCTTTGAGAGGAGAAGGCGATGTATGTCGACTCGACCCGACAGCAGAGCGTGTGCCTCGCGCTGAACAAGTGCTGCGGCCTCAGCAACCAAAGCAGGTTCGTTTTTGGAGCGACACAGAAGCGACAGCGCACCCTCATACACGTCGTGGACAAATTCGCAGGAGTCCCGTCGAACACTCTCAACCCCCTTCTTGTCCAACCGATCCGGTATTTGCGGGTCTGAAGCAAAGAGGAGACCTGCATATCGCTTTTTAGCAAAGAGAAAGTACGGACAGTACGCCTTTTCGAACTCGAGAGCAATCGGTGCGGCAAACTGCCGAGATACGAGCGACGCTGCCTCTTTGCCCAGATGCATTGCCTGCCTCATCGCCTGCCACGCGCAGCTCGTTTCATCGATACGAAGGCCTGTAAATCAAGCATGCCTCCCAGGAAGAGAAACAGGGATCAGAACCTGAACGGGCTCGCCCTTCAGATGAAAATCAATCATGACAGAGTCCGTGTCGCCATATACGACGGTCGCGTCTGAGTGGAAGCCGTTGCCAACACTATAGTGAGACATGATGATGTCGCGCGTATCAGAGATTAGTTGCCTGCCAATGGAGGTGACCGTTGCTGCCAGCGGCACGCATGGCAACATTCCGTGGTTTGTCACGCCACAAAAACCGTATATCGAATTACACGAAATTTTGTAGGCTAGTTGTCGGCCGTTGAAGATGCGCTTGAGTTCCGGCTGCCGTTGCGATCAGAGCGACTATCAACGACATTTCAGTCCATCAAAATGCTGCAACGCTTCGTCTGAGCCTTCACAGCACGTAAGAGAGGCGGGTTTCGGGTTATGTGAACCGAGGAGGCCTCGCGCATAGCCCTCTTTGCCTGCTTTCGTGCGTGCAGCATGTTCTTGAGGATCGACGGGAGGATACCGACATGGACAGATGCCTGTTTTCAGCACGATGTTTTTACGCATCAGGAGCGAGTCTAGTTTATGCCGGAGTCTAGGGGGAAACTCGATCTGGGAGGGAGTGTTTTAGCAAGGAGGGCGACTAGCTATGATAGCAGAGAGGAGACTGCCTTGAGAAATCGAGTTCGGCCTTGCAGAACACCTTCGTGTTCACTCTCGTGATCTCGCGAGTCTCTCTGTATGTCCACATCAAGTCCCATGGCATCAATCTGAAACTCCTGTGTGGATCCTTCATCCGCGCATGACCAGTCACGAACAAGAGTCTCAAAAGAAAGATTGTGTGCGATCATGATTGATGGGTACAAAGACGCAAAGTCCAGTGTCACGACGGGGGTCCAGTACGCCCCAATTCTTGCCTCGAGCACAGTCGCGCCTTGGTAAGCAACGCCATTTTCTGCTGGCTCCTCCTCTCCCGAACCATCCGCTCGCTTCCCCCCAGCTCCACGCTTTTTCGGTGTTGGCACGAGGAATCCGCGCTCCTTACACGCGCGCACAAGCTGGCTCATGACCTTGTACTGCTGGGCGTGTCTCAGCAGGCCGGCGAGGCCAACGCCCGACACCCGCGCCATCTCGACCATATTGACCAGCATGTCGAGCTTTCCAAGTATTTCAAGAGGGATAGCCGACCGCCTTGACAGATGCAACGCGACCGAGGACCGCTCCTCCACCCCACCTGCAATCCAATCGGCTCACATTATCCGGTGCCAAGATATTTCTTCTCCTACATGGCGAGCTCTGGGACGGATGGACCTAGAGCCATCTTCGAAAGATCTGTCTGATGGAGCAGGGGCTCTGATGACTGCAAGAACTCCTGGGCGAGGAAGGGGAGGGAGAAGGAGCGAAGCTTGTGCTCACGCTGCAAACGGTTCGGACATGACCATTAGGCTTGGTCAGAGTCAAACAGCCGAAGCCACAGACGGGAACCATCATTTCAACCGCGATCAGGAACGCGCCTGGATCTCGGCCTGAAGGTTCATGAATACGCGTCCAGTCATGAAAGGCTCCATGGCGCCCTTGACCGATCGCATGACACTCTCTTCGTCCTGAATGCGCCCGAGGCAGCGGCACTCGCCCGCTCCAAGGGAGGACGCACGATCGAGGACAGCCCCAAGCAGATTTCCTTGGAATGTTACCACTACATCGGGGTCGATTTCATGCACGACAGCTCGCCAGAGCGCCCGCAATAGGTCCCGCTCGCTGTGAAAGCACTTGACCTCAACAGCGTCACCCACGCTGCGAATCTTCTCTGTTGGGCCGAGCGTAAGCACCAGGCATCGCTTGCGCTCCCAGGTGCCATGCTTCGCGACCGCAAGTGATACGCAGCAGATTTGGTCGCGTGCGCTCGGATGCGAGTTCCTCGCGACACCCTTCTCGCCATCTCCTGATGAGGCGACGAGGTCGACAGCCAGAACACAGAGAGGTGCGATACGTGCTGACTGTTCGCTGCGTGGATCGCAGGGGACAAGATTTTCCTTTCTCACTGAGACCTCGAGCGAGCAAGTGCTCTGCTTGCGAGGACCGAGCAACATTTGGTAGCGCTGTGCTGGTAGTCGTACCCATCCCGCAGCCGTCAACTTTGTGTCGACAGTGAAGCGCATCACTGCGTCAATGCTGGTCTCGAAAAGCTCAAATTCCACGCTCTGTCATCACCACGCCATGTAAGAGAAACAACGGACGGAGGAAACTCAGAGAGCGATTCAAGTGGTAAAGAGGGCAGTCACCGGGAAGCCATTGACTGCCAAAGGCAATAAGAGCTCCTTGGCAATTTGATCGCGCGCGCGATCATTGCCAACTGTGATTCGGCAGAACTCGTGCTCTTTCCCGTATACGGGCGACGCGAGGTGCTTGCTCCGTACACCCTCCTGCACGAAGATTTGAAATAAGTCATATATGGTGCCTTTCGTTGAGACATACCCAGTTTGAGAGCATCGGGTTGTTAGAATTGGGTACCTGTATCCAAGCACCAGGACCGCCCCTGCGCTTTACCAGTGAGTTGAGCGCAAACAACGTGGCGCTCCAGTGCTCTTTCGAAAGGCGATCCGGACGCCTGACAAAAAAGTAAGGCCAGAAGTCTGAAACTGAGGCCATCACGCTCTCTCCTTGCGCCGTGATTCCGAACAGTCTCATTGTAATCGAACCCGCTTTTGGATCCTGCGAAGAAGGAATGGAATACGGGTTCAGTGCACAAGTTCGAAGTTGAATTTTCAAAATTGAAATTACAGGTTTTCATGCTTGGAGAAGGAGAAAACGACATTGTGAGCGTCAACATCTGTCACAAGAAAGCATAGCTCGCCAGTGCGCGCATCATCTTGCACTTCACTCCGCATTCGAATCGCTCCCTGAAATCCTTCACAGTGACTTCCATACTGGTTGAAATCAGCTTTTCCCATATCGACTGGAGCGCCACCAACTTCTCTCCCAGACTTGTTTTCGATTGCTGCCTCGCCCCGCGTCGTAGTAGCTTCCGGGGAGCGAGGCGATTGGATTTGTCGGGAATTGGTGTCTTTAGTATCAGGTTGTTCTGCCAGACAAGACTCACATACCAACGCACTACGAAGATTGTTCGCATCATGCACACGTCTGTGTGATTCAGCGGCATCACACACATAGCCAACCTTAGTTTCAGAGCAGACCTCTTTGGGGTTGAATCCACCTATTGCCCTTTGAGAACAAGCTCTTTCTGAATGCGATGCAGGTAAAGTTGTTTTAGATGGAGAATGATGTGATTTCGATCCGGCGGCAGACACCGTTGAGTTATGATGTGATTGTTCCTCTTGATCGTTGGGATCGACGATCGCAGGGTCAATCTCTCCGTGCGCCACAGCAGCGCTGCTACTCTGGTAATCTCGACTATCGTGCAAAATGCTTGCAATCTCTTGTGGAGTAGTATCCACCTGTTAGGCAAAGCAATCAGTCTGTTCGCAACAAATTTATCACGGCATGGTTGCAGGGTAGCACCATCGTAGGTTTCCGTGTTGTGAGGACGTCGAACTGCACAACTGGTATCCCGCAATGATTGTGTGTGTCCCTTGTCATCGTGGCGCCGGATGTCTTCTTTCCTCGCTGCTCTACTGTCGCATGCTCCCCGATTGAATCTCGAGTAGGTTCCGTGCCGATGGGGAACGATATTTCAGAGTCGTCACCGTCCCCTGTTTTCTTAATCAGGACCCCACTTCCTGAGCTCTGCGCGGGACTTATGGTAAAACTCGCATTGCCCTGACTTGATCGCAAATCGCACGCAGAGCCGGCCCCTGTGCCTGCCACGTGCTTGCTGAGGATCCGTATCATCTGGCTTGTTTTTTCTCGTCGGTGAATTTCTTCGCGCGGTGAAGAAGGAACTGCGTGAGGCTTGCGGCGCTTATTCGGTCTCCAGGCGGCGGCTAGAGTGACTGGAAGTGCAGAGGAAATGCCTGGCGATGCGAGGCTCCTACGGGATCCAAGAGGAACGCGAGCCGCAACCATGCGCTTTTCACCTGCGCCGATACCTGACAACGGCCCTGTGGCCGAGTTCCCGACGCCTCCGACGCTCTGGGTGCAGATAGAGGAGTTATTTTCCCAGCATTCATCTTCATCATCGGAACTTTCCATGCACTTGAAGTTTGCTCCGGCACTTCCTGGAATACTGTTTTCGCAACCTGTGCTGCAGATTGGCTGCAGGGGGGACCTGTCACTGCCGATAGACATTTTCGCTTTCCAGCGCACCCGCTCCGCCCAAAACCTTACGCCCAGGTGAAGCTATTGAGCCTAGGTTCCAGCGTGCGCAGCCCAAGCGAGGCCTAGGTGCCAGCGTGCGCAGCCCCCCGCACCACCGCACCCCCCGGGGATAACTCTAGGTGTGCCTTTCCACGCCTATTTGAATGAACAAAAACGGATGACTAAAACCATTTTAAATTGGGTCCGCGAGCCTACACGGCCCACGGCCCAAACGTCCTGGGTGGTTCGCTCTCGGGCACCAGGGGCAGCAGCGGACGAAGTTGTTTTGAAATCATTTGATTCCGGGACACTAAGATACGCATAGCGGCACTTTAGCCTGGCGATGGTGGAAGGGGTCGAGGCGCCGAACCCGCAGCTGACTCAGCCAGCTGGAGGGTCCTTGCCAGTTCACCGTGCAGAGGATAAACCCACTCCGCACAGGAAAGCCAAGAAGGCTGGATGTATGTCGGGCTTTTTTTCCCCACGGGGTAAGCGGAAGCCACCAGTCCGTCCTACGTCGGCCAAGCCGCTGGGTTCGACTGCCGACCCGGTCAAAATCGATTCTGTGCCCGGAGGACTCGCAGGTGTTCAGCAGCGCATGGCCGAGATGGGCCACGGTTCGAACTCTCAGAACAAGCCTTCACCTTCGGGAGCGGTGGGCGTACAGCCAGACGCGTCCATCACTCCGGCCATCGCGGGCGCCGGCATGCGCCTCAAACAAGAACCTGAGGGTACCCACCCTGGCCTCCATGTACCTTTTACGCTGATCGGTGGCAGGCACTTTTGGCGCCGCATCCATGTAGCGGCCTGATGGATGCATCTGATCGCTCGAATATAAATGCAGGTTCTCGCTTGCAAGTGGTTGCTGTGCAACCCGGTGGAAGTGCAGAGCACGCAGGAGTACAGAAAGGGGATATCATAACGCACGTGATGGGACGGTCGACAGAGGGAATGACGCCGGATGACTGCGCGTCACAAATTCGTGGACCTGTTGGAACTGAGGTTAAGATTACTACTGAACGACTGGGTATGCTGTCTCTCCGCCGCCAACTGCCGCAAACCACCGATGCTGGAAAGCCGCAGGCAGGAATCGGACTTCGGCTCTTCCGAACTCCGCGGGGTAGGTCTCCGCTCCGAGCAATGATGATATGGACGACTGCTGCACCCAGCACGCTCACAAAGATATGAAACACAAAGACATTACATCGAAAATCATCAAGGCGTATGATTGCACTTACCGTGTTCTTGACTGGTTCTGTGTGCATGCGTCGCAGATGAGCTTGGAGTGCTTGCGCTGCAGCCAGGAGGATCCGCTGAAGCTGCAGGGATCTGTGTGGGTGACGTGGTCACCATGATCGGAGGAGAATCGACTAAGAACATGACTCCCGAAGATTGTGCGGTGAGAGTCCGTGGGCCGGTCGGATCAAATGTGGAGTTGACGACGGAGCGGACGGGGACGGTTATGATTCCGCGAATCATGAAGTCCCCGACCAAGAAGAGCGGCGCAGCGTCTGTGGGGATGGAGGCGGTGAACGAAAAGCCTTCGTTGCCTGTACTGGAGCCAAAGACGAAGCTTCCACCAGTGGAAGGCACAAATGACGTTCAAGCAGTCGAGGCCAGGACGAATCAATCTTCACAACTTGATCTGGAATCTCGTCTCGTGCGGCTGAAGCGGCAAGAGATCAAACCAGGCGTTGGCACGTGCGGCATGAGCTATTGCCCTACACATGACAGACGACACGTCATTCTCTACAATCTTCGCGAAGGGTTTTCCGCTGCGGCGTCCGGACAGGTCTATGTTGGGGATGTCATTCTCGCGGTGGACGGTGTGATCACGACGAATGTGCCCCCGGCACAACTGGTCAAACTCTTACGCGGCCAACCTGGATCTGAAGTGACTTTTCAGCTGCACTACGATCCCTCACAGTTCCCACCTGAGGCGCTTCGCTCCGTCCGCCTCGTTCCACCACCCAACGCGCCTCCGTTCACACCAGAAAGCATCAACTCTCCTCGACCGGGGTCAAAGTTTCACTTCGACGATTGGCGTTCAAGAGAAGCATCGCGGGAGCCATCGCGGGAGCCATCGCGGGAGCCATCTCCGCGGGAGCAGCGCCCTGAGGACCGTTCCGTTCCCGTGGCAATGGATCAAGCAGCGTTTCGCCTCCCGCCAGGACGTGAGACGAGGATTCTAGCTCCCCCAGATAGTGCAGTGGAATCTGGGCCGCCTATTGGATCCCGAGTGGCGGTCCCGTCTGCGAAGCAGCTTCACGATCAACTTGCGACGCTGCGCCAAATGCAAGGGTCTCTCGAGGCCGCGGGAGCGATTGCGCTGCCCGACACGGGATTGGACAACGACGTCGGCCAGCATCCAGCTGCTCTGGTGCTTCAAGGAGCACCAACATCTTCACACCCGTCAAGACCAAGGGAACCTTCCAACCCTCTCGGAGCTTTCCCACAGAATTATGCCCCCAGTGCGCCGAGTGTGTTGCCAACATTTGCGGTTGGAGGTAGCCCCGACGTGAACGAGGCGACAATCGAGGCACGGATCCGAAAGTTTCGACGGGAGCGCCCCGCTGCAACATTTCACCAGTGGCTTCGACAGCTCACGCCCGAGGACATCACCAAGTCCATCGCGGCGTCCAAGGGCGGGACAGGCATTTGGCGAGTAATCTGGGACCAGACGACGCCAGGCAATGGGCCTGCCTCGGATATGTCTACCTCCCGCGACCCCGCGCTGCTTCGGCGCGAGGCGCCGGACGTTCACCTCCAGGGCGCGCCAAGTCTGCGGGCCCTAGTGTCGCGCCAAGGTATCCGTCAGCCATCCTGGTAGTCATTGAATCGAAACAGAGGGAGACTTCATTCGAGTGTGTTGTGCCTTCTGCTGTTGTGCCACAGTCATTTCGGTTGGCCACCATTGAGTTATCCTTTTTTTCTATAGGTGGCTCCTTCCCGGAGGTACTTGACGGGGACTGGAACGCCTGGACTGTTGGCGGGCCTGAGCCACAGGTCGCATGCCTGATGCCAGCTACGAGCTTCCGACGCATAGTCGGCTCTAACACTGTTCACACTTCGGACGTTGAAACGCTCACATGTGGACTATCTGAGCCCGTAAATTGTGGGCAATTTGGCTTGACTCACTAAACAATCGCTGCGGGGTGCGCAGGCCAAACACCAGGGGCGTAGCCACCGTTACGTGTCAGACTATCGCCATGCTTCCAGTCCGCACTATGTTGGTGCCATGAAGTCGCGGAACCTGGTCACACCTAACAAGTCGTATCAACGTCCGCTGAGTACGCAAAATGTTGACAAGCGCTTGGCATCGGAATTCGCGCAAAACCCCGGGCAAATCTACTCGCCTCAGATTTCACCGCGATGGGGCACGGCTACCGCTTCTCAGCGCTCTCCTCACCAAACACAATTCGTTTCCGGACGTGTAGCCGTTTTCTGAGCCCCGAACTAATAGCCCCAAGGTAAAGCAATAAATATCGGTTAGGTTGCTTTAGGGTTTAGTTGCGTGCATGCGGTTTAGGGTTTAGGGTTTAGGGTTTAGGGTTTAGGGTTTAGGGTTTAGGGTTTAGGGTTTAGGGTTTAGGGTTTAGGGTTTAGGGTTTAGGGTTTAGGGTTTAGGGTTTAGGGTTTAGGGT
>Ga0115567_10002546_pt1 | contig 18023 bp, 17 predicted proteins | sample COGITO_mtgs_1204_2_FD_88679 | JGI IMG/M metagenome (GOLD analysis project Ga0115567, IMG submission 88679) | Pelagic marine microbial communities from North Sea - COGITO_mtgs_120412 | ecosystem: Environmental > Aquatic > Marine > Epipelagic | place: Germany:Helgoland, sampling site Kabeltonne... | reverse complement strand
TTGGGTGATCATCGAGATATTGTTCAATGAGGGCGGAGTCGGCAGAGTCTTCGGTTGCTTTGATATGCAATTCAAGGTGGTCGGCACCTGGCGCATTGGCTATCGAAAAGGGGAAAGCGCGGTCGCCAACGGTTAACGAAAGGTATTGACCAGCGTAAAAGCGCGCCGCGCTGGGCAGGCTTAAAACCAATCGCCGGACGTCATGTTGCAGCGCCTCATTGATCGAAACTTGGCAAGTAAGCGTCACGCTTAATTGCGTTTCATAGAAGCGAAAAATTCCTCGTTGGTTTTGGATTTTTTCATCTTGCCCAACAGAAATTCAATGGCGGCCAAATCGTCCATCTCATGCAGAATTTTTCTGAGGATCCAAACTTTCTGGAGTTCTTCTTCAGACATCAAAAGATCTTCCCGACGCGTGCCAGAGCGACGAATATTGATTGCGGGGTACACGCGTTTTTCGGCAATCTTGCGCTCCAGATGAAGCTCCATGTTGCCGGTGCCTTTAAATTCCTCGTAGATCACCTCGTCCATTTTTGAGCCGGTATCGACCAGGCAGGTTGCGATGATCGTCAGGCTTCCGCCCTCTTCAATATTTCTGGCTGCGCCAAAGAAGCGCTTGGGACGCTCCAGCGCATGCGCGTCAACGCCGCCAGTCAGAACCTTCCCAGAAGCAGGAATGACGGTGTTGTAAGCGCGTGCTAAACGCGTAATCGAGTCCAGCAGGATTACGACGTCGGTTTTATGTTCAACCAGACGTTTGGCTTTTTCGATCACCATCTCGCTGACCTGAACATGGCGTGAGGGCGGTTCATCAAAGGTACTTGCCACGACCTCGCCGCGTACCGAGCGCTGCATTTCGGTTACTTCTTCAGGACGTTCATCGATCAGTAATACAATCAAATGACACTCAGGGTTGTTGCGCATAATCGCCTGCGCGATATTTTGAAGAATCAGGGTCTTGCCGGCTTTTGGTGGTGAGACGATGAGGCCACGCTGGCCCTTTCCGATGGGTGAGGTCAGGTCAATGATTCTAGAGGTTAAGTCTTCGGTGCTGCCATTGCCGCCTTGTAGGGAGAGCGTTTTGTCGGGAAAGAGCGGCGTTAAGTTTTCAAAGAGGATTTTATTTTTCGATTCACTGGGATCTGTGAAATTGATTTGATCGACTTTCAGCAGCGCAAAATAGCGCTCGCTGTCTTTGGGTGGTCGAATTTTGCCAGAAACGGTGTCGCCAGTTCGAAGGTTAAACCGTCTTATCTGGCTGGGGGAGACGTAAATATCGTCGGGCCCAGCAAGGTAGGAACTGTCCGGTGAGCGAAGAAAACCAAAACCATCTTGCAGGATTTCAAGGGTACCATCACCATAGATGTCTTCGCCGCTTTTTGCATGTTTACGCAGGACATTGGCGATAATTTCTTGCTTTCGCGATCGGCCGAGATTATCCATGCCCATTTCTAGGGCTATTTCAAGAAGCTCAGGAATAGGCTTCGCTTTGAGATCAGTCAGATTCATTCAAATTCACTTTCTGTTGGAGAGGGTTGAGGCTTAGGTGAAGGACCAAAGGCCCTTTTGGGTTTAAAAATTCGAGGGGGTTTTGCCAGCAAGTGCGTGTAAGGGTGCAAGCGTGCATTGCTGAAACAGGAAAATGAAGGGTTCGGCGCCCTTTGTCAACTATTATTTTTGATTTGGATTAGGCTGAGCGTGACCTCCGAGCCACGCTCAAGGCAAAAATTTAGATGTTGCTGTCTAAGAATGCGGTCAGTTGAGACTTTGACAGGGCCCCAACCTTGGTCGCTTCAACATTGCCGTTCTTAAACAGCATGAGCGTAGGAATGCCTCGAATGCCATACTTTGGGGGCGTCTCGCCATTGGCATCAATGTCTAACTTGCAGACTTTCATCTTGCCATCATACTCGGCCGCAATTTCTTCCAATACCGGCGCAATGACCTTGCAGGGACCACACCACTCAGCCCAATAATCAACCAAGACCGGTAGGTCAGAGCCTAGGACATCTGATTCGAATGAGGCGTCGGTTACGTGTGCAATATCTGCCATGCGATGGCTCCCTAGTAGTCAAAAAATTAAAGAGTTAAAAGTGCGTTAAAAAATCAGAGTCTATCGTAAGGGCTCAGCCGTTTTTTGACAATCAATTGTCTACGCTTTTTTGGTTATTAAGTGTCAGAGCCGCGGGTGGCAATCAATCGTCAGGATTTTTTATCGCGCTCAAAATTCAAGACGCCCGGATTAGGTCATCGTTTTTGGTGCGCCGGGACTGCTTGGCCTCGAGTTGAGTCGCCCAATGCTAACCCAGCCTAAGTTGTGGCTTAAGACCCCTAACTTTTGCCGAGCGTCGCGGCTGCAGTCTTTGCAAAATAGGTCAGGATGCCATCCGCGCCAGCCCGTTTCATGCAGGTCAGCGATTCAAGAATGACCGAATCACTCAACCAACCGTTTTCAATCGCCGCCATATGCATCGCGTATTCGCCGCTGACCTGATACACCATGGTGGGAACGCCGAAGGCTTGTTTCACGCTCTGCAGGACATCAAGGTAGGGCATTCCAGGTTTCACCATGACCATGTCTGCGCCTTCACTCAGATCGAGTTCAACCTCGGTTAAGGCCTCCAAGCGATTGCTGGGGTCCATTTGATACGTATTTTTATTGCTCTTGCCAAAATTGGCAGCCGACCCGACAGCTTCTCGAAAAGGACCATAATAGTTTGATGCGTACTTTGCTGAATAGGCCATGATCTTAGTGTTGGTGTAGCCGTTGGCCTCAAGGGCTTGTCGAATCAAACCTATACGGCCATCCATCATGTCCGACGGTGCAATCACATCAACGCCGGCTTCAGCCTGAGAGAGCGCTTGCTGAACTAAAATAGAAACGGTCTCATCATTCATCACATAGCCTGAATCATCGATTAGCCCATCTTGGCCATGGCTGGTATAGGGGTCCAAGGCAACATCCGCCATAATACCGATGTCAATCTCTGCTTCTTTGAGTGCCCGAATGGCCGTCTGAACAAGGCCATCGCTGCGATAGCTTTCCTCTGCGGTAAGGGATTTGCGGGCCTCTGGGACAACGGGAAAAAGGGCGATGAGCGGGATTCCGAGCTCCGCGGCTTGCCAGGCATCCTCTAAAAATAAATCGATCGTTTTCCGCGTTACGCCGGGCATACTTTGGATGCTTTGTGTTTGATTGGTGCCCTCGATGACGAAGGTTGGATAAATTAAATCTGAAGGGCGTAGGCTTGTTTCTCTGACCAAGCGACGACTGAAACCATCGCTGCGTAAACGCCTGGGCCGGGTCATTGGAAAGTGTCTGGTCATGATGGATCTCCTTCGCCAAAAGTATAGAACAGTCTGCGCGTTGGCATGAAGGGCTTTGCTGTTTTTGTCGTGAGATCGCGCAGCTAGCTTAAACCCTCTCGCTCTGATTCAAGGCGCAACCATTCCTCCTCAAAGTCGTCAATTTGGCTCTGAAGCGATGCTCTGTCGCGCAACAGACCCTGCAGCGTTGGGCTGTCTGGGTCGCTGTAGTGCTGTGGGTCTGACAAGGCTTGCTCGGTCTCGGTCATTTTTTCAGTCAAGCGGGCCAATCGAGTCTCGATCGTTTTGATGCGGGTGGCGATTTGTCGATGTCGTTTGTGGTCTACTTTTGGTGTGTCAGTAACCCGTGAGCCGCGATCTGCAACTGTCGAGCCGAGGCTTGCCTTAGCGGTCATCGCGGTTGGATGGGTTGTCGTCATCGGCTTTGTCTCTAATCCGAGTCGATAGTCCGACAGCGTGCCCTCAAAGGGTTGGATGGCGCCATCACGAATCAGCAAGAAGCTGTCAACGGTGCTGCTCAAAAGATATCGATCGTGGGAAATAACCAAAATGGCACCTTCAAAGGTATTCATGGCGGTGGCCAGTGCTTGTCGCATTTGCATGTCAAGGTGATTGGTTGGCTCATCCAGTAAAAGTAGGTTGGGCTGTTGAAAGGAAACAATCGCCAGTGCAAGCCGCGCTTTTTCGCCGCCTGAGAAGTTTGCGGCTTTGGTTTCGACCTGTTCACCTTGAAAATTGAAGCCCCCTAAAAAGGTTCTGAGTTTCAGTTCATTGGCCTTTGGTTCGAGTTGTTGAAGGTGTTCCAAAGGGCATCTTTTAAGATCTAAATCATCGACTTGATGTTGTGAGAAATAACCTGTTTTAAGGTGTAGTCCTTCCAACCGCTCGCCATCAATGAGTGGCAAGGTACCCTCAAGCGATTTCACGAGAGTGGATTTGCCGGCGCCGTTAACGCCTAACAGACCAAATCGATCCCCCGGGGAAAAGCTTAAGGTGATGTTGCTTAGGATCGGATCCGTATAACCAAGGTCGGCGTTACGAAGTTGCAGCAGCGGGTCTGATTGCTTGCTGGCTTGTCGAATACTAAAGCGAAAAGGCGAAGCTTCGTGAACGGCCTCGACCCGGGTTAGACGCTCCAAAGCTTTGATTCGACTTTGCGCTTGGCGCGCTTTACTTTCTTTGTATCGGAATCGCCGGATAAAGTCTTCCATGTGATGAATGGTTTTTTGTTGCTTCTCAAATTGCCTGGCTTGATCGATCAGTTGCTCTGCTCGCAGGGTTTCAAAGGCTGAGTAGTTGCCGGAATACAGCGTGACTTTTTGATTTGCCATATAAGCAATATTTAAGACGCAATCATCTAGGAACTCTCGGTCGTGGGAGATCAATATGAGGGTCCCTTCATAGGCCTGAATCCAAGACGCAAGCCAGAAAATTGCGTCCAAATCTAAATGGTTCGTTGGTTCATCTAAGAGCAATAAATCAGAGGGCTTCATGAGGGTTCTGGCCAGATTCAGGCGCACGCGCCAGCCACCAGAAAAACTTTTTAGCGGCTGTTTAAAGGTCGCTTCACTAAAACCAAGACCGACCAAAAGCTGCTCGGCACGGGCTTCAGCACTAAAGCCATCGAGATCTTTAATTTCTTCAAAGAGTTGTGCAACTTTGTCGAACTGGGCGCTTTGTTCAGCCTGCGCAAGTCGTGCTTTTACAGCAACCAGGTCGGAATCACCTGAAACCACATACGCCAAGGCGGTAACATCCGCCCCTGGAATTTCCTGCGCCATGTGCGCAATGCGGATGTCTGCAGACAAATCAAGGTGACCGACATCAGGCTCGAGTTCGCCCAGAATCAACTTAAACAGGCTGGTTTTGCCAATGCCGTTGGCCCCCACCAAGCCTACTTTCTGGCCCTGATAGATGGTCAATGCGAGTTGTTCAATGAGTAGCTCGCCATTTCGACGAAGACTCATATTCTGAAAAGAGAGCATTAGCGAGCGACTCAAATTCTTAGTGTAACACCCGCGCGAATAGCCTCGCTTAAAACCCGCATATTTTCATCAGGGCGCTGTTCTTGGGGCACGATAAAGCAAAAGACTGGCGAGGATCAAAGGCACGCAAGCGACCACGACCCATGCCGGGATCGATAGTCCAAATAAGGACCAGGCGACTTCAGCACAGCTCCCATCCCCATTGAGAACAATGGCTAGGACATCGGTAAGTGGTAGAACATCGATCAAATACTCAAGGCTGGGCCCGCACGCGGGAACTTGATCTGCCGGTAAGCTTTGAAGCCACAGCTGTCTAAGGGCGAGACTGGTGCTGGCAAGAAAAGACGCAACAATAAGACTTGCGTAGACCCGCATGCCGAGCTGTTCTGGATAATGCAGCGCCGCCAACGCAGCAAGGCAGCCAGCTGAGACAATACCGACTCGTTGAAAAATGCACAACGGACAGGGCTCTAAGTACAACAAGTGCTCCATCATGAGCGCAATCAAAATCAGCAGCAAACTGCTAGCACTTAGCGCGATGAGTGAAAGTCTTTGGGTCAAGATCGGCATGTCGGGTGATTCCTTCATCCTCTGTGTGGTGCCTCGTTGGCCACTGGGCCTGTTGCGCGGTCATCATTTGTTATCCAATTGTCCACAAACCCTCGCAGGCAAGCAAAGAATTTTGGGAAGCTTGCTTGGATAAATGGTAGGGCTGCGTTGATCTCGGGGATCGTTTCTGAGTTGAAAAATCGTTCGCCGCCACGAAGCCTACGACCGATGTGAGTCAGACTGCGAGCGATAAAGTCCTCGTCTTGTGTCCGAAACAGGCTTTTAAAGTCGCGCATACGCTGGCAGGTTAAAAGGGCCTGCTCAGGAAAGAAATCGAGGTGTTTGGGTTTTAAAAGGCGCTCGAAGGCTGATTGGTCAAATTGCTGCAGACTTTGAGGATGGTAGCGTGTGAAGGATTTCGCCAAGAAGTGATCAAACGCAATATCGGTGACAATCCCTGATACGCGTCTTAAATTGTTTGGCAGCGCTAAACGACACGCGGTAACGCTTGGATGTTGATCGGTATAGGCGTCAATGGCGCGGTGCAGTCTGATTCCTTGCTCGATGGCCACCGGCCGAACGCCGATCTGTAGGCCTTTAACAAAGTCCCCCAGAAACCCGCCGAGAAGCAGCTGGTCGTTGTTGCCGGATAACAATAGATGCGCTAAATGGTTCACAAGGCTTATTCATAGGCCTTGTGATAGTTCGCCAGAAATTCGGAAAAATCTTCATCCCGATTGGCTGGTATCTGGTCAAAATCCCGTCTTGATTGCGCCGCGAGTTGATCCAGTGCTTGACTGACTGCTGGCGTAATGGGTTGGGTCATAAAGTCTTGATGGTGACGTCGACTTAATTGCAGGTGATGATCGATGAGACTGACTGATTGGCTCATCAGGTCTTTTAAAATTTGTCCACTCGGGGTCAGATCTGGATCGTCTATTCGTCCTATGAGCGCGTCAAGACTGGCTTTATACCGCGTTGTCTGATGCAGCGGGTCGAGGACCTCGGCAAGTTCATAAAGCGTTTGAAACAGCTTTCGAGCCCAAGCTTGAAGGCGAATCGGCTGCGCCGTGTTCTCTAAGATCAGCCCAGGCTTACGTCCTGACTCGGTTACCTGGGTAAAGTTTTGTACAGCCTCATGGCAGAGGCGCTCATCGTGTTCTGGGCTTGGCGAAAGCATGCAGTGCAAAAGCAACAAATCCATAAAATTCAGCTGATCTGCGCTCACCCCTAGGGGTAAGTAGGGATTAATGTCGAGCATACGAACTTCAATATAACCCACCCCATTCTCATCGAGGTGCTTTAAAAAATTCTGACCTGGCGGTGGGTTTGATTTGGCCCGGACAGAGGAATAAAACTCCGCTTCAGACTGCAGGATGTTGGTATTAACCTGTGCAAATTGAATGGTTTTGTGTTGCTCCAGCGCCTGATAGGGCAAAAATTGGGTCGTGATGCCATGGCGCAGGGTTGCGGTGTAGTTCTCTAAACTGTTGTAGCACACGTTTAAAAGTTCGGCTTGGGTTGCGCTTTGGTAGCCCAAGCCGCCTGAACGCAAACTGGTGGCATAAGGTTTGTAAAAAGTCTGATCACCCAATGGCAACAGGTCGTGTTGCTGGTTTCTTACAAAACTTTGATCAACGGCTGGAGACGCGCCGAACAGATAGGCCGGCAGCCAAGCTAGGCTTCGAAAGTTACGCATTAATCCAAAGTACTTCTCTGAGCGATACGCCCGCTCACCGGCTGCGGGCAGCGGCTGTGAAGTCGCTATTTGATGCATTGCGTCAAAAAAAGCGGGTTTAAAAGAGAAGTTGTAATGCACGGCACAAATGGTTTGCATCGTTCGGTTGTATCGAATGCCAAGCCCGTGTCGGTAGGTCGTTTTAAGTCGACCCAGGTTAGAGTCGCCGTAATAGGCGAGTGGGATTAAGTGTTCTTCGGGCAAGCGGCAAGGCATGCTCCCGGGCCAGAGCCGCTCATCGTTTAGGTGTTGTGCCGTCCACTGATGAATCTGCGCAAGGTCTGCTAAAACCGTCTCGGTTGAAGCGTGCACGGGGGTAATTAATTCCAGCTGAGATTCCGAAAAATCGGTTGTGATTGACGGGTGCGTGAGCTTAGCACCGAGCGCGTTTGGGTGTTGGGTTAAGGCCAATGCCCCCTGTTGGGTCGTCCTGAGCAGTTCTCGCTCAATGCCTCTTTGAAACGTGAGCATTTCTTGCGCATTGCTTGCCGTTACAAGTTGTTTTAGCAAATCAGCCGCCATGACAACGATTCCTTAAGATGGCCTATCTGATGATGCATTGGGATAATTCATCGTTGTCAGGATTAGGCGCTTGAACCAGGTAGGCCTGAGTCAGCGCCGAGCATATCATCGACCTTGTGCAAAAATAAACGCGCTTGTTATTCAGGTGTTGGTCTAGGAATCTGGCCGTGAGACCAATCGGTGGATCTGGCGCCGATCTCTTTTGGTCGGGCGCTCGCCTCTTGGCATGGGACCTAGGCTGGCGCGTTTGAGTCGGGCCGTTTCTCTGTTTTGTAAGCTGGCTTCGGTCTCCTCAAACAGCAGCGCGGCCTCGGCAGCGCCCCGACGAATGTCAGACAGGCCCGTGACGATTACGGCGCGATCATCCCATCCAGCCTTGAATTCAACGAGGTCATTGATCTTGATTTCTTTCGCCGGTTTCGTACGCGCGCCGTTCACTTTTACTTTGCCGCCGTCGACGGCTTCTTTGGCTTGGGCTCGGGTTTTATAAAACCGGGCGGCCCAAAGCCATTTATCGGTTCGAATCATTTGGCGTTATTCCTTGATGAGTTCGTTCAAGTAGCGCACGTTGTCATATCCTGGTAATCGTGTCGGCGGTAGATTCGAGTTGGGCTGGCTGACTGCGATCAGCCCAGCGATCCCATAGGCCTTTGCCGCATTCAGAACCTGCGCATTATCATCGATTAAGGCGGTGCGCGCCGGCTTGATCCCGGTTTGCGCCGCGAACCGCTGCCAGAAACCCTGCGCCTCCTTCGGAAAGCCGAAACGATGACTGCTGATGATATGTGAAAAGTAAGAGGTGAAATTAGGATGTTGTACTTGGATTGCGTCAAGTTTAAAGGCTAAGACTTTGGGGTGGGCGTTGGTCGTGAGAATCATGGGCACCTTGTGGTCGGTGACATAATCGAGTAGCGCAAGGGTTCCCGGTCGACATCGAATGAGGCCTTGGCCGCGGGTCTGTAACGACGCTAAGTCGAGTCCGAAGTGGCAAGCCCAGCGATCAAAGTCGTACCAGGCGAACTGACCGGCGACGGCTTGCAGGTCGCTTTGGACTTTCGTCCTGGCCTGGTGTAACGGCAGTCCAGTGCGCGTCGCATAGGCTTTTGCAACCCAATCATTCCAGAAGAGGTCATCAAAGTAACCATCCAGCAAAGTGCCGTCCATATCCAAAAGGATGCTTTCGAAGTTAAGCAGATTCATCTGAGCCTTGCGATGGGTTGGTCAAATTGATCCGAGGCAGTGTAACCTACTAATCGTTTTGGATCAGGAGTCATCATGCGCGAAGCCCTTATAGAGATTGCCCGAAAAGCGGGAACGGAAATTCTCAGCATCTATGATACAGCCGATTTTGGCGTTGAAATAAAGCAGGATGCGTCACCTTTAACGCTGGCAGACCTGGCAGCGCATCGCCTCATTGTTGCCGAACTCGAGCGTCAATTCCCAGATATTCCAGTTTTGTCCGAAGAAAGCATTGCGATCGATTTTAAAACACGGTCCAGCTGGGACCGGTATTTTTTAGTCGACCCGTTAGATGGCACGAAAGAATTCATTGAGCGAAATGGCGAGTTTACGGTCAACATTGCTTTGATTTCGAGGCATGAACCCATCTTTGGGATCGTTCATGTTCCGGTCACATCAACAACCTATGTGGGTGATGTGCTGGCCGGCACGGCCTGGAAAATCGTCGGGGACAGCGAACAAGTGATCCAGACTCGGGCTGTCTCATCGGCTGCTTTAACCGTGGTTGCGAGCCGTCGACATGGCTCGGACGCGCTTAAGACGGTGCTGCAAGCATTAGAGGGTGCCTTCGAGGGGGTGTCGCTCACCAGTATGGGCAGTTCCCTGAAGCTGTGTTTGGTGGCAGAGGGTGAGGCCGATTTTTATCCGCGGCTCGCGCCAACATCAGAATGGGACACCGCAGCGGCGCACGCGGTGGTAACCGCAGCCGGAGGCGATGTTTGTAACACCGACTTTCAACCGCTGCAGTACAACACCAAAGCAGGATTGCTCAACCCCAATTTTCTGGTAATCGGTGATAAGGCGTATGATTTTGAAGCGTTGTTGGCTGAGACGCTGAGCCAAGTGTCTAAGTCATAGATCTAAGTCATAGATCTTAGTCATAGGTCTGAGTCATAGGTCGTAGTAATGGTGCTCGAGTATGCATCGTCAGACCTCTGAGACCGGCGCGAGGCTTTAGTAAAAAATGCGCTTGATGAGCGGGAGTAGGATTTGGTCTCAGCTAGCGCAGCCAGAAGCGTATCCATCCTGCCGAGGAGAACACATTAAAGCGTCCAGCTGACGCTAGCGAGGATGAGGAATATACGGATCAATTCTGGACATTGATAGGATTAAAAAGTGGAGGTTTCTCCTCTGGATGTGACTTGACATAGAGTTATCAATTGTAAGCGCATGATTTATATTGAAAGTATCGTGAGATCTCGTTGGGAATGTCTTTGGGGTCGAATATGGGGTTGGCCCATGTAACGTTCGATGAGACCGCCTTCGAAACAATAATGAACCTAAACGGCAATGCGGGTGTTGATACCGACCGCTTCGGGATCTGAAAAACAGCTCTAAAACAGTGGCTTGCAAGCATCCGATGATGCTCGGCGGTGCTGTTTTCAAATGCAATCAATGGTATAATCCGCGGCAGGTTAGAAGCAGGGTGTGATGAGGCCTTACGGGCGGGACACCGGGCGATTGCCTTTGTTCAAGCGCCGATCGTGCTAGGGCATCAAATCAGCCTAGTCAGCGTCCCGCTGATGCATTGGTTATTAGAAGATATATCGGTAAGAAGATATATCGGTAACGAGACACGATAGTGGAACACGTCTTTATGCGTGACGCTAATAAGAAAACGCCTGGTATTGGTTATAAAAAGCGTCGTACGTGATGTTGGGTTTTGTCGGGTAGCCGAACCGGTGCCTTTCCCGGGATGGCTTGGGTTTAAACGGCGAAAATAGATTGGTGTTGTCTGGACAATGACCCGTGCGCGGCAGGGGCGGATATAAAAAGCGTCAGCGTATCGAGCGGTGATGCAGCTAGTGGAGCTCTAAAAAAGCTGAAGATTGTGTGAACAAAGTCGGCAAGCAGTCGGCAAGAAGTCGGCAAAAAGACGCCAACGAAACGCGTAGCAGCGGCGACAGAACAACCGGCAACCGATAACCGGGCAGCAGGTTAAAAGCGCAAAGAGATCGAAAAGCGCCTAAAACTGCTCAAAAAGACAGCATCAGAAAATAGCGCTAAAAAAAGAGCACTCAAAAAAGAGCACCCAAAAAAAGTTTTAATAGAAGTTGATGCGGCACCAATCGGGCCGATAAAACCTTTTCAATCCTGGAGAACGCGTTACATGGCAAATCACACGACTGAGGGTGACTTCGATTCGATTATCGAAAGCGACGCAATTGAGAACAGTTCCGCCGATGATATGGATGCGCTGGAAGTTTTGACCAGCCGGATTGTTTTGGCCACCGAGGCGGATGACGAGGTCGAAAACCTTGAGTCTGTTCTGAAATCGTTGATTGAAAAAGGCCGAGAGCAAGGCTACTTGACTTTTGACACGCTGACGGAATCGCTGCCAGACAGAATTTTAGGCTCGGAGGAATTCGATAATATCTGCCAAGCATTTGCGGATCTAAACGTTGTTATTTGTGAAGTCGCGCCGAAGGACCTTGCCGATCTGAAGTCCGAATCAGAAGAAACGCTTTCAGAAGAGTCACTCCTGAACATTAGCGATGCTGCTGGCAAGACCATGGATCCTGTGCGCATGTACATGCGAGAAATGGGCACGGTGCCCTTGCTGACGCGTGAGGGTGAAATTGTAATTGCCAAGCGAATCGAGGACGGTATTCGCGAAGCGATGCGCGTACTGGCCTCTTATCCCGGTCCGGTTGAGCACATCTTAGCGGCCTACGATAACCTTTTGGCAAATCAAGAAGATCCCAACGTCATTTTAGATGTGTCGTCGATTATTGCGGGCTTTCTTGATCCCGAAACTGAAATTCCAGATACCTCGCTCATTGCCGAAGCAAAATCAAGCGGGCAATTCGAAGAAAGTGAAACCGAAACGCACAACGGCCCGGATCCAGAGATGGTCGCCGCGCGCTTCGCAGCGCTCGCAAAAACGCATAAAGCGTTTGGGCGGTTGGCTGCCAAACACGAGCGAGGATCACCAAAGTACCAGGCCGGGTTGGCAAAACTTCAAGATGTATTTTCATTGCTGAAGTTGGTGCCTGCGATGATGGATCCGATTGTGGCGATGGTTCAATCTGACATGGCCTTGATCCGCGAACAAGAAAAAACGATTCGTCAGTTGTGCGTGACCAAGTGTGGCATGCCAACCTCGGTATTTCTCGAGCGTTACGGGGTCTGTCAGACCGACGTCGCGTTTATTGATGGGTTAGAGAAAGCGGGGGAACCTTGGTCGAATAAGATCAAAGCCAACCGCGTCTCGCTCCGTCATGCCGTCAAGACGATGCGTCGTGTTGCCGAGGAGCGCGGGTTGAGTGTCCCAGAGATTAAAGAAACGAATAAAGCACTCCAATCGGCGATTAATGTCATGCGCTTTGCAAAGAAAGATATGATCGAGGCGAACCTACGACTTGTGATCTCCATCGCCAAGAAGTACACCAACCGCGGCTTGCATTTTCTGGATCTGATTCAAGAAGGCAACATCGGATTGATGAAAGCCGTTGATAAGTTTGAATACCGACGAGGCTTGAAGTTTTCAACCTACGCAACTTGGTGGATTCGTCAAGCCATCACCCGCAGTATTTCCGACTTGGCGCGTACCATTCGGGTGCCCGTCCACATGATGGAAACGGTGAACAAGATTAATCGGTTGAGTCGTCAACTGCTGCAGGAGTTAGGTCGCCCAGCGACGATTGAAGAGCTCAGCATTAAGATGGAATTACCCCAAGATAAAGTGATCAAAGCGTTGGATGTTGCCAAGCAGCCGATCTCTTTAGAAACGCCCGTGGGCGATGACGATGATTCAACGATTTGGAATTTGGTGAGCGATACCTCGGTCGAGTCGCCACTTGATCACGCTGCCGATGAAGGGCTTCGAGAAACGACGAATGATGTCTTAACCGCGCTCACGGAACGCGAAGCCAAGGTGCTCCGTATGCGTTTTGGCATCGATATGAATACCGACCATACGCTTGAAGAAGTCGGGCGGCAGTTCTCCGTAACGCGAGAACGCATTCGGCAAATCGAAGCAAAAGCGCTTAGGAAACTGCGCCACCCTGCTCGATCGGAACAGCTCAAAAGCTTTATCGAGCGTTAAACAGTCTTGGCCATCGGTTGACTCGGCGCGGCTGAGCTTGTTGCGCCGACCCATCGACATGATACAGTCGGGGAAACGCAACCAGACAGTAAGGCAGGCGAGCCATGGCGCTGATCAGTCGTATCACCGAAAATTTAAAACAACGCGCTTGGTGGGCAAATGCCCTACTGGCATTTTGTTTGTACATGACCATTGTTTACCTGCCGTTTGATCTCTTCTTCAAGCCCCTTGCCCAAGATCAAGAAGTTTGGTTTGGGCTCATGTTCACAGGCTGGTCTGCAAAGTTTGGTGGCGTTGCGCATTGGTTAATCTATGCTCTGGGCGCTTACGGTCTGCTCCATCAAAAAGCTTGGTTGCGGCCTTGGAGTAGTCTTTATGTGCTGCAAGTTGCGTTGAGTATGCTGCTTTGGGCGATGCTCGACAGCCGGGGTGCTGGGATCATGCAGGGGTTGATTGCGGCAACGCCCTTCATTGGATTAGCGGCGCTGCTTCACTTCAAGCCGAATCATTATCTCAATCAGGATGCAGGCGAGGCGTAAAAAGGAGTTGGGATGAAGGATTTTTCGGGAAAAATTGCGGTGGTCACAGGGGGTGGGACCGGTATGGGCCGGGCGCTCTGTGAGGCCTTGGCAGCGGCAGATTGCCACATTGCTCTGTGCGATGTCGCAGAGGACGCGATGCAAGAAACCAAAGCCCTGTGTGCCGCGTTGAGTGACGTTAGGATCTCAACCCATCTGTGCGACGTGTCGATAGAGTCCGATTTACTGCGGTTTCAGCAAGAGGTCGCCAGCATCCACGGTGAGTCGATTCATTTGTTGTTTAACAATGCGGGGATAGGTGGCGGCGGGGGCTTCGTAGCCGGTGATCGCGATGAGTGGGAAAAAACCTTTGCGGTCTGTTGGTATGGCGTTTATTACGGTTGCCGCGCTTTTTTACCGATGCTGCTCAAGAGCGATGAAGGCCATATTGTGAACACGAGCAGTATTAACGGTTTTTGGGCTTCGCTTGGCCCGACGGTATCGCACACGGCTTATGCTGCAGCCAAGTTTGCGGTGAAGGGGTTTTCAGAGGCTTTGATTACCGATCTCCGTCTGAACGCACCGCATATTCAAGTCTCTGTGGTGATGCCTGGCCATATCGGCACTTCAATTGCGATCAACTCTGGCAAAATCTTGGGCCACACCCCGCCTTTGGACATGAGCGCGGATGAAGTGCGTGTGGTGCGCGAGCGTTTCATGAAGCAGCCTGGCCCGATGACTGAGATGATGAACTTGAGTGATGACCAATTGCGGGAGGCAATGCACCGGCGCGGGATCGAGTTTCGGGACAATGCGCCCATGTCGGCGACCGACGCAGCAGCTGTAATTTTAGCGGGGGTGCGTGCGAATCAATGGCGCATCTTGGTAGGAGAGGATGCTGTCTTGCTGGATGAGCGCGTTAGAGCCAACCCTTGGAACGTTTATGACCTAGATTTTTCTGCGCTGACGACGATTCCAACAGATTGAGTCCAAGGCGGGTCCTGTAAGGCATTAGGCGTTAAGCACGGCCCCGGTCATCGGGACAGACACCATCAGAACGTAATCGGCTAAAACGCGGCAAGCTCTTTTTCGGCCCAAGCCTTCAAGCTCGGGTTTTGGGCGCCCTCACGCACGGTTTCAAGGCGTGCTCGGCTTGCTGGTAAGTTACCTTGCTTTTTCAACGCCATCGCGTGCATCAAATGGATCATTGATGGAACTGGATGGTGCCAATGCAGCCGATAGTCATGGAGCGTTTCAAAGATCTCTGCGGCGCGCTCATAGTCTTCCGATCGATAATAAAACTGGCCGAGCTGAAACAAGATGATGACCTGGTCTGGGCCATCAATCCGTGCCTTACGAAGCAGGTTTTCAGCGCGCTCAGGTTGATCTTGTTTTTCGGCAATGAGACCAGCAGCCAGGTGATGATAATCAGCATCCAGGGCGGAAATTTGCGGCAAACGGGCTTGAGCCGCGTCCAGGTCGCCCCCTGCAAAACTTGGCGCATTGATGTAAAAAGCCGTCACAGCAAATAGTGCCAAGATATGATTTGGATCTGCTTCAAGGGCCTGCTCCCAAGCTCGGAGCGCTTTTTTGGCGGTCCCAATTTTTTTGAAGACGTTCACCTCCCGCACTTCAGTGAGGTAAATCAAACCCTTTAAGTACAGACTGTCTCCAAGCTCAAAATTAGCTTTGATCAGTTCATCGGACAGGCCATGGGCTGCTTTCAAATGGCCCAAACGCCAGTTTGCAACCGCCAGCTGAAACGTTTGGTTTAACGTTCGACGCGAGGGTTCAATGGCGCTTAGCTTACTTTCGAGCGCGGTAAAGTCTGAGTTCGGTACTGAAAATGAACTGAGCGTGCTCGCGCTAACAGGCGCTACGCTGAATAGGATGAGGAGGCTGATTAAGCGCAGAAAGGCTTTATTGTTTTGAAGGATCATCGGGTTTATCTTTTGAATGCTAGACTGTGGTGGCGTTGTCGAATCTTTTAACGAATGCTGGATGAAACATCACCTAAAAGATGGGCCGAGTAATTTTACCCAGGCCCGTTTCAGCCGCCGATAATCGAACGGTAACCTTCAGACCTTAGGGATAGCCCAGGCAGTAAGCGATGTCGAATCAAGCGAATCAAAGCAAGCTTAATCAACTCAACCAAGCGGCGCAATTGATCTACCAGGTATTGCCGCCAACGCCTGCCCTTGAGTGGTCGCGCCTGAACGAGGCTTTGGGTGCAAAGCTTTGGGTCAAACACGAGAATCACTTGCCAACGGGCGCCTTTAAAGTGCGAGGGGGTCTTGTGTATGTCGATCGCTTGCTAAAGACTCAGGCTGTGTCGGGAATCTGTGCCGCCACGCGCGGCAATCATGGGCAAAGCATCGCTTTTGCAGCGGCAAGACAAGGCTTAAGGACCGTCATTGTTGTGCCGAAAGGCAATAATCCAGATAAAAACAAAGCGATGATTGCGCTGGGTGCAAGGCTCATCGAGCACGGCGAAGACTTTGATGAAAGTGTTGCCTACGCGCGCATTTATGCCGAAGCTGAGGGGCTGCATTTAGTACCCTCCTTTCATCAGGATTTAGTGCTGGGCGTTGCAACCTATGCCTATGAGTTTTTAACCAAGGTGCCGGCCTTAACAAAACTATATGTCCCGATTGGCTTAGGCTCAGGGATCTGCGGTGTGCTGTTTGCCAAAGCAGCCTTGGGGCATTCGGTCGAAGTCATTGGCGTGGTAGCTGATGCATTTCAGACCTACCCGAGATCGTTAGATGCCGGCGAGCCTATCTTGACCGAGCCGGGAGATACCATCGCCGATGGTCTAGCGGTTCGATTGGCAAATCCGCAGGCGTTAACAATGATTAAAGAAGGCGTTAGCAGGATCGTTGCCGTTGGCGAGACTGCCCTTCTGAGCGCCATTGCGAAAATGGCCAAACACACCGACAACCTGGTTGAAGGCGCTGGCGCGGCAAGCCTGGCTGCCGCCTTTTTAGAGTGTGATCGCCATGTTGCGGATGACCAGATTGGCATTGTTGCGTCTGGCGGCAATCTTGAGGCAAAAGTCTTGGCTCGAGCGTTGGCGTTGTGAGCTCTCCTTGGCAAGCAGAGCGTATCAAACCGCTGATTCTGCCTGGGCAAGATTCAAGTATCGGAAACAGCCTTCACGGACCGGCTTTGATTCGCGTCTCGGTTGGGGGTGATGCGCCCGAGCAGATACTGGTTTCGAGCCTTGCACTGACCTTTAATTGGCCGGACTGGCAAGCGCGTCAGTCCTGCCCACTGCGGGAGCCAGGGTTTGATTATGAAGGGGCCGATGAGCCGGTTGCACGCTCGGTCCGTAGGCGAGTCTATGGCGGGCAATGCCGAGTGCGACATCCCGTAATATACCAAGAAGCCGGGTGGCGCTCTGTGTTTTCTGCCTTAGCGGGCGCGTTCGGCATCGGGCTTGCCCAACTTATTTTGATCACCATAACCCCCATGCCAGCGGCATGGCGGGCGCATTAAAAGGATCGGTACATTAACAAGCCTATAACAGCAAGTGAGCCGCCTAAGACGCCGCCAAGAACCGCTCGAGCTTTGACCGAGGGCGAAGTGTCCGAACATCTCGTGCGGTTAACGGGGTTTATGCTGTTTGGTTTTGTGGCAGTGATGGGCGCAAATCTTATGGAGTCGCTCTACATTGGTCGCGTTGGCACCTTGGAACTCGCGGCACTCGGGTTTACGTTCCCGTTGGTTATGACGTTGCAAGGCATGACCATGGGACTGGGTATTGGCGCCTCGTCAGTGGTCGCACGAAGTATTGGTGCGGCCGATTGGGATCGCGCGCGACGGTTGATTACCCACAGTTTTGTGCTCGTGCTGCTTTTTGTAGTCCTGGTCGCTGGCTTGGTTTTCGTCTTTTTGACGCCAATTTTCGAATTGCTGGGTGCAGACAGACAAGCCCAAGCGCTGGCGCGGGGTTATATGACGATCTGGCTGATTGGGCTGCCGTTTTTTGCCATTGCGATGGTGGGCTCGTCCCTGATGCGTGCGGCGGGCGATGCGGTTAAGCCGAGTTACCTGATGACGGTTGGGGCCGTGATTCAAATCGTCATTGGTCCGCC
>Ga0115567_10002541_pt1 | contig 18036 bp, 12 predicted proteins | sample COGITO_mtgs_1204_2_FD_88679 | JGI IMG/M metagenome (GOLD analysis project Ga0115567, IMG submission 88679) | Pelagic marine microbial communities from North Sea - COGITO_mtgs_120412 | ecosystem: Environmental > Aquatic > Marine > Epipelagic | place: Germany:Helgoland, sampling site Kabeltonne... | reverse complement strand
GTAAGGCCACTATGCTCGAGAATTATCAGGGCAAGGCCGAGGGCAAGTAGATCAATGAGGAGACTCCTGTGCGTCTATATGTGGTGCTTCTATTCACCAGCTTATCGATGAAGCAATGTTGGCTCATTCTCACCGCGGTGGCTACCTCATCAGTCAGAGCATCCCATTCACACAGAAAGCTTTTATCCAACAATATGTTACATCCGGTCTAGCCTCTCATCCCACAGAACATTTCCACAATCCGCCTAGTTGTAGTCTGTGTTCTCGTACGGCCAGCTAGAGAACCCACGTGGAGACGTGCTCGACGTCCACGGTTGAAGCAGCCCGCGCACTAGAGGAAGTGCCTGTGATCAAGCAGTGGAGGGTGCCTGTTCAGTATCTGGCCACAAGCGCAGAATGTGTGCGCGGCGTAGCAATGCGCGGGTATGGCCCTCACATTCGATCCCTCGCTGTCGTATGCTCTTCCACCCGTCCAGAACCCTCCCGGCATTAGTTGTGGATACGTCAGATGCCGTTGCCGATGCCTTCTTGCTCTGTCACGGACCTTGCAATCCACAAAACTGTCCCCGTCCGCGTTCGTCTGTGCGCGCCGGTCATGTCACAAAAATGGTGCTATTCGCACCATGCAAGCGCATGGGTTCAAATGTCGTCTAGACGTCAAACTACCGGTTACATATGCAGTGAGGAATGAGGATCGGTGCACTGTGTAGCGAGCGTGCGAACGGACGCCCTCACGCCGCGGCAGCAGCCCAGGCAGAGGAACCAACGTTCGTGAAGCATCTTGACGGATTGATCATGTTCGGCCGCTGACCCTTCACAGGGATCATGGCACCAAAGGCGTATCCTGACGAGTCCATGAGGGACGATGTGTGCGCAATCAACGCGAAGACCATCGCACCAGAACGTCGACCCACAGTAGTCCTTCCCCTATTTCAGTGAGGCGGGTTTACCCCCTTTTCAGCTTTTATTGTGCCGTTCGAAATCAGCGCGGCAGCTGATTTCAAAACCAGGGCGAAGCACTCTCCTGGCAGGATGGAGGACGAGCAGGCCCCGCCGCCAGCGGAGGCACCCCAGGAGGATGGGCCGCTTTCCAGCCGGATCGAAAGTAAACTATGGAAGACACGAATGGAGGCGTACGTGGAGCTGGCGCAGGTGCGTCCCGGACATCCTCGGAAAAAGCTCTGTCTCTTTTGTGCAACCCCCCGGGAGGATTCGTGCCGTTGCGGGGCTTTGCGGGTTGCATGGTTGCCTGCAGAAGAGCGCTACTGCAGCGATATTGATGCCATCATGCGGCGTGCTGATGTATGTGGCGGAATCGTTGATGCAGCTCGTGGACGCTGCGGAGGATTGCGCGGTGGCGGATGAGTACGCTGGCAAGCTGGCCAAAATGGTGGTGGATACCAATGTGAATGCACAGGAGAAGGGTGTCGAAGCTGCCTGTTCGTGTGCGCGCAAAATGCCCGTGGACACTATCGCAGGTTGGGCACCGGCAGTGATGGCCAAGGCACTCGACAAGGCGTTTGGGCAGGTGAAGGTAAAGGCGAAGGCGCAGGAACTTGCGCTGCTGCTCATTGAGGCCGAACAGGGCGAAATGGTCTCCCCAACTGCCACTGTTTCTGAGGTCCCCTGTGTAAGGGATATAGTGAGTATCGCAGATGCGTATTCTGCAGCATCGCTTTTTGTGTCTACTTCCATTGCGATCCACATGGGCGCCCATTGAGATCCTTTCCATGGGACAGGTGATTGAAGGAATCATTGCCAAGGGCTGCTCGCACAAGCAGCCGAAAGTATTATCCCATGTACATGCACATAACATTGCCTCTCTCTCTGCTGCCCTGGACGTGGTCGAAGAACTCGCGGGCCTGAGCCTAGCAAACGCTTCAGCACAAACATCCATCCGCTGACGCAGCGTCGTGGCACAGGTGGTGCACGCCGCGGTCGAGTGCATCCGCATGGCAGTGCAGAACTTCGGCCTCAAAGCGCTGGGCGCGCAGTCGAAGGCAGTCGTCAAGCTCTCGGTGGCACTCTTGGAGGCCAGCGCTACAGCCGCGCCCGTTCGCGCTGAGGCGAAGCTGCTCGCTGTTGAGCTGCACCGCTTTATGGGTGCTGCGCTCCGCCCGAGCTACGACAACCTCCGCCCGGCCCAGCAGCAAGATCTTGATAGCGCGTTCGCCGAGGCTCCACCCCCCGCGCCCACGCGAATGACCCGCTCTGCTGCCGCCGCGCGAGCGGCTGCTGGCGACTCGGGCACAGACACCGCCGTTGCCGCCGCCGCCGTGGAGGAGTTTGATCCGACCGAAATGATCGAGGCAGTGGATGTGCTGGGCAAGCTTCCAAAGGACTTCAATGAGAAAATATTCACTGTCCCGAAGTGGACGGAAAAGAAGGAGATGCTCGATGAGCTGCTCAAGCTTGCGTCCTCCCCGAGGGTCTCCCCGGGCGACTTTGGGGAGCTCGTGAAGACCCTGAAGCGGCTCACTGGCGATTCCATGGTCGTAGTGGTTGCGACTGCCATCCAAGCGCTCGGAACCCTCGGCAAAGCGCTCAAGAGAGATTTTTCGCAATATGCGAAGAACTCGACCGCAACGCTCTTTGACAGGCTGAAAGAGAAGGACAAGCGTGTGGTCGAGGCCTGCCACGTGGCCCTGGACTCCTACCTCGGATGCTGCATCACAATCAGTGCGACCCCAAACCCCCAACGCTATCCTGGATTCCGAACTTGTGATGTTTACATCGACCCTGCTCAGCAAAATACTCTGGATCGAATCTGAGCCCGGATCACCTCCGCAGCCGAGATGTGTGACGATCTTGCGGTGGCGCTCGGGCCAAAGGGCATTCCGAAGAGCAAGGGCGAGGTGCTTAAGTTTTTGCAGCGTGCTATCGATTCTAAGATGGCCACCTTTGTGCCCAAGACCCATAAGCCCGTCCTCGAGGCCGTCCTCAAGGGCACCGAAGATTCTGCGCCGGACATCCGCGAGGGATCCATTGCGCTGCTCGCCGCGCTCGTGCGCTCCTGTGGCGCCGACGCCATGCGCGCACCCCTCGCAAGTCTCGACGAGAAACGCCGCAAGCGTGTCGAGGCACTCGCTGGCGACGAAGCCCCTGCGGCCGCCCCTGCCCCCACGGCAACTGCTGCCAGGCCGGCGCCCAAAACGGCCCCAAAGCGCGGGGTGAAGCCCGTGGCTACAGCAACGACCTCTGCTGCCTATGATGGCCCTGCTAAGATTTCAAAGAGTGGGACGAGCATTAAGGCCAAGATTGCTGAGGGCAAAGAGGACGTGGAGGCAAAGGAGGAAGCTGGTGTGCCAACGGAGGAGCTCGATTCTCTTGCAGAGAGTGCAATCGCAGCAGACGTGCGCGCAAAGCTCAGCAGCTCGAATTGGAAGGAGCGCCTTGAGGCAATGGAGATGCTTGAGATAGAATCTACCGAGAAGGCTGCAACTATGGAGAGCCCGATGCCGGAGGTATGGGTGCGCCTGCTTGCCGTCTCATTCGTGGACCGCAAGGAGACGAACTTCCAAGTGCTGAACAAGGTGCACGGGGTAGTTGCATCGCTCGCTGAGAAGGTGCCCAAGTTCACCAAGCGCGCCGCGCACTGGTTCATACCGCACATGGTTGAAAAGCTCGGGGACGTGAAACTCAAGCAGGGTGCCCACGACGCGCTTCTCACCGTCGCAGAAGCTGCCACGCCGCAGTTCGTGCTCACCAAGGGTTTTGAGGCAATCAAGAAGCAGAAGGCGCCTAAGACGATCGAGAGCGCAATCCTGTGGGTGAACGCTATGATCGGCGACTTCGGGCTCAAGGCCATCAAGGTGAAGCCGGTTCTTGAGTTCGTCAAAGGCATGCTCGAGCACGCGAACCCAGGCGTCAAGAAGGCCACGATCGAGGTGCTCGTTTCCATGCGCCGCCAGCTCGGCCCAGACATCCGGCGCCAGCTCGAGGACGTGAAGCCAGCGCTGCTCGCGTCCATCGACGAGGCCTTCGGCAAGGTTACGGACGAGGCTCCGGTTGTCGCGCCGAAGCGCGCCGTCAAGGCCGCTGAGGGCGAGGATGCGGCCGCGTGCGGCGACGTGACCGAGATCGTGAGCCTTGCTGGGCCAATTTCGGCACACATCAAGGCCCTCGGCGACGCCAACTGGAAGGAGCGTCAGGCTGCGATTGCTGCAATCGACGAGATCGTGACGAAAGCGAAGCCACTCGGCTGCACGGGCCCGTACATGGAGGGCGCGTGCGGTGAGCTGTGGGGCGCGATGAAGGCGCGCCTCAAGGACATCAACAAAAACCTCGCGATCCAGGTCGTTGCGCTGCTCGGCAAGATCGCGGCGGCCGTTGGCGCGCCTGTCGAAAAGTACGCCAAGTTTGTGATGCCCAACATGCTGGCGCTCATTGCAGACAACAAGAAGCAGGTCCGCGAGGCTGTGGTCGCGTGCCTCTCCGCGTGGGGCGAGCGCGTCTCAATCGAGTGCATTGTGAAGCACATTCCCGCCGCGCTCTCCGTCGAGTCTCCCGCTGGCCGCGAAGACTCCGCGCGCTGGCTCTCTGAGTACCTCCGCGCGCGCGTAGCCCCGGCCACCGCAGTTGACCTCTCGTCCGTCCTACCGCCGGTGATGGATTCGCTCAACCACCGCGTGACCGAGGTGCGCGCCACGGCCGAGGCCTGCCTCACCGCAATCATCGCGTGCGGCGGCAAGCAGCTTATGGAGTTGCACCTCCGCGACGTCAAGCCGGCGCAGCTGAAGGGGCTCCGCCCGCTCTGCGACAAGGCTGAGAAGGCCGCGGCAGCCATCGCGTCCGCCCCACTTCCAGCCGCTGATGCGCAGGCCCCCCCTACCGCTCCGGAAGTGGCCATGGCGCCCAAGACTTCTGATGACAAGGCCGTTCCCGCCAAACGCGCGGGTGCTGTAGCCCTGAAGGAGGACAAGGCTGCGGCCGAACGCGAAGCGGCGGCGGCGGCCTCCGCCGCCGCCGCCGAGGAGGCGGAGAAGGTGGTTCTCAAGAGCAATGGGGCTAAGGAGGCACGCGAGAAGAAGCGTGGCAACCGCAAGTGGGTCCTTTCCGACTCAAAGGAGGTCGAGGAGCTGCTCGGAGAAATCAAGGGCCAAATGGCAGCGCATGTGCACGAGGATGTCATGGCGAACCTCTTCCACCGTGACTTCAAGAAGCAGGTTGAGGGCATCAAGGAGCTTGCGGAGTTCGCGCCAGGGCATGCACAGGAGGTCACGGAGAATCTCGACCTGTTGCTTCGGCTCTGTGCGCTGCGCCTTGCGGGGAAGCTTGCCAACACCACTGTCGTGCTGTCCATCCTCGAGTTCCTCAAGAGCCTGCTCGACCTCCTGGTGGCTCACGACTACCGGCTCTCCGAAGCCGAGGCTACCGTTCTGATGCCGTGCCTTATGGAGGAGGTTGGCTCCAACTCGGATGGCGTGCGCAAGCACATCCGGGAACTCTTGAAGAAGGCCACGCAGGTGTATCCAGCGAGCAAGATCTTTGGCTTCGCCATGGACACGCTGCACTGCACGCGCAACCAGCGCTCCCGCGCCGAGAACCTCTCCGAGATGGCCGCGCTGATCGACCGCCTGGGACTGGACCAAGTTTGCATGCCCTCCAAGGCGCTCCCTGCGATCGCATCGTACGTCGGCGAGCGCGACTCGCTGGTGCGCAACGCAGCGTGCGACTGCATCGCGGCAGCATACGGCTCGATCGGCGAGCGCGTGTGGAAGCTTCTCCCGAAGCTGGAGCCCAAGGAGAAGGATATCCTCGAGGCGCGCCTCCGCAAGGTCAAGCCGACCGCGAGCGAGGCAGCACCGACGCAGGACCTGCGCAAGTCCATGCCGGACCTTTCGGGCTCCGTGGGAGCAGCGGCGCCGTCGCCATCGGCAAGTGCTGTGCGTGCGAGTATGCCGTCGCTCGATGCGGCCACCCTGCCGTGCACGGATAACATCCTCGATCTACTGGAGGCGCCGACGCCGTCCATCTCCAACATCCGCTCGCGTTTCCAGGCGGCGGCTGCCGCGCCTACGCCTCCTCCTCCAGCCGATGCCCGCATGCTCATGCGTGAACTCGCGGTGGCGGCCGGGCCGGAGGCCAAGGTTGCAGCGCTCAAGCGCATTGGCTCGTCGATCCAGGACGAGGACGTAGCAGCGACGCCGTGGGGCAGCGAGGCGGACGCCCTGGTAGGCGCGCTGCACGACATCCTCGCCAGCGGCCTGGACAACACCAAGGACGAGGCGGCGCAGCGCGCGGTGAAGCACGCGCTGCACCTCGCGCACCTCGCCTTCACGGCGCGCGAGGACGTTGCGCGCGCGCTCAGCGAGCAGGCGCTCGGGCGGCTCATGGAAGAGGTACTGGTCCGGCTGCACGAGCCGTCGCTGCAGGGCGACGACGCGCTCGAGGCGGTGATGCGGGGGATGAACGAGCTGGTCATGGACCTCTTGCACCGCGCGAAGCCCAACCACGTCTTCACGGTGCTCATCCGCTCGCTGTACGAGGGCGCGCCGCTCTCTGGCGGGCGCGAGGCGACGCCTGAGCTCGTCGACGGCGTACTGCGCTGCCTCCTCGAGATGACGCGCCGCATGAACCTCTACCTCGGTGCGCTCGACATCGACATGCTGCTCTACGATGCCCACATGTTCCTCGTCGCGCACCCTCCGTCCAAGTACCGCGGCAAGGAGTTCCGCCCGCTGCGGCTCCTCAAGACCATCCTCAACGAGCTCGTCAAGGCCAAGGGCGAGGCGATCCGAGCGCACCTCTCCCTCGTCCCCGTCGACTCCAAGCCGACCATCTGCTCGTACATCGACCTCGTGCTACAGCAGCAGTACGCGACGGCGCGGCCCTCAACCGCGGGCGCGGGCGGCGGGAACATCGCGGAGATCTTTGAGAAGATCGCGAGCAAGGACAAGGACCTCGCCAAGGAGGGCTTCAAGCTGCTGTACCAGCACACGAAGGCGAACCCCGAGTTCTCGCTCCAGAGCTACCTCGTAAATCGCTCGCCGCAGTTCCAGGAGCATGTGCACAAGAATCTCGCAAAGGTGCAGGCTCAGCAGGAGGCTGCCGCTGCGCAGGCCGCCGTGTCAGCACCGGCTACGGACGCTGCCGCACCTGCTGCGTCAACAGACGCAAAGGAGCCGCTACAAGACTTGACGTCGCAGAGCAACGCCGCGCGGGCCGGCGGCGCTGCGGGCGCCGGCGCGCTGCTGGACAAGCTCCACGGCATTCGCTCGCAGCTCGGAATCAGCGGTTCGCGCCCCGCGACGGCATCTGGTCCTGTGGAAGAGGCACCGGTGCCCGCGGCGGCGCCGGAAGCTGATGCGGGTGCTGCAAGCCTGTCGGTGCAGCGCTTGCAAGAGCGCCTGGCCAAGCTTCGTCCGTAGACCGGCCGCGAGAGTGTAGGAGGGATTGAGAGCGTGGGTGTCGGTGTGAAGAGTATTCCAGTTGCAGTGGTGAGCATTCTGCTGCAAGCTGAAGGCTTGTCGGCGGTTGATAGCTGAAAGTAGGTACGGCTCGTTGGCATGCAGGGCTCGCGAGATCGCACAGCCCTTGCCCCGAGCAAGAGGCTCGGGGCGAGGGACTTGACTCACTATTTTGACGATAAAATACGAAATGAACCTCGTGCAGTGGAGCGTCTATCCGTTGAGTGTCTGCGAACTTGTAGTGCCACCGCTGATCTTCAGCCGCAACGGGTTGCAGCCTCGCCTTCCTTTTAAGTCGCTGTGAAAACGAGACAGTTGCGTTCGAAGAAATGAACGAGGACATGCATGAAATCCTAGTTGGCTGAGAGAAGCATCAAGGTACCCTGCACCTGCCGCGCAGCAGTCTCTTTTCTATCTCGGGCGGACGCCGAAGAGCCAGGCACCGAGGACGCCTAGGGTGCAATAAACTATGCTTGTGTGCTCTGGTGCACGCATGCGAATCGTAATGTTCGCTTTCGATCGACTCAAGGAAAGAGACTCAACATCATTTCGTGCAAGTATCGCTCGTTTGTCGCGAGTGTTGGGTGCGAGCTGGCACGCAGCACTTTCAGCTGTCCATTTTGTCACAAAATCACAAATCATGGCTTCCCGGCTGCCCTCCCTACTCACTCCCCGCCCGACGACACTCCCGTCAGACTTTCAGACCCATAACAACTTCAGGCCTAAGCAGCAGCAGCCCGCTTAAGCAGCAGCAGCCTCGGGCTCGGCCTCGGCCTCCTCCTCAGCCGGAGCGGCCGCGGCCTCCGCGGCCTCGGCCGCCTTGCGAGCCAGGCCGTCACGGTACTTCTTGGTCGCGTTCGCCTCGTAGCACCAACCGTCCGGAACCTTTGCACCAAGCTTACCGGCAGTGAACTTGATCTTCTTCATGAGCTTTGGGTACATGGTCGCGCCCGCCTCCTCCTTGAGGAAGGCCTCGACCTTCGAGTTCAGAATCTCCGAGTCGAAGTTATCCTTGGTAGCGGTCTCAAGCTTCTTGAGGATCATGCTCTTAGTGACATCGACACCAGTAACCTTCTTCACCTTGACCACCGTCACAGTGGAGCCAGTCTTGTTCTTCTTCTCACGGGTCACCGTACGGGTGTTGCCACCGCCGAGACCAGTCTGCGCACCCTTGCGACCCATGCAAATGGTTGACACACCAGTCGACGTGCGAAGACGCGGCGCAAGTGCTGAGGGACCAGTGACGGAGAAACCAGAGACCGCGGCGATGCCGGCGGCGACCACGAGGGCGCGCGAGAGGAAGGACACCATGGCAGGGCAGCCTCCTTTTTTCGTTGAGTTATCGCGTGTGGAGGAACAGGTGTGTGTGTGGAATCATTCGCGTCCAGTTCGTATGAGTATTTTGTACCTGTCACATCCGTTGCACTTTCGTTGAGGGTCCTTTACAACAAATCACTAAAACTACTTTACACTGGATTTTGAGGCTTTGGATGTCGCCTGAGGCGGACGCTTAGAAGTGGGGTAGGGTGGAACGCCGCCACCTCTGGGTGCAACCCGCGGAGGCAGCACGTATCGCGCTGTGCATTCACTCGGAACGCACGATAGTTTAATCTGCTGTTGTGCGTTCGTGAACGGGCACCGATCCCTGGGCGGTCCTGCTCTGGGTGGGCACTGCAAGCTCCCACGAGCTGGGACTTGCTTGTGCGGCGGTGAACGAGAGCACGATGGGCAAGAAAGAATCTGGAGAGAGTACGCGGGTATCGCTGCGAAGATTACGATGGTATTGCCCCACAATCAGTCGGTTGCTGTGCCAAGTACGCTCATCTTGCAATGCCCTTCCAAAGCTCGCCCTGCGAAGCGCCTGGTTCACGACTCAGAGCGGTCGACTCATCCTCTTGTCTGGCAGGGTGCTTGGATACAACAGTGCTCCCTTCGCGCTTTTATCGATATTGTTTGGGCGCCTTGCGGCATCTTTTCTTGCGCATCCAGCGCTTGAGACGACTGTGGCACTGGTCGGGCTGTACGCTCTGGCTGCTTGTCCGCCGCCGTCAGTCCTGGGGTTCTTTGTGGCAAGTGTCGCGTGGGGGGTGTACACTACGGGGATCGCTGCGGCATTCTTCTTCTCGATCTTTGCGACGTGTGGTTTGATGTGTGCAATGCAGGTGACGCTGCAGCTTACGGGTGTGGGAAACAGCTTAAGCATGCCGCAATGGCTATGGACGTTGGCGGGGTACATTGGAATGTTCATGCGCTTGCCATCGTCATTCTGCATGAACTTCTTCTGGACTTGCCCACCGATTCTCCACGCGATCCCACGGCAGCTTCTCGCCGTGGCATTCGAGGCGCTCGCCTTTGTGCTCTTCCGTGTGCCCTCGTTCTGGCCATCACTCCAGGTTAGCGCCCCGCGACCGGCATACTGCGCCATCCCGCAGCACATTTTGCGTTTCGAGTGACTGACACCCAATACAGAAGCAGGCGGATGCGGCTGTATCGGGCGACGGTGGGGACGAGGAGAGCGGTCCCATGCTCCCCTTGACGGAGCCGCGGCGGGAACGGGAATTCGATGGGAAGTCGCATCCAGACGCTATCCCTGTCGTGCTTGTGGGCCTCGACTCCGGGCTTACGCAGTGGCTGTTCGCGCGACTATGCTTCGCGGCACGCCCTGAGCTCTTTGGGCCAGTTGTGGTGTTCGACGCGGGCGCCGCGAGCTCGGGAGGACTGGACGAGCGCGCGTGCGCCCTCGGAGAGACGGTAGAGGCGGCGCTCGTGGACAAGGCGAGCAAAAGGGTGGTCCTCGTGGGGCATTCTGTTGGCGCTCTCGTCTGCGCGCACTTCTCGGACAACATGGCCGCCTCTCGCGGCGTGGCTGTGGAGTCCGTCGTGTGCATCGCGTGCCCGTGGCACGGGCTCCCCGGGCTCCCGCAGCCCGCTGCCATTCGCGAGGCACACCTTACGATGGCGCGGCAGATGCCCGCGAGCTTGCAGGCAGACCTCGGAGAAGGCTCCAAGGTGCTGCGTGCGATCCGAGAGCGGCGCATGGGCGGGCAGGACTCGCGCTCCGTGACGCGGTTCTACAACCTCGCGGGCGGGTCGGACGCGCTCGTCGCGAGCGCGCGCCCCGTCGCGCAGCGCCTGGCCTTCTGGTTCCTGCTGCTCCCGCACGTCGGGCACCACTCGATCCTGCTGTCGCAGACGCTCTGGGGACAGGCCCTGGTCTGGCTCGCCATGCTCCTGGAGAGCCGGCGCAAGGCTGCGGACCCGGGTCGGCCTGAGTGGCAGAACTCTGCGGGCACCCCGCTGCCGGGCGGCCCCGTCCCGGGAGGCTTCGACGCCGTGCAGGCGGACGTGGGTCGCTGCGCCGTGCGCGGGACCCCGCGCGGAGGGGCAGAAGACGGCGCGCAGGGGCAGTGACCGTCTGGGAGACGGGGTTGACTGTTTCGAGGCGGCGCGCGTGTCGCACTGGGCAAAAAAGTAGCGGGGGTGTAGCTGCCCCGCGTGTAAACAAGCAAAGTTCCGGTTGACGAAGCGCCTGAGAGTACGCGCTGCTTTCGCGTGCATGCTTTGTGAGTTCGAAGCAGCCGCACCGTTCTTCCTCAAAATTAGTGGCACACCAAAATCCGTCGTGAGGACCTGGCATTGAACACTGACAGGTGAAAGAGCTTGGACGGATGGGACTGCAGTGCGCGTTCACTATCCCAAAAATGTTGCGTTTCCGCTCCGGCACGGCGTAACTTCAGCCTACATTGATGGCGCGCCCTGTGCTGCGTTACCGATCGCCTGGAACGCCTGCCCCGCGCGCGCTGATGCTTTGATAAACTTCTCTGTACACCTGAGACAGAAAAATGCAATGAGCGATAGGTGTTCAGGCGAGCATTAGCAGAGTGGTGCCCATGCAGGTTGGGGGGGCACCGCCGGACACACTTCTCCTCCCGCTCATCTAGATTCTTGCCTCTGAAGGAGGTAACGCAGTTGGCGAAGCAACGCTCCACGAGGGAGTTGTACATGGTCACTTGTTCCTTCATCTGCATCTCCTCCAGCATCACCATGAGGCGCTGCTTCTCTTTCTCCGACACCCCCTGCAGCATCTGGTTCATGTCCTGTTCCGACCGCCCGTGATCAGATCTGACGCATCTCAGAAAGTTTTGTGGTGTAAGAGAAGGAAATCTCAGGTTATCAACTACACTCTTTTCAGCGAACCGTAGACGCCGACCGCAGCATCGTCTGTGCAACTTCCTCGCTATCATGCACGGGCCGTGAATGTGGCCTCGCTTTCAACTCTGTCCAACGATCCCCTTCAGCACTCTTCCTGAAAGGCCCCCCAGTCTACCTACTCTATACTTTTCGCAGTGTAACCTGGCTGGTGCTTTAGCCAATGTTTCCCTAGCTGCAGGCCCGCAGCCTCCTTTTTCTCACCGAGAGGATCTCGCACAAGGCGGAAACAAGGAAACATCGGGCGGGAAAAATCTGCACCATGGTCGCTGGCTCCTGTGGCACCCGCAAGGTGCTGCCTCAAGATGTTTTCGCTGTTGCTCTCCTGCCAACTTGCCGTCAGCAATCACGCAACGCGCCAGAGAGTTCAACCCCTCCTCGCACGTCCCGGTGAAGTCTGTCACCCCGAAAACATTGGAGGAAACGCTCATATTTGAAAGGTGAACCGAGGGTGAATAAATGAAGCCTCACAGTTCAGGAGCAGGCACCTCGAACGGAGCGTGCCAGACTTGAGTGATGCCACGGAACGCAGTGTACCCTGGATTTGACTCCTCAGACGACAGCGAGGCCAACGAGCAGCCCGGGCCTCTTCGCATGCGTGTTTCAGCTGCACGAAGCCCAGCGCGGGATGGTTGGGACTCAGTGGTTGGTAAGGTGTTCCTGAACGGCACGACAAGCAGCGTTTCGAGTCATCGCAGCGTCAGCCCGACGACTCGAGCGGATGACAAGGATCCTGCGGCGCCAGAGAGCACTGCGGAGGCGCTGGCACTGCTCGCAGCTCTCAAAGATGAGCAGTCTGAGCTCCGCTCGCGCATGCAAAAAGAGTTTGAGCCGAAGCAGAGCAAGCGCGCGAAGAAGAAGCGCGCGCCTGCTCCGCTGTTCCGTCTCGCCCGCGCCAAGATGGTTATCAACACCAAGTCGCGTCTCTACGCGCAGAGACACCCCGAGGACGTCTTTGGACCGGGCGCTATCCGCCGAGAGACGCGCGTTCGGCTCGCTCCTGGCCAAGAAACGGCACCGAGCACTCGGCTGCACACTTCGTCGCCGAAACGGGTAGTGCCGCGCCGGAGCCTGGCTCGAGGGCACGTGCTGTCTCCAGCTGCGGGAACGCGCGGCGTGTACCGCCGACTGGAAGCGGATCTCGGCGGGTGGGGGGAGGGGGATACAGCGGAGGAGGCTTTGGGCGAGCACGACTCGCCTGCGGACCGCAGCTCTGGATTCAGCGTCGCCGAGGCGCACCCGCCAATCTCAGTGTCAATCTCGCGCGGTTCCACTGGCACTGCCAGGGCCGCTGAAAGGGCCAGGGCGGCCAGTGGGTCCGACAAGATCGAGATCCAGGTCAGGCCCGCCGTGACTTCTGTCTGGACGATCGCCCCTCGTCTCGCCTCACCATCGCAACGTCCTGAGCCCCGGCGCCTTTGTCCGCAGATAGACCAGCTCAAGCGCATGATTCAACGACAGGCGGAGCTCCAAGAGCGCGTCAAGGCACGCACCCTCCCCCACCACCGTCACCCCTACTGCTTACCGTACCTTGGAGGCTAGCGAGGTCGCCAGCCTGCTGCGAGCTCCGTCCCCGAAACTTTCTACGCGCCGTCGCACATTGCGTTTAGCATCTGCGCCGCTGGGGCCTTTGCGCCCCCCGGAGGCGCTGGCAGAAACACGCAAAGTGATTGATGGTTGGTAAGCTGTTCTGCGTGCGCAGGCTCTGGAATCTGGGAACGGCACCCAAGCAGCTGACGGCGAGGTGCAAGAGGCAAGGCGTCAGGCGGCCAGGGCCGAGCAGCTTCTGGCCGCGACCCACCGCCAGCTCGCGGACGCCGACTGCGAGCGCGAGGCCGGGACGCGCCAGGTGGCAGAGGCGAACGCAGCGCGCGCGGCGGTCGAGCAAGAGCGGGACCGTGCGAGCGCTCTCGTGTCGGTGCGGCCCCTGCTGCGCCCAAGCGCCTCTCGGCCCCAGGGCAGGCGGGTGGAGAATCGCGCTGCGTGCCGCGGCCCTCTGAGGGCGCCGCGGCTGCGGTGCGTGTCCGTGCTCCGCAGATCCTTCAGACGAAGCTGACGCTGCTGACGGACGAGCTCGCACACGCTCCACGACCCGCGGAGGTGCCGCCGGGTGCAGCAGAGGCGTGGGAGGCGGAGCGCCGGGTGCTGCAGGAGGAAACTGCAGCGGTGCGCGCTGCCCCTCTGCATTCCGCGGTGTAGCGGGGGCGTCTAGAGCGAGCAGATTCTGACGTCGGCACGCTCCACCCAGGCAAAGGACGCAGCGGCGCGTGCAGAGGCAGCGTGTAAAGCGGCGCAGCGAAGCCTCGAGGAGTCCGAAGCCGCGCTCAGGGACGCGCGCACGATGGTATGTCACCAGGCCCGCCTTAGGGCCGAGTCACCTCCGGCCGCTGCTCCAGGCCAGGGCCACGCTCTACGCGCAGAGCCCGCGGCGCTGACGTGCCGCGGGCCGCAGGTAGTGCGCCACGCAGAGGACCACGAGTTGCTGGTGCGCGGCCTGCAGGACCAGGTGCGCTGCCGCGCGCGCGGCCAGCTGGCCGACTGCGTGAAGCCAGCCTGTGCCTCTAGCGTTCAGAGGATAGCACACATAAGTCTTGGCTAGCACACATAAGTCACATCCTCTGAAGCGTCGTCACCGCGCCGCCTCCGTGACCCGCGTAGGTGTCCGACGGACAAGCCCGCCTCGGTTCCGCGCTGCGCGCTGCGGAGGCTGCCAACGGGGACTGCGCGGCGCTGCGGCGCGAGGGCGAGGCGGCGCGCGAGGCCTTGGCGGCGGAGCGCGCGGCGCTGGAGGCGCGCCTGCGGGAGGAGGAAGAGCGCCGCGCGCTGGCGGAGGCCGCGCGCCCCCAGGCGTGGCCCGCGCCTCGCGACGCGGGCCCCCCGTGACACCTGCGTGATACTCCGAAGGGTGATGGATCTCTTAGAGAGGCAGTGGAGCGGGCTGCCCGCGCGCTGCAGGCGCCCGGCGCGCCGCGCGTTACAGCAGTGCCGCGCTCACGGCGCGGGCGTGTGGGCAGGCGCTTCGGGAGCGCGTGGCCGAGCTGGAGGGCACGGCAGCCGACAAGGAGAGGGAGTGCGCGGCGCGCGTGAGCGAGGCGGCGGCGCAGGCTGCCGGGCAGATTTCCGCGCTCCGGGCGCAGGTTTTCTCCCGCGCGTTGGAGCTAGAGCCATTGCGATGCGCCCTGCAGAGCCGTCGGCGCACAGGCGGGTCGAAATGGCTCCAGTGGCTGAAACGGCCGCCCGGCCGCAGGTCACGCAGCTCAAGGGCAAGGTCTCGCGCCTCGAAGAGGAGGCGCGAGAGGCCAGAGAGGAGCGGCGCCCAGCAGTCACGCCGACCGCAATGCGCCGGCTGTCGGGGCGACGCAGCGCGGCGCAGACAGCGCCCCGCGACCAAGAGTCCAACGACGCGTCTGGCGCCGGCACGCCCCCTCCCCCCCCCCTGCCCTCCCGTACTAACTGGACACGTCTCGTTCCTCGCCCCGTACTAAATGGTCACGTCTCGTCCCCCCCATACTAACCAAGCGCGCGCAGATTCTTCACCCGCTCCCGGGACGCCGGCGCTAGCAGGCGTGCCGGAGAGCCCTGCTGCCCCCGGGACAGGGCAGTCGCACTACGCCTCTGCCCACTCTTCGTTCCGCTCCCCGTCCCCGGCACTCGCGCACCCCGCCCTCCATGCTGCCCCCGAAGCCCCCCCCCCCCCCCCCCCCCCCCCCCCCACCCAACCCCCCCCCGGCCCCAAACCTCCCCCCAAAGGCCCCAAGTGCCCTTGCCGGTCCCGGGCCGGGCGCCCCCCCCGGCCGCAGACCCCCCGCCCCACTCCGTCCCAACCCGCCCCAGCACACACCTCTCCCGCAAGGGCCACTAGAGCCATTCGCGGTCCTGGGCCGGGCGCCTCTCCAGGACGCAAGCCCCGCGCAGCAGACATTTTCCACTCCAACTCTCCGGGCGGGAGAGGGAGAGGGGGCAGGGGACCAGCAGGCGGCACCGACGGCAGGACCGCCTCGTTTCCACCGTCGGCTGCAGCGCCAGCCTCGCGGAGCCTGGATCTCTGCCCTACCGGGGCCACTCCGTCACGCTCTCCGACTGCGGCAGCCCGCAGCGGATCGCAGCTGCCGCCCGCGAGTCAGCGGACGCCCGTGGCCCCGCCCGCCCCAGCACCCGCGGGGCAGCAGCCGCTTGACACGCCTGCGCGGATCGACTGGGGCGCATGGGATGCGGAGACGAGTGAGCACGGGACACCAGACGACCTTCGTGGTGGAGGGGCACCGCTCAGGCTAGGTGGCTCGGCGGAACACAGCGCCGCGTGGCACCCTCCGCTGCCGCCACTCAATGTCGCCTCTCGCGTGGTACGCCCCACTGCGAGCGCCGGGCGCTGCGACGCTGGATGCCAGTGACTGGGACGCTGAGCCTGCGGGCTGGCGTGCGCAGGGGCGGCGAGTCGGCGAGGCGGACGGACAAAACGAATTCAGCTTCTCGTCTGCGGAAAAGGATGGCGAAACAACTCAAGAACCTTCGACACCGGGCGTCGAGACCACGCTAGATTCCTCAGATGGCGAGCGCCGGCCTCGCTCGCCTCCTCTGCAACCGAGTGCATGACGGGAGACGGGTCTCGTGCATTCCGCGCTATTGAGAGTTCAAACTTTCAATGAAAGTGGTACCAAACTAATTGAAAATGGTCAGGAGTGTCCGTGCACACGCAACACGCAAAATGCGCGCGAAACCAGACGTAGGAGACGTCAAACGCACTCCTTGCCGTCGGGCTAGCAAGCTAATCTTGCCTGGACCCTGAGCCTCACGCTACTATTGATTTCTCCAGGGCGCCGCTGTGCGATGTGATATCCTATGCATCATCTTCATCGTCAATTTGAAGCCCGCTGTCCTGATCGGACTCATCCAAATTTTTCGCATCCTGCGTTCGCGCAGTCGGTAGACGTCAGGGTCCCGCGCAATATCGACTCAAGCCGTGGGCAGGTACCTTGCAGCGAAGGGACAAGGGGCGGGGAGAGTTATGATGACCTTGTCTGCTTTGGTAGCATCTGCTTCACTTGACGCTTCTGCACCGCCCTCATCACCGTCCGAGTTCACCTGCTCATTCCCTGCGGAATCCGCGCCCTCCCCAGTTGCGTCCGGTGTGGGCTTGGCATCGTTATCTTCGGCAAGTGAGCCATCAGTCTCGTCCTTAGCCTGCAAGCCATCGGCGCCCTTGCCTTCCTCGGGCTCTGCCGCTCCGGGAGTGCTCTCTGCAGCTTGATCGTCCGTGCTGCCGCTTTGCTCCTCCTTTACCCCTACTCCACCTTCTTCGGCCTTCTCGGACCCCTCGTCCGCCATCTCGGCTTCTGAGCCCCCCTTCTCGCGAGTTTTTTCCTCCTCATCGCTTGTATTCTTCCCCTGTTCAGGCCCATCGCCTGACTCCCCGTCGCTCTTTGCCCCCTCATCACCGCCACCCTCACCAGCAAGCTGCTTCTTGAGGTTCTCCAGAGTCCGCTTTGCCTGCAGCGTACGCGGATGCAGCTTTCCCTGCACGTCTTCACGGATAGCAACTTCTTTCTGCGTCCACACAAGCGCCGCTTGGGGCCCGAGGATCTTGTTCGACACCTGCCCAAGCATAGTGATCGCTTTGACAGTCTCGAGTGACTTTTCGCCGAGGCGACCCTTCCAATCTTGGTATACACCCTGAAAGAGGTCCAGCGCCTCCTGGTAGAGCGATTTCGACGACAGGGACTTGTTGGGCGTGTCCTTGTACAGATGGCCCGCCTTGAGTGCCTCCGCCATACAGAAAGTGAGGACGCCACGCGCGAAGTCCACCTCGAAGAGCTTTGCAGGGTCCGCCTTACACGCCTTGCGGAGATTCAGGCAGATGCGGAGCGACTCGCCCGCGATTGCACATGCAACATCACCTGTTGTGTGGCCCTTTCCTCCAAGTCGGCAGAGCGTCGCGTAGTTCAGACCCTTCCAGTAAAGTGAGGTTGCAAGCTTCTCCTGCGTCTTCACGTCCATCGGACCGACCCCCACTTGACTGTGCAAAATGTCCTCGTACGACTGTGCTGCCTCCGAAGCGTGCTCACAGGCCGCGTTCATCGCGTCGACCGAGTACTTGGCGTTGGCTGCACCCCACTTATTGAGCAGCTCCGCGCAATAGAGTGCGACCTCGGCAATGAACGCCTTGTTGCCACCCTGCAGCGCGAGGATGCGCGCGCGATCAAACAGATGGTTTGCCTGCTGGAACTTGCCGCCGTCTCCCAGTAAGCGTGCGATGATGATCCACGCCTTGATAACGCCGGACGGCTCCTCCTGGCGCGCGTCCTTGTTCTTGAGGTACTCCTGCGCAAGCAAGTTCTCGAGCTGGCCCAGCGCGTGCTCCAGATCATGGCGCAGCTTCATCCATTCGTCGCGGGCATGTGTCTGGGTCCTCGAGGACTCT